>VFSW01004976.1_pt1 | contig 19787 bp, 17 predicted proteins | sample 5358111 | NCBI WGS metagenome assembly VFSW01 (sample SAMN11554181, study PRJNA540505) | mine drainage metagenome | isolation source: sediment from site ElyBrook_90M | place: USA: Ely Copper Mine, Vershire, VT | collected 2017 | reverse complement strand
CCCCCCGTACCGGTCACAGGCGTTGCAGCTACCATGGCGCCAGCACTTAGCGGAGCATTTCCAAGTAAAGCCTGCTGCTGTGCGGCCTGATTGGTTTTTGCCACAAATCCGACCGCCGGAGTTCCTGTTCCACCTTGTACCCATAAAACAGCTCCGGGAGATTCCACCCAATAGGGGTAGAAGTAGTACGAAGTGCCAGGGCTCAGGTTAGCGGAATTGAGAGTTCCATCCGGAATCGATGTGTAGGTCCCATCCGCGCGAAATATCTGAAGCCCACTCCACTGCCAGGAAATGCTGGTAGGGGAAGCAGTATAGATGAAGGAAGAATTCCAGGAAGGTGGGACTGACCCTTTCGCCACAAATGAATCCGAGGAGGGGTCGATGGACGGGCTGCTACCCGGAGTCGGAATTGCAGCCACAATGCGCTTCAGTGCCTCGTACAGGCGAGGATTCGACTGGCGCAGCGCCTCGATTTGTGGAACGGTAAGCACGATCCTTTCCTCGCCGACAACTCTCAGTCATTTCCCCGTACGAAGGCCCAGGGCTCAGGTTTGGCCCAGGGTACGAAGCGTGTCACGCAAAACCAGGAACCGACAGCATTGGTGCCAAACTGATAAGAGATTCGCTCGCCAGTAAGGTTTGTGGGTACCTCCAGATCCTGTGGGGCAGGATTCTCCAACACCCACGCTCCCAGAGAGACTGAGGAGGCATCACCCGGCCGAAATGCCACAATATTAAATGAGCCCGCTCCCTGGACGAAGCTCGTGAGGTATCCGAAGAGATCACGCCCCGTGGAGCCGGTGCGGCTGAGGAATGCGGTGGTATAAAAGGAGTTGATGGCTACGCCGTCATCGGAATACTGACCTTCGGTAGGCGTATAAATCTTTCCAGTTCCTGTGTTGTTGCCAAAAAAGATTTGCGCAATGCCAGTGGGGCGTTCGATGTATCCACAAGAGTTTGAAGAGACGAGCCACGGCGCCCATTTGCGCGAATGGCCTGGAGCGTAGAGCGCAGAGGAAACAGGATCCCCAAAGCCCTCGGTGTAGTCGAGCGTCAGAACCTGATTTGGAGTCGTGGACGACCCCATCGGGACCCCAATAAGAATTCTGCGATGTTGGGGATCCACCTGTACCCAAAGCGTGGCGCCGTATTGCCAGTTAATTGAATCCCATGTAGGCTGAATCTCCTGAGATAACTTTACAGGTTGCCCTCCATCAAAATAATAAAGGCCCGAGCGGCCCGCGATAACCACCCATCCTTCGCCGATGCCAACTCCATGCGCAGAGGGCGTCCCGACGAGGCTGGAGACCTCTTCCACGTCCCAAAAGGATGGTTCATTCACTCCATCGCTGGCGGTGGCGTAAAGACTGCGCTCCTTTACGAAATAAAGGATGTTGCGAAGCTTAAATGCGCAACGAATCGCCTGGCCATTATTTGCAGCAATCGCCATAATACCGCTGACACCATCGTAGCTCTCGGGGCTCTCGGTAAGCGACGCGCGGATCAAAGAAGCATTCTGTGATGCGAGAGTGGGAAATATCTCAATATTGTCGACAAGGAAGGATTCCCCATTGGGCCCCGGCTGTCCGTCAGCGTAAACTCTAATAAGCAAATCAGATGGAAGCGTTCCCTGGGGAGAAAGAAGCTCGGATGTGAACTCATAATAGGCCTCGGAACTTTCCTGGGGAGTAATTGCCAAGCCCGTTCCAATTGAACCCAAGGATGGACTGTAGCAGTTGATGCGGACAGTTCCGGTGGTGAGACCTGCGCTGCGGGCAATCCGCGCACGTACGGAATAATCAGTATTGGGCAAAAGCAGCGGGTTTCCATAGGGATCCAGAATGGCCGCCTGCGAGATTAAGCCTCGTGACAGCGTAACCCCATCGGCAGTGATTCGGTAGGCATCACCCCACACCACATCAACGGATTCACGACTTCCACCTGGACCGTAGGTTGGGTCGCGTTGCCATCCCAGCGGGCGCCCATCCCCAGAACTATCCCACCCGCCATCAAAGGTGGGATTCCGCCAATTATACATTTTCGAACGCTCACCCCACCAGAACAGGCGTTCCACATAATCCATTACACCGAGTTGATTGGGAAGTTCAATCAGGTTAAACAAATAGTCCACACTTACCCCGGAAAGAAGGATTGTGTCCGAAAAATCGATTTCCGCCGACGTAGTTACGTTGTCACTGATAACCATCGTTGCTGGTACATGAAAAAAGCTAGCCCCGCCTGCAGCCGTAAAGGCAAGTAGCCGGGACACCACATTCGAGGGTCCAGTGGGAATGTTTGTCACCATGACTTTTTTACTTCCAACCGCGGTCCAGGATACCGGTGGCGACGGGGCGGTCCAATACCCTTGCCGCGTGACAAAGACCACCGAACACTGATGAATACCCGGCGAAATGTTGCCAGCATCCACCGCATCCACCAGGCTGGGCCCTTCCCCTGGCCCAACTTGGCTTACGCGGTCCAAATAGGTATCATCAAATTGACGCGGGAGGTCCTGCCCAATCGATGCATCTGATAAGGCAAGATATTCCCTGCCAAAAAGAGTGTTCGAGGTGACATAACCAGACACAAGCAGGCCGGAGCTGACGAGGGCCAGCGTTCCAGGCGAAGTTTCTTTGTACAGATTCCCCAACGAGTCAAACACCAAAAGCCTTTGAACAAGATTTGTCGTAATATAAGATTTCAGGTAGTTGACCGAGGGATTTCCAGAGATCGCATCAAACACAGCCAAAAGGCCGCGTCTGGTGCGAACCCCGCCGGGAAAATACTCCACATCTCCCACAGCCGGGGACATGCCCGGTGGGACAGCAGATGGATCGAGCAAGGTCACCCAGCTGCCGAAGACTTCCAGCGGTAACGGAAATAGTGTTTCAACGCTCATGGGTCTCTCAGGTAGACGACTAAAACGTTATGGCGATGGGCGCAAGAGTGTGCGCGACGCCACTATCGTGGGTCCTGCCAAGCCAACGGCCCCCGATTGCACTGCACGGATCCTCCGTGGTGTTTTCAGACAGCAATTCCGGCGCTCTCGGTCTATTGGAGTTTCTTGAATATCCCATACAGCGTGATGGTATCGCCGATGATCGCTCCCGGATATGCGCCCGCCGCAAGTTCTTGGAAGGGGCCGGCTGAGCCGTGCTCTTGGAACATCTTTACCCTATTGGTGTTGATGGTTGCGCCTGGCGCAAAGACATAATCATATCCAGCCAATCCGTCCATCCATGCAGTGCCTTGAATGGGAGGTTGTGTGGATGCGATGATGGGAAACTGAGAAAGATCAAGCGTATCACCCCCAGTTGTGTAATTTCCAGATGCGGCAACGGTGCCGCACACATGGATTCTGTGGCCATCTTCCCAGGAGTCGACGAGCGAAAAGGTGAGAGCCATATTTCCTCCTTTAGCGTATATTTATTGTTGGACCAGAACTGTAGTTAACAAGCAATCCGGATTGTAGATAGAAAGCAGGTAATGCATGCTGCGACGCAGGCATCGCCTTTGGGAACGCCCACCTGATTACTTTTATAAGTAGATAATTCTGCGCCGGTAACCGTAGGGCATCCGCCGCCGACCTTTGTATTGCTCTGGGCGCACATTAATGTCAATTAATTGGTTGATGGCTTGCTCGGACGCGGAAGCCATGTCTATCGCCAACGCGCGCGACCCTCGCGCGCGTGCAGCCAAAGCGGCCACTCCGTAGGCCAAGGGGTCCGTGGATGCCCTGATCTGAATGGGGTCAGTGCCCAACATAAGCTGGGGCAAAAGCTTCTCATAGCGAATCTTGACAGTGATGGGTTGTGTGGCCCCGACCAAATTGATGCTGTCCGAAATCCATTCCCAGATACGCAGGTATCCGGAAGGTTGAAAGTTAGGCAATCCTCCCGTCACTTTTTCCATCGGAACAAAAAGATCTTCGGAGCCAGTCACCTGCTCCCAGAGCATGAACGGAACCACCAAATCGGTGGGCAATTGAGGTGTGGTCACGTCGCTGAGGGTCGTAGGGGTCACGCCATTTGTTAGGGGCAGATCCAGTTGCATGTCTTCGGTAAGGGTATTTACCCCGTTCTCAGCGAGTTCACGCTGCAGCTCGCGATAGGCTGAATTCAGAAAAGGAAACAGCAGTGCGTCCGTAAAAACGACACCTGCCACATCGTTCATCAGTGCCCGAGCCAGATTAAGAGCGTCTTCCGCTTGATCGTACGCCGAGGATGCAACTACAGGCATAACTTCCTCCCCCTAAAGGGTGTTACTTGTAAACGGATTTACTTGTCCGCCGGAAGCGGGGATTGGCGAAGATACAGGGCTGCGCCAAGGACCGCGCTCATGGCTGCGCTGGCCGCCGCAATTTGCAAGGTATGCGGCATGCCGGCGGTGAGATTGAAATGAGATGGGTCAATGCCCATTGCGGCAAAACCGGTGACCACCCCATTTGCCGCCCCGGATACCACCGCAGCCAGCAATCCCTTTAGCCAGATTTCGAGGTCACGCAAAGGAGTGGCTCCTTCACAATTCGTGGTCAGTTAGGATTACCCGTGCACACATAGTTGAATGTGAGGGTACCCGAAGCGCTCAAATTGATTGCGACTGAAGAGGACGTCGTCGTTACCCACCACCCCAGGCTGCCTGGGGAGGATGTGGGACTCGCTACGCAAACCGGAGCCGATGTATAACTGATTGCGAACGTTTTACTCGCTGAGGTGGAGGAACTGATTGAGATCTGCCCAGCGAGATCACCATTTGCCGCGAATTGGTTCAAGTGACGACCTAATGTGAAATTGAAGGTATTATCCACCTTCATGCGAATCGCCGATGTTGAGTCGGTCAGTTGCCACAGATTTCCCACAGGTGAGGCAGCGGCTTTGATGTTGAACCCCACGGTGTTGGCATCCTGGGTGGTGATGTCCAATTGAGCCGCGGGTGCCACATTATTTATACCGAGCTTTCTTTGACTGAACCGGTGAAAGGCAGCGAAGGTCTGGTTATAGCGCGGAGGGGAGCCGGAGGTCCCAGCGCCACAGGTATCGGTGAAGCCGGCGGTTGATCCGCCCGTCACCGCATATTGCGTTCCCCCTCCGCCGTATTCGCCACCGGACGTTGTGCTCCTGGTGATCACGTACCCACTGACGTTCGGGCCTATCGCTGGGATCCACGCTAGCCCTGTTTCACCGCTCGCCGCCAGTGTGGCGGAAACTTCGGCGGCGCCCGCAGATTGCGTTGCGCTTGAACCGCTGTATGCGCTTACCACGTAGTAGTACGTTCCCGCGGCACAGCTTCCACCCGTTCCAGGCGTTGCCGTGACACTCGTCGGCGATTCTGATTGCGCGAAAGCTACGTCGAGTGTGTCTCCGCTTGCCGCCTGCTGCAGTATATTTGCGTTATATCCCGGATTCACCCCGTCACCAAAAAGCATGCCCCCCTGCCCTGGCGATTGCCCCGGATCGAGAGCCACATTCGCCTGCTTTCCGGAACCCTTCAGCGCCAAGCGGATCGGGGTCCCATCTCTTCCGGTGCTGATGCCGCAACAGTTCGTAAAATCCGTGCGGAGCCGATTCGTATCTGTCGGGTCAACAATAGTATCCCATCCATTAAGATTGCTCGTTTGTGCCGCTATGGGGTTACCGCTAGTGTCCACAGCAATCGAACTGCCGAATTGCCCGCCCTGCACGCTTAATCCGCTTACGCCGCCCGCGAGCAGCAGGACGGGAGCCGATACGTTGCAGCCCGTCGCATTCGTCAATGATAGATTGGTGAGTGTTACGCTCGGAGCATTTACTACCATAAAAGGAATGGCGTTCGGACAGTCGTAAGCTTGAGTGCCCGTAAAAAGGAATGGCCCAACCTGACGATTTGTGGCGCCACCGTTTGTATTCAGCACGGTGAAAAAGGGCGTTGGCCCGCCGCCCTCTGTGTAAACGTCGGAAAACTCATAATTTCCAGAAGCGCCGCTGGACACATCGCGCTCATCGAAAAGCACTCCCCCGCCGGCTATTGTGGCCTTCTCGATATGAACCAATCCGGATGATTGAAGTCCACTGATGTTCGCGATGATAATTCCATAGCCCACATCGGAACCCACATTTGTCCATACCACAGTTCCGTCGGATGTTGTTCCCCCCACAGTCGTATTGAAGCTCGGCAACGTCCCTCCGCTGGTCCCCGCGGTCGTTACCTTCTGCACGTAGCCTGGGCTAGCTTGAATCAGCGCGCCCAGGGCGTATCCCGTGTTCGGCTGCCAGCCAGGATACGATGTGGTAGGAGCCTGAAACGCCATCTGAGAGCCCCAGACCCAAAAGCTTGAATAGATCGCCAGAGGCGCATTGTCCGTTGTACAGTCCACAGTTAAACAGTTAAATTGATAGCCTTGCGAGTTCGAGACGGCGAGGGCGACATTATCAAACACTGTCCCGGTCGTTGTATTTAGCTGCACGGCCTGGTTGTATCCGTAGATCTCGAGATTTCGAAACGTCACATCATTATTCCCTTCTGATACAAGGAACATCGGGCCCAGCCCGCCGCTCGAATGATTTTGGGCCAGAATGCGCGTCATCGGACTTCGGGCAAATTGCTGAGAGGTCCCGTCGGAGCTGCCGCCCCCCTCGAGGGTAATGCCGGTGCTTGTGCAGGACGACAGGTTGAAGATCGGCCCATTCCCCGCAGGCTGCGTCACGTAGTAATATCCGCTTCCCGTCGAGGGAGGAAAGTAGACCACTCCGCCTCCATTGGTGCTTGCCGGCTGGCATGCTGCGTTGATCGCGGCTTGGATTGCAGCTGTATCATCTGTGGCGCCATCTCCTTTGGCGCCATAGGCGGTTACGTCCACGCGGGGCCGAGGCCCCTGACCTGTAATATTGCCGGTCACGGTCAGCGATGAGGGCATAAAGTTGGTAATGCTGAAAGTGCCGGCTGTAAGAGCCCCTGTGACCGTTGCGCTTCCGCTCACGGTAAGATTTCCGCCCAGGCTAAGCGATTGCGCCGATATAGCTCCGGAACTGGTAATGCTTCCAAATGCAGGCGTAGTGGGATCATTTGGAAGGATTACATCGTTGATTGTGTAGGGAGTAAGCCCGGAACCGCTCACTTGCACCTGATATCGCCCAGGGGCCGAATAAAAGTGGTAGTTTCCGAGTCCGTCTGTCGTAAAAGGATTTGGGGACTGGACGGTCAACGTGGCATCTGTATAGAGCGTCGCCAAAGGCGTACAGGGAACGCCACTGGCGGTCGACGGGCAAACCGTAATCGTAGCCCCTGAAACGGGATGTCCTGCGGCGTCGAGAACGATGTCATCCCTTCTCGATCCCTGCGCGTGCGCCAGCGTAGAATACGTGCACGCGGCGGCGACAATTATTAAAACCCCTCGGATCAACTTTGCCCTTTCCATCACGGTCAGCTCACCCTTCCCTTGCGTAAAATGTTTTAGCTACTCCAGGTTCACTGTGTCTGTGTGCCTTTTCTGATGTCTGGCCGGAGACGGTGTGCCAGCGCTGCCAGGTTCGCGCAAGACGCCGTGCCGCGCTGCCACCTCTGGCTTCAGTACTGCGCCGCAATGCCGGCAAAGCGCCACGCCTGGCTTCACCTTTTCTCCACACACGGGACAATCTTCCATCTTGGCCGGTACGTACGCCCATTCCCTTTCCAGCCCAAGGGCCAGAGCCGCTCGCCGGTGCATATCCGATAGTTCCCGATAGTTGTGGCTGCGGGCCCACATTTGATCGCCCTCAAAAACTAATTCTTGGTACCAGCTGTCTCTTCGGAGCGCGGCTTCTTGCAATTCCTCGTCGGATGGCCGCGCCCCCTTGCAGACAAATACCCCATGATTTTCAAGGTTTTGGACGATGTCCTTCGCGATCTCCCCAGCTGAAATCGTGAAGGGGAATTTCCTTCCGTCGCCAAGATCGATGGCGTCCGGCCGGGCAGTCAGTATGACCAGTGCGTATGCTTCCCCTTTTGCGCATGCGGGTATGTGGAACACCCCGTAGGTTCGGGAGATGTACCAATCCTGATCAGAGATGGAGGCAACCGCCATTGTGGTGGTTGACCGTGGCGCTTCATCGGGTGTGGTGCGGGGAAAATTACGTCCCCATGTATCGTTCTGCATCAATTTGCGCTCCTGCGGACCTGAATCCCATTCTTTTGTCATTTGATTCAAAGCTTTCTGCTGACCGCAACTTTTTCTCTACGGCGCACTGTCACGAGCCGAGAATGGCGTCGGCGGTTTTTTCCCAGTCGCGCTGCCGGCGTTCCTCGCGGGCGACCAAGGCCGCCTTATGCTGCTCCGGAGTTTGCCTTCTTGACCATTCAACCGCCCGCACCACCGCATCGCAAATGGATGGCGTCAGTGGCAAGTGGTTTCCATTCGGCGTCTCTAGCGTAAAGCTAAGCTCATAATCTCCGCGAGCGGGAAACGGGCCCAGCATTGAGACGGCTATGCCATCTTCCCTTTCAACGGTTTCGGCATTCCATGATTGCGGGGTACCGTACTGTTCCGGCGCCACCCAGCGCTCAATATGCCAGCGATCATGAGGGATATATTTCGGTTCCTCACGCAGTTCAATTACCTCACGAATGATGTTTCCGTTTGAATCGCGATCTGTCCATTTCCCTCCAATCCAGGTTAAGCGCGACCAGCCCCAGACCACACGGAAATTCGGTTCGCCGAACCGATTCACTCCACCCGCACGCGTGATTCTTTCCTGCACTTCTGCCGGCGGCTCTTTGGATTCGCGAAGCACTTGGATCATGAATGAGGTTCCTGAATGTGCAGGGAAAAATGGGCGCGGGGGCCAATCGCTCCCGCGCCCTCCCTTTGTCTAGTAGCCGGTTGGAATGGCCAGGTTGTAGATGTAAGAGCCCGCCCGCGGCGAGTCGGTCCACACCTGAAACCCAGTGATGAAGTAGAAAATATATGCCGAGGCCAAACCGCCGCTGGTTCCGTAGATCGGAAACACGGTTTGTCCCCCCACTTCATAGAAATCAATATCCTGGGTCACCGCCCGGCCCCAGTGCGAGACGTCGAGGAAATCGATCCTCGTCTGGTTGGCGTTGATGGACGATTTGATGGGGACGCCGGACATCGTCTTTTCACCGGTGAAGAGCAGGTCCAGGTCTTGCGCTCTGCCCGCCCCGCCTTCCTTGATGATCTGACTGATCGTCACGCCCAGCTGCTCCCAAGCGTGCTCCTGTTCGAGAGCCATGTAAGCGATCAGGCGGCCCACCTGATTGGAGCCCAATGCTTTCCGCACTTTGTTCAGTGCCAGCCGCACCGATCCTGGCGTAAGCGCCGAGTTGTTGGCATTCACGCTAGGTGTGGCCAGTTCTACGGGATAAGTTGCGCGGTTCAGGTTCAGCCATGTTCCTGTCGTCGCGTTTGACTGGTGGTAGGGCACGCCAAACAGCGAGGTTGGCTGCGGCCCTGTAAGCCCCGCGTGCACGATCAGATCATTCGGACTCGTTCCCGTGGGGACCGAATCCACCTGGATGAATTTATTGAAGGGATCCACCAGGGTGACGTTGCAGGCTCCGCGATTCGTCGTGAGCGTCGGGTCGTACACCTGAATCCCTTGGTTGTAATAAAACAGCTGGGCGCCCGGCGGCGTGGCCATATTGAATTGCATTCCGGCGATGGAGCTGATCGTACCGATCACGCCGTTCCCCGCTGTCTGCATCACTTTGTCAAGGAAAGAGCGGAATTGCGCCATCGCATTTTTTACTTCCCTTTTGGCCGCGTTTTCAATGGCCTTCTCCGGCTCATTGCTCGAGTATTCCACCAGCTTGGTGATTTCCACGGCATTCTCAAAGAATACCGGTGTCACCTGGGCAACGTCGTAGGTTGTTCCCGAGCCGCGCCCAAGGTCGCCTCCATCTAGATTCGCGGCCCCGGCCTTGCCTCCGGGTCGAATTTGCAGTGGAATTCGCATGTTCCGCGAGCTCACCTGCTCCACATCGCCACGCTGCTGGATCATGGTAAGCAGCATGTCGTCCCGCTCATAGAGCAGGGGCAACTTGTCTCTCACTTTTTCCAGTTGCAATGCCACCGACTGCACATTTTGCATTTGTGCCATGGTTTGCGCTCTCCCTTAATTGTGGTTCCCCGCCGGATGCTGCCCCGGACAGGTCAAGAAGGTTGTCCTTCACGGACGCCTGCGTAGGGTAATTGCTTTAAAAACTCGTTCGCTCCAGTGGGGCGAAGGGCCTTTTCGTCCAGTTACCAGGCAAATACTTCTCGGCCCTCCGTTTACATGTTCAGAATGTCCGCGTCCGAGACGCGTGCATAATCGATGTTTGAAGGTGTAAGCGCCTTCCCTGTTTTCCCGGCTGTGCTGCCTGGTCCGGTGACGTCCACTCTTTTTTCGGCCGTTTGCTGCCGGTTCCGCTTGGCTTGGTTCGCGGCCAACACACCAGTCGTCCATTCATTGATCACCTTTTTGGCCGCGGCGGGCAGCGTCTGGCGTGCACGGTTCACGATCAGTGTAACCACGGCCCGCTGGTGCGCCGGCCCGAAATTGCCTTGGCGCATGGCCTCTCGCACCTGCTGCGTGAGGGCGCGGTTCGATTGCAGGCTACTGTCTACCTCCCGGTAGATTTCGCCGATCACGCGCTGCCGCGCACCTTTGGCGATTCCTTCCGGCAGCAGGCGATCCACCTGCGTCTCGATCGACTGCAGCAAATCCTGGACGGCGGAGGAGTTGGCCTCCTGGTAAAAAGCCGCAAGCTCCATTGCGCCGTTGTCCTTTCGTCCTTCCTGCCTGGCGCTCGGCCGAGATCCGGAGTCTTCAGCTCCCTCCCCTTCCTGTTTCTGGGCGGCCGCGCTTCCTCCTGGCTTCCCTTCTCCGTTATTCGATAGTACGTTCGTCATCATTCTGCTCAAATTTCGAAATGCCTCCGGGTCCATTCGGTAAATCGCCGCGGCCAATTCAGCGTGAGTGTCCGGTCGATTCGCGAAGAAGAGCCCATCCAACCGTTGGACTTCTGCAAGTTGCTCCTGAGCCCCTTTCGCAGCCTCCACAGACGGAAAGATCTCCCTGTACGCCCGCTCCTGTTCCCAGGCCTTCGCCACTTCTGGGTGCTGGCGAAGCACTTCCTCGATTTCCGGCGTCGGCTCGCCGGCGGTGTCGTCGACTGGCAGCGTTGCTTCCAATTCATCGCCTGCATCCTGAGTTTGCGTCTCGGTGTTGCTCCCAGGATCGCCTTGTTCTTTTCCCTTCTCCGGCGCCTTGGCAGCTCCCTTTTGCATGCCGTTCGGTCTTACTCGGGTGGGTATTTCAATTCCTAATATTTCGTTGTCGCTCAGGCCTGCTCCGCTTCTGGCGCCTGCGCGCCCCTTCCCGTCGGTCATCGTCATGGTTCTTGCTTCGTTCATTGTGCCTCCTTCGCGAGCTCGAACTTTACTCCTCCGGGTGCCCTCAGCGCCGAGCCGGCCGGGGAGGGACGGGCGGTGTGCCGGCAGTGCCGCTCGCCGCTGCTTGTTCCATCAGGAATTTTTGATGGAATTGGGCGTGCGCACGCACGTTGGCATAGCCCAGCGCATCTTCCACCTTCGCTACCTGGCCTGCATTGGAAGAGAACCAACGTTTGCAGGTCTCGAGCTCTATTGCGTGATTGTCGGTGAACGGGTCAGGCATGATGCTCGGAAGGAGAATCCCGTGAGCCTGCGGGTCCCCTTCCAAAATCGGGTGTTCCACCAGCAGTTGCGCGATCTCCCGAAATTGTTTCGTCCGCGATTCGTCGTCGGGTATGACGATGTCCTCCAGCCCTATGAGCCGTTTCAGCAGGCCCAGATTTTCAGGATGGTTCAGTATCTGCTGGATGGCCGGGTCTGGACTATTCATCAGTTGCAGCAGCACGCCGCGCTGCTGTGCCCAAAGCGTGGGAAATTGTTCGTCCGTCTCTGGGTAACTATATAGATTCCCTTTCAAATCCGCCAATCGAATCCATTTTGATTCGAACGCCGCCCCTGCTCCCAACAAGGTAATTTCCACATCGGTTGGCCGGTTCTTCCGAAAACAATCCACTCCCAGCGTCATCACATCCGCATGAAAAAACTTCATCCGGCGCCAGACGAGCCCGATTCGCCCCATCGCCTGATCCCGGGCCATGGCGTATCCCGCCGCTGTGTCGGTATTCTCCATCGCTCCGCCAAAGAGCGCCGGGAAGGCTCCGGTGAGAAACTGCGAAATCGGACCCATCAGGTTGGCGGCGTGGGCCGCAAGGTCCGGCGGTATCTGCGCTGGCTCCGGCTGGAAAAAGCCGGCTGCCAGCGGTTGCCCCGCCTTGGCTCGTGCCGGATAATGTGCGCCTGGTTCTGCCGTCTGGCTGTGCAAGGCATCGAAGTCGAGCACTTCAGAGTCCGCGTAGATCGGCGGAACTCCATACTCATAGGTCTCCATCTGGAGATTCGAAAGTGTATTGAACCGCTCCTGCACGCTGATCAGCGCATCCCCGATCGCCGGCCGGCCCGAACTTCCGTCTCCCGGCAGCGCGTGCATCACCCTCCAGTGTTCATCCATTGATTCATTCCGCGATTCACAATAGGCCTCGCCCGCAAATGCCACGTAACATCCGTCGGGATACAGATTGAGCAGCTCGCAGCGAAGTGCCTCATCCTCCAGCAGGTAGAATGCCCAGGGCCGCAGCCATGTTCTTTGAAAGGTGATCAGGTTCGGGTTATAGTCCCCTCCTTCTGTCAGCGGGCCGCCCTGCGACTGGGCTAGCCTCGCCAGCCTTTCGTATTGTTCGCTCACTCCCGGCGTTACGGGCTGGCCGATCTTCGAGGCCGCATGTGGATAAGCCGCCCGTAATTTTGAGACGTGCACCTCCATATTCCATTGTAGGTAAGGATATTCATGCATCTCGTTCGCCCACGGTGGTGTTTTCAGATCCAGCGAACCAAGTATGCTGACCACTTCCTGCCCATTTGCCACGCGCACTTGGCGCTCAATCACCGGGACCGTCACCACCTCAGCTGGCTCGAAATCGCTGGCACGGAGCGCAGCCTCGCAGAAAGGGCATTTCGGCCCGATCCCGCCTGCATCCTCTGCGGGTTCTTCTTCGGCACTCGCCGCGGGTTGGTCGGTCCCGCCCGTCACTTCTGGGCTTACCGGGGATTCTGCCGGGAATTCCACATCCTTCGCAGCCACCTCCGACCCGCAGGAGCTGCACCGGTAGCGATCCTGGCCAATTTTTACTTGGCGAACGGCCAGCGCCGATTCATCGTGAAATCCAAAGCGCTGCCCATCCACTACGTATCGCACATAGGCTCCCACCTTCCCGCCGGCCCACAGGTGGAATGCTTCCTGTACGATCAGTTCCCCAATACGATTGTTTCGTTCAATCAGCAACGCCACTTCGCTTGCTGCCTCGGCGGCTGACACATCCTCCTCCTGCTGTGTGGAGGACGGGAAAAATCGCACGCGCGGCACGTCTTGGCTCAGCACCGCGATGATCGAGAGCCCGAACGCCTGATAAAGATTTGTTACGAACTCGTATCGCGGTAAATCTTCCACCGAGGATTCTTCCGGAACCCTCTGCTCGAAGGGAAGGTGCCAGTTCTGATCTTTTTCACTCCACCACAGATACTGCAAACCGCGCCAGAATTGATGGGCTTGCTTTACTCTTCGGATCTCCTGGCGCCGCGCGTGGTCTGATTCACTCGAAAACTCCACCACCAGCCGCCGCAGCGCTCCTTGCAGGCGCTCCGGTAGGTATTCTCCATTCTCGCCATAGAGCAGCCCCGCTGCGCCGGATTCCAGCTCGCCGGCGCGGGCGTTTCCTTTGTCCACCGGCACGATCGCCGGATCCGCGGAGCCGGGTGCCTGCCCAGGCACCGTGCCAGCGCACCCCTGTTTACCCGCCATTGTCCCTCGATTGTCACTGTTTTCCATCAACGGATGTCCTCACTATTTATTTCTCGAATGCACCCAGGGAGCCTATATTCCCCCCGCTCCGGCTTGGCGGTCCGGTGGGACCTTCCGTGTTTACGCGCGCTCGGGGTTGCAGAACTTCGCGGGCCACCCGCAATTCCCTTATCCTTCCCATCTGCTGCCATGATCGCCGTCGCGACGTGGATAGCGGGTGCGCCGGACTGTTTCTTTGCCCCGTCACACCAGCGTCGGCCTGCCCTGCCCTTTCGCGGATTCCCGCAACCCCCGCGATCGAATAGAGGAGTATTCGATATTCCTCGCGCAGGTCTTTCACCTCGTTCTCCAGATGCCGTGTATATCGGCTGGTCGAGAGCCAGTGCCACGAATGCCCTAGTCGCTTCCAGATTTCGTCCAAGTCCACTTGTTCTGTTCCCCTCTATGGCTGCCGCAGATTTTATGTCTCACCCTCTCCCCTTCTTCAATCGGGAAGATTCCTTCGCCTGCCCCCAAATCGCACCGGTCGCGACTTCTCTTTCTCCTCCATGATGGCCCGCCGGGCCTGAATGGCACGGACCGTCGCGTCCGTGGCACTCACTTTTTCGGCCATTCTCATTTCCAGCGGCGGTTTTGCGCTCCTGTGTCGGAGGTGGGAGGCAAGTCCATAGCGAGCAGCATCCGCCGCATCATCTCCTTCCCTCTTTTGGATGTCCTCCACGTGCGCCCTATCGCGCGTCAGGTTCGGCAGCAGCTGGATCAGCTCGCAACACGAATCGGCGATCTCCCATTCCTCCTGCTCCAGCATTTGGTACATCAGCATCCAGCCGCCCACCCGTTCGTTATCGGCTGGCTGTGCCTGAGGAAACCCCCATCTCCCAAACTCCTCGTTTATCTGATCGGCGATGGATGCATCCGCCGTCCGCTTCGCGAACGCATCTGGAGAAAGATAGATGGCCTGCGGCTTTTCGATTTCTCCCCTCGCGTCTCGTGACAGTTCAATAATCTCCTTCGCAAGTTGCCTGGGTGCCAGGTGGTTCTTCACCAGTTCCCGGTAAGTGGCCACCCGGTGCTTTTCGTCCCTTCCCTCCCTTGTTCCAGCCGCGCCACCCTCGGCTGGCAAGCGTGTGTGCCAGTAAACCGCCGCCGGATGCTCGAATCCCCAGTCAATCGAGATCCACTTCGGCTGCCAGGCTTCCATCCTCAGCTGCTCGGCGCGCCTTACGTGCTTTCCGGGGTCGAAATTGTCAAAGTACTGTCCTGCAAAAACGCTCCAGTCCCCATCCAGCATCGCTTGCCGGAGGTGCTTCGGAAGCGCCCTCAGTTTCTTCAGGTAGTTTTCATCCGTCGCGTAAATCGGGTTGTCCGAAATCCGCGCAGGGATGAACTCGTAATCGGCAGCATCGTATTCCAGCTCCCCTTCCATTCCTGGGGCCGGAATCCTGTCAATCCATAAGGCCTTCACCCACGCATGCCCGAGATTTCCGGGGTTGGTTGCCCCTGCCATGCACGGAAATGCGCCCGGGTTCGGACATCGGTTCCGGCTCGTAAGAAACTGCCACTGGCGCAGGGTGAAGTGCGTGAGCTCATCGATGCCGATGAACTGAAACTCCGCTCCCTGATATTGGTAGACATCGCTTTCCGCATGGCAGTGCCCAAACCGGGTCGTCGAATTGTTCCACCAGGTCACTACATGCTTTGCGTCGTTGTAGCTTCGGTAAAGCTCGCGCGGAATGTCTCGCCGGAAGTATTGCAGCAGCGAAGCTTCCAGCTCCGGAAAGGTCCGCCGCAGCAACAGCGTGTTGGCCCCGGGATTCTCATCCGCCTGAAGAATGGCTTCCATCAGCAGGGCCTTGGTCTTGCCCGGCCCCGCCGCTCCGCCAAATAAACGGTAACGCGCTGGCGATTGATGAAATTCCCGCTGCCGCGGAAAGGGCTGGTAGCCTAGCTCCTTCTGCGGTCGGATTCCCTTGTCGCGTCCCCACCTCGCCGCTCCCGATTCGCAGTCCATTGCAGGCTTGGCGCCCCAGCCCCCTCAAATCGTGCGCAGTTTGTGTCCTACAAAGAGCGCCGCCGCTCCACTCACGAAACACGCGGCGATTGCAAGATGGTGGAAGCTCAGTATCCCTCCAATGGCAAATGCCCCGATCCCTGAGGCCTGCACTATGTATCCCACTTTGCTCAGATTCTCACTCATCGCTTCCCTCCTTGTTGTTTTCTGGATTGCTGGCAGTTCTTCCCGCTTCGGCCGGCTTCCACGTCCCGGTATTCCTCGCCGGTCTTGGAACCGAGTGAACCATTTCCACGGCAGCTTCTCCTCTTTCCTCCGCCCGCTTTAGTTCCCTCGTGGCATTCAGGAGCAGCCGGCCGCATTCCTTCAGCGCTTCCACGTATAGCTTGCGATCTGGCCCTCCCTCTAGCGTCGCAAGTATTTCCCGCCATTTCCCGGCAACACACTGCTCGTCCAGGCCGGCGCGGCGCAGGGCTTCGCCAAGTTCGCACTGCTTCCCGGGGAGCCTCCTGGCTTCATCCCTCATCGTTCCCTGGCTCCCCGGAGCTTCGTGCCTCGCCAGCCCGTTCCTGCGGTTCTCCTCAGACATGCGGTTCCGCCGTCGGCGCCCACCCGCCTCCTCGCTTCTGCACCGGCTGGTGCGGCCCCGCCAAGCTCCGCCATCCCGCTCTACGCAACCAGCAGAACAGTGATCCCCGCGCCTCCTGTTATTGAGGTAACCTTTGCCCGGAGGAACTTCGCGCGCACCCCCGCCACCGTGCGTGCTTCGCCGCTCACGTTGGTCGTTGTATCGATCGTGCTGTATTGGCCGTCCACATCCTGCTCTGCGGTTTGCAGCGCGATATTGATGGCCGTCGGGTTCGTCGCGAACAGCGTCTGCCAGCGCACAGTTCGCCCCTGGTCCGGAAACCCCGCATAATCCGGAAGGGCATACTGCTGGCTCGCCTGCCCCGCCGCAGGGCTTTCGCTCGAAAAGAGCATGCCCAGATCTCCAGGTGAGATCGAGTACGGCGGATTTTGTGAATTATAGTTTGGCATTTTCTCCTCCGGCGAAACGCAAAAAGGCGCAAAGCGGCACAGAATGCGCCGCCAGGCGCTGTGGATACTTCTCGCAATTATGTTTGGGGTTTGCTTCCGTAACCGCCTGCTAACTGGCGGCTACACAAATCGATGTTACAATTAAAATTTATACACCAAACCCAAAACCTTGTCAACCCCTTTTTTTATGGGCCTAAAATCGTCCAAGGCACTTCTCCGTACCACCCCTCTTCCGCAGCCCTGTACTCCCGGTCCAAGCCTCGGCTCCTTGGGTCCCCCACCCTTTTCCCTGCCTCTGCCCCGGAGCGCCTTGCGAAAAGTCCCCAAATCTGTTACAATAACCTTGTTATCAGAGAGTTGCACTCAGACCCGCCATTCATTTTGCAGGTCTGTAATTCCTCTTATCAATCAATTGGCGTTGCCATAGGGGAATGGCCAGTAAGCACTACCGGATGCGCAATTGCCAGTCTCTCGGTCATGTTCTTTGACCTCCCGAAAGGAGAACGCAGTGCACGTATTGAGCGAAGGCCAGCAGGTGAAGCACGATCTTTACGGTTTGGGTGTCGTCACGGAGTCCGATACGGACCGCACGACCGTCGAATTTGACGACCACGGAATGAAGAAATTTGTCACGACTATTTGGACCGCAGAAGTCCTGGGTGATGCTCCCCCGCGCCCTGTTCGTCGCCGCCAGCGCCGTGCCCGCAAGGCTGTTCCCGCCCCGAAGTAGGTTATTTCCACCGGGCGCCACCTGCACCGCTATCGTTTCGGCTCCTTTTCATCCCTTCTCCAGGGTGCAGGAATCTGGCAGGGCGCCGCGCCGCCGCGCCTCGCCTGTGCGCTTCGTCTGCTTCACTCGTGTGTCTTCTCAGCCGCTCCTATGTTTTTCTTCACCATCAGTGCCCGCACAATCTTCGCAATCTGGGCATCGCTTTCCCCCACGCGCAGGGAACCGTCCTTACGGCTGCCCGCCCACGCCGCAGATTTGCTTCCTGCGCTTTCCCTCGCTGGTGATCGGCAGATTCCCGCATTTCCGCAAATCCCCAACAGCAAGAGGCAGAGGGCGCCCCGACTGATTCTCAACCCGCGCATTCCTTTCCACCCATTTAACTTCGACGAAAACCCCCTGCCTTTCATCGTCCTCTCCCATCCGGGCGGATTCTGATGCTCCGCGCTCCTTACTACGTGTGGCTCCAATGAAAAGTTCCCGTCAATTTGTTTTGCGTTTATCGGCCCTCTCCCTGTTGGCTACCCGCGATTCCGCACGCAAATGTTTCAATTCCCTGCAGCGCTTCTTCGCGTTCTCGTGCAACCATTTCGCTTGTCCCGGACTCTCTTAAAGAGGGTGGAAGCTGCGGCGTGCTTTTGGCAATCTGTACTCTTGACAACCTGCCCCCAACTCGCCACCATTGGCTTGGCGGTCTTCATGATTAGATTTCCCTCTGGATCGATGCCTTCTCGGTTGGCTGGCGTTCGTCTCTCGGCCGCTCGCATCCGCCTTCTCCTATGTGCAGCCGTTATTCCCCTGTTTTGTTCTTCTGCTCGTCCGCTTCTCGCTCAGCAGCCTCAGGAAGAGCATCTCGCGGTCCACGGAAACTTTGACCGTCTGGCCGTCCACGCGGAAAATGCCCCGTTGGGTCTGGTCTTCCAGCGTATCGCTCGCACCACCGGCCTGCAGGTTGTGGGCCTCGATAAGCTCTCCGGCCCGGTGACCGCCAATTTTGCTGGTCAGCCGCTGCGCGAAGTCGTTAGCCACCTCCTGGTCGAATGGGATTACGCCCTGATGGAGGGCGATCCTTCTTCCACATCCGCACGCCTTCCTCGGCTTTTCATTCTGGAGCGTGCCCCAGGCGCCCAGCCAGTCACTCCTGCTTCTCCCTCAGCCGCTTCCCACGCCCAGGCTTCGGCAGCCACCCCACCTCACGCTTCAGGCGACCAGCAGGACGCGGAGGCCGTGGTCACCCCCGAAGAAAATCGGCGCATTACAGAATTGCAGGCGGCTCTGGCAAAACATGACGTCACCACCCTCCAAGCTGCCATCTCCGACACCGATCCAGAGATCCAGAGGGAAGCCTTCGATCTTCTCAATCGATTGGAACCCGCCTCCGCCGTCAGCGCCCTCGTATCCGCCACAGAAAGCAACGATTCAACCATCGTTATTCAATCCCTCACTCTTTTGGTTCAGAGCGATGCTGATCGCCAGGTCGTCCTCAACGCGCTGGCCGCCCAATTGGACAATCAGGATACTTCCATCAAGCTGTATGCCATCCAATCCCTTGCCGATATCGGAGCAGACGCCGTGGATTACCTGCGCCAGGCGCTTTCTGACCCAGATCGCACCGTTCGTTTGGCCGTCGTCCAAAATGCTGCCCGGGGCGATTGGGGTATTCCCCTCCTTCAGGCCTCAGTCTCTGATGCTGATCCACAGATCCAGCAGATGGCCCAGCGCCTCCTCCAGCAACAGGCTCAGCAGGATACTTCTCAGGATTCCGACCAGTAGTCTGCATTCCGTCCTCACCCCAATCCCATTTCTCTCTCCTCGAATTTCCTGTACCTCGATGCCCTCTCTGCCCCCCTGCTCCGTATGGACCCAAAGCTACAGTACCCTCTATCCATTGACGGGCGGTACTATCCATTGCTACCCTCCAATTACCCTTCCTGCCGCAGGTTATTCTGCGGCATGTACAATTCCGTCTGTGTAGCGGCAGCCGAGTGGCGTCTATCGGTCTCGGCGACGTGAACCTAAACTGCGAAGAATGAGGAGATTATGCGCATAGCAAAATGGCTTTCTGTTGGGCTGCTCTGTACTCTACTCGGGGCGTGCGGCGGCAGTGGTAATGCAATTGACCGCGATATTCCTGGTGGGAGTCTCC
>VFSW01004975.1_pt1 | contig 19788 bp, 14 predicted proteins | sample 5358111 | NCBI WGS metagenome assembly VFSW01 (sample SAMN11554181, study PRJNA540505) | mine drainage metagenome | isolation source: sediment from site ElyBrook_90M | place: USA: Ely Copper Mine, Vershire, VT | collected 2017 | reverse complement strand
AACCTTTACGGGTTCCGGGAGGTCGAATCTCCCCCTCTCCGCCATTTTCCTTCCTTCCCCCCGTAAACCGCCGTGTAACATGCGTGTGATATACTTCGCGTTTCCGCAAAACGTGAAAGGAGACCGCATGGTCCGGAACCGATGGCGTAGTCTGTCCGCCAGTGCCATTCTTTTTTCTTCCCTGGCTTTTTCACAGCAAGCCGATCGACTGACCGCGCCGATCGACAATGCCAGGACGGTGCTTCTCAAGGGCAGTATGACGCCGCGGGCGCTGCCCGCCAACGATCGTGGGCCCATGGAGCCTGGACGCAGGCTCACCGCCATGACGCTTCTGTTTAAGCTCTCCCCGGACCAGCAGGCGGCGCTCGATCAATTGCTTCAGGATCAGCAGACTCCCTCGTCGCCGCAATATCACAAGTGGCTAACGCCGCGGCAATATGCTGACCGCTTCGGCCGCTCCTCCGCCGACTTCACAAAAGTTGCGGCGGGGCTCACGGCCCAGGGATTTTCCGTCGACTATCAGGCGCAAACCCGCACCTGGATTATGTTCAGCGGCACCGCCCAGCAGGTTCAGAGCGCGTTTCACACCTCGATCCACTACTTCGCGGCCGACGGCGTCACGCACTTCGCGCCCGCTGCGGAACCGTCCATTCCGGCCGCTCTCGACCCGGTGGCGCAACTCATTCAAGGGCTCGACGACTTCCGCATGGAGCCTCCGAAGCGCGACCCGAAATTCTTCGCCAGCCTCGCGCAGTATACGAGCGGCAGCGGCAATAACTATCTCGCGCCCGGCGACCTGGCCACCATCTACGACATAACGCCGCTCTACAACAACGGCATCACCGGCTCGGGCATGACACTGGCGGTGGTCGGCCAGACGAACATCGTGCCAAGCGACATCTCCACTTATCGCGCGACGTTCGGCCTGCCGGTGAACGACCCCCAGTTGGTCCTGGTTCCCGGTTCGGCCGATCCCGGCGTCATCGGCGATCAAATCGAGGCCAATCTGGACCTGGAAGTCTCCGGCGGCCTTGCACCCAACGCGACCGTCCTCTATGTGTATTCACAAAACGTCATCTTGTCGGTGCAATATGTGATCGACCAGGGGCTTGCTCCGGTGATGAGCATGAGTTACGGAGCCTGCGAGCTGAAAATCTCCAGCACCCCGGCCAACACCGCCAACGCCTACCGCACGCTGGCCCAGCAGGCCAATGCCGAGGGGATCACCTGGCTGGCTTCCTCCGACGACGTTGGAGCGGCCGGATGCGACCCGAATGGGTCCGTCACGGCCTCCGGCGGTCTTTCGGTCGATATGCCCGCCAGCATCCCGGAAGTGACCGCGGTGGGCGGGACCACCTTTAACGAATCCACCGGCACGTACTGGAGCCCGACCAACTCCTCGAACAATTCTTCCGCGACATCCTACATCCCGGAAACCGCGTGGAACGATACGCTCCTTGCAAACAAACTGGCGGCGAGCGGCGGCGGGGTCAGCGTCTTTTTCACCAAGCCTTCCTGGCAGAGCGCGCCCGGCGTTCCGAACGATGGCGCCAGGGACGTCCCCGATGTTGCTCTCTCCGCCTCCGCCGATCACGACCCCTATATCATTTGGCTGAACGGCCAGGTGACCACGGTGGGCGGAACCTCGGCCGCGACGCCGGCTTTTGCCGGCTTGGTGACGCTGCTGAACCAGGCGCTGGTTTCGAGCGGGGCGCAGTCCAAGCCCGGCCTGGGCAATATTAACCCGGCGCTTTACGGTCTGGCCCGCAGCTCGGCCAGCGTCTTTCATGACGTTGTTTCGGGGAGCAATATCGTCCCGTGCGTGGTAAGCACGCTCAATTGCCCGTCGATAGGTCAATACGGATATTCCGCCGGCCCTGGGTACGATCCGGTGACAGGGCTCGGCTCGGTGGATGCGGCCAATATGGTGGCTTCGTGGGGCGCCAGCCAGGGCGGCAGCGGCACCAACGGCACCTCGATCACGCTGACGGCCAGTCCGGCGAGCCTTCCCGTCACGTCGTCGACAACCCTGCTTGCCACCGTGGTGTCCGGTTCGGGTTCGACTCCGAACGGCGCGGTGACCTTTGCCGAGGGCGGGAGTATTTTGGGCAGCGTGAATCTGGCCGGCTCCGGTTCCACCGCGACCGCTTCGCTCACCGTGTTCGGCAGCCAGTTAACGGTGGGGGCGAATACCATCAGCGCGTCCTATGGCGGCGGCGCGGGCTTCAACGGATCCTCGGCCTCCGCGGTGGTCACGATCACGGTTCCCACGTCGACCTCGGCCATTGTTCCTTCAATCGTGCCGAACCCGGTGTATCAACAGACGCCGACGCCGGATGGATACTCGTTCTTCTTCACCGTGTCGCTCACGGAAATCGCCGGCGTGGCCACGACTCTGACGGATTTTACGTTTTTCGGAACCAGCTACGCTTCCTCGATCCAGAACTTCTTCGGCACGGCGTCCATTCCGCCGCACGGTACCATTTCGGCAGCCCTGGAAGCGTCCGTTGATACCGTGCCCTCTACTGGCGTGATCGGCTTCACCGGCCGCGACGGGAGCGGAATTTCGTGGAGCCAGCAAATCACCGTGCCCTTTTTGCCGATGCAAACAGCGGCGGCGATGGCCCTGACCAGCGCTCCCTCCACCGTTGTGCGCAATCCCACCTACGATCCGCATTGCTCGCCCCAATATCCTTTCTATCAGCAGCTCGATCTGCAGGAGAAGAACGGCTACGAAGTGCAATTGACCAAATTCCTTGCCGGCGGAGCGGATCTGAGTTCCTCGATTCAACAATGGTTCGGATCCTGGAGGCTTGCGCCGCTCGGCAGCCTGCAATCGGGGATCTGCTGGAGCCTTCAAAGCGTGCCCAGCAGTCTTTCTTACGAAATCGATGGGATCGATACCAAGGGAAATCCCATCACCGTCACTGCGTCCACGCCGTTCCAAGGTCCCGGACAAAGCGCGGGTACTTTGTCGGCGTCGCAAACCTCGATCGCGATGGTAGCGGGTTCTGGTCAGGATGCTACGGCCAGTTTCACCGTGAATGTGCCGGCCGGCCAACAATGGTCGCTGGCGGAGTTTCCTTTCAATCAGAAGACCAGTTGGCTGGTGTACTATCCGCAGTCGGGCACCGGACCGGCGCAAGTCAGCCTCAGCGCCTTCGGATCGGCGCTGAACAACGGCGCATACACGGCAACGCTGGTCCTGCAATCGGTGAATACAGTTCCGCAGTTCGTCAACCTCCCGGTGACGTTCACCGTTGGCTCACCCGGCGGCGTCAGCATTGGCGGCGTGGCCAATGCGGCGTCCTATCAGCAGGCTGCTGCACCCGGCATGCTGATGTATGTGGGCGGCAGCGGCCTGTCGAATTCCTCCCAGATTCAGATTGCCTCCGCCGTGCCGTTGCCCTACTCAATCGGAGGCGTTTCCGCCACCGTCAACGGAATTCCCGCGCCAGTCTATTACGTGCTGCCGCAGCAGATCGTCATCCAGGTGCCGTATGAGACGCCCATCGGCTACGCGTTTCTGGCAGTGAACAACAACGGAAATGTAGCGACCTATTCATTCCCGGTGTCGCCTTCCGCGCCCGGCATTTTCACCTACTCCAATGCGCAACTGGTTCCCACCGGCAGCGCCAAACACGGGCAAAGTCTGGCGTTTTTCATGACCGGCGAAGGGGACGTAACCGGCGGATTGGCAACGGGCTCGCCGCCGCCCACCAGCCTCGCGGTGAATCAACTGCCTGCGCCGCGCCTTCCCTTCCAACTCACGGTGGGCGGCGTAAGCGTGACGCCGCTGTTCGTCGGCATTCCTTACGGCTTGGTGGGCGTGACCCAGGTGAACTTCACCGTGCCGTCCACGGCTCCCACCGGACTGCAACCGGTGGTGGTGACCGTGGGAACCAACAGCAGCGTGGTGGCGAAAATCAACATCACGCAGTAGACCGGACAGCGAAGCTTGACATGGCCCGGTGCAATCGCTTATCTTCCGGCGATGAAGACCCTCGCTGCTCTTGCTCTCTTTTTGGGGCTGGCCTCGCTCACTGGCGCGGCCCCCAAAGTGGAAGTTGGAACCATCAACGGCGCTGCGTTCCGCATCGATGTGCCCGAACATTGGAACGGAAGCCTGGTAGTTTACTGCCACGGCTACAACGCGAGTCCGGTGACCTACAAAAACGACGCTGGCAACCCGTTGATTGCGGTGTTCACCGATAAGGGCTACGCCGTGGCGCAATCCGGCTACGCGGCCGGCGGTTGGGCGATTCAGGAAGGCGGGGTCGACACGGAAAGCCTGCGCCGCTACTTTACCGCGAAGTACGGCACGCCCAAGGAGACCTATCTCACCGGGCATTCCATGGGCGGATTCCTCACCATGATGCTGATGGAACAGTATCCCACCGTCTACGACGCCGCCATGCCCATGTGCGGCCCTTTGGCTCCGGCGGAGTCTTTCCAGGCGCGCGGCGCGTTCGACGGCATCCTGCTGTTCAACCACTACTTCCCCGGCATTCTGCCCGATCCGGCGAAAATCCCCGCTGATTTTGTCTCCGGCACTGGCGACAAAGCCCTGGTAGGCAGGATCCTGCAGGCGCTCGATGCGGCTCCGGAGAAATCAGCCGTCCTCCGCAAGCAGAATAATCTCAAAAGTAATCAGGATCTCGCCGGGACGCTGGCGTTTCTCGTTTATCTGATCAAGGAACTCGATCAGCGCGCCGGAGGCAATCCCTTCGACAACCGCAACATCATCTACAACGGGACCCTGGACGATAATCTGGTGAACAGCCTGATCCCTCGCTACGCGGCCGATCCGCACGCGCTGGCCTATCTGCGGGAGTACTACACGCCGACGGGAAAAATCGCCAAGCCGATGCTGGCGATTCACACCTCCTACGATCCGCTGGTCCCGGTGTCGATTCCCAACACCTATGCCACGCTGGTGGAACTGGCCGGGACCGAGAATCTATTCGTGCAACAGTTCGTCAAGCACGACGGCCACTGCGCCATTCTTCCCGAGGAGACCTCGAAGGGATTTTCCGAGCTCGTCAACTGGAAGAAGACCGGCGCGCGCCCAGCCGGAGGCGAGCTCAAATGAGCTTAAAATAGCAGTTTGCGCGCCTTTTACACCCTGCTCCTGACCGCCTTCGGTTTCTGGGCGGTCGAGTACGCCATTTTTCACACCGACGCGTATTACACCATTCTGCGGCACGACTCCTCCACCGGATCGGTGGAAACGTATGTCCGTAATGAGTTGAAGCGCGTCCGCACCAATCCGCGCCAGGTGCTGACCATCGGCGATTCGCGCATGGGCTTCCTGCCTCGCTATGCCAACGAATTGCAACCCGGGACCGGGTATCAGTTCGCCACCATCGCTTTGGGCGGCGCGACGCCTCGCGACTGGTATTACATGCTGCGCGGCGCCGATCCACAGGCCAACAAATATTCGGCCGTCGTGATCGCCATGGACGACTTCGAGGACACGGAAATCGAAGAGGATCTGTCGGTCCGTGCCGTAGATCTCTATTACCTGATCGGGCGCTTGCAGTATTCCGACCTTCCGTATTTCGCCGGCTCCTATCGCCACAACCGCGCCCTGGAATGGGCGGCCGCGCGCGGCATCGTGCTGAAAGGCCTGATCTACAAGCGTGATTTTCAGGAGTTTCTGCTGCACCCTCTCTACCGGATTGAATTGGCCCAGCAGGCGCGGCGGGATTCGTTCTTCTGGTACTACAGCTACGTCGGCTCGAACCAGAGCCTGGAAGGCGTCCAGGTCGATTTCGTGAATCGTACGGTCACCGTGCCGCCAGGCTTCACGGAGGCGCAGAAAACAGCGTATGCGTTCCGTTTTCTCGCTCCGCGCCCGAAGGATCGCGGCATGCGCAGCGAATATCTGCATCAGTGGCTCGGCAAGATTTACGAGCACTATCGCGGGTCGAAGACGCAGCTTATGTTTCTCCGTTTGCCCCGCGGTCCGTTCGTCAGGCCGGATCAGCCGGCCGTGAACCCGCATAGCTCCGTACGGGAGTTGGCCCTCAAGCCCGGAGTGATGCTGCTGCCGGAGCATCTGTTCGACTCGTTGGAAAAGCCCTCTCTGTTCCTGGATCAACTGCACATGAACGGCCCTGGCTGCGCGGAGTTCTCGCGGATGCTGGCGAGAGAGATCGCGCGGGAGCTCGATGCTCTTTAACACGACGCAGTTCTTCGTCTTCTTTGCCATCGTGCTCGTGGTGTTTTATACCGCGCCGCGTTTTCTGCGCCGCGTGATTTTGCTGGTGGCCAGCTACGTTTTTTACCTCAGTTGGAATTACAAGTTCGTGGTCCTGCTGCTGGGGCTGACGGCGGTGGATTACGGCGCGGCCATCGCCATTGAGAGCGCGTCCATCTTTCGCAAAAAGCCATTTCTGCTGATCAGCCTGGCCGCGAACCTGGGAATGCTCGGGTTTTTCAAGTACTACAATTTCTTCGCCGATAATCTGGCGCAGTTGCTGCGCGTGCCGCCTCACTCCTGGGCTCTGTCGATCGTGCTGCCATTGGGCATCAGTTTTCATACGTTCCAAAGCATCTCTTACGTGGTCGACGTGTATCGCGGTGAGCAGAAGGCGATTCGGAATCCCATCGACTACGCGCTGTTCATTTCGTTCTTCCCGCAACTCGTCGCCGGGCCCATTGTACGCGCGCGCGAGTTTTTCGCCGACCTCAATGCCTGGAAGCATCCCGCGCAGGAAGAGGTGTTACGCGGCACTCTGTTGATTGTGCTCGGCCTGACCAAAAAGATGGCCTTCGCCGACCAGTTCGCGCAGATCGCCGATTCGTATTTTCAGAACCTCGCCGCGCATCCCGGCTCGTGGGCCGCCTGGAGCGGCGTGTTCGCCTTCGCCATGCAGATTTTCTTCGATTTCTCCGGCTATACCGACATGGCCATCGGCATGGCCCTGCTGCTGGGCTTTCATTTCCCGGTCAATTTCCGGCGGCCTTATCTGGCCTTCAGCATCACGGATTTCTGGCATCGCTGGCACATTTCGCTTTCACGCTGGCTGCGCGATTATCTGTACATTCCCCTGGGAGGCAACCGCGGCGGCCGCTGGATGACGTATCGAAATTTGATGCTGACCATGCTTTTGGGCGGCCTGTGGCACGGCGCAAGTTGGAATTTCGTGATCTGGGGAGGCTATCATGGCGCGCTGCTCGGCATCGAGCGGATGATGGGCCGGCGCGAGTTCGAGAAAAAGCCTCCTCTGTGGCTCTATCCGTTTCGCGCGCTGATCACCTTTGCCCTGGTGTGCATTGGCTGGGTCTTTTTTCGCGCTGCGACCTTCGCCGACAGCCGTTACGTGATCAGCCAGATGTTTCGAGGAAGCGGCCCGGTGGAAATCCTGGCCCCGCCGTGGCTGTTCGCGATGACCGGAGTATCGCTTGTGATCGCGATCATCGAAGAGAAGTTCGAATGGACGGAAAAGCTCTCGCGCGGCCCGGCCTGGGCCTACGCGGCCTTCACCATCCTGCTGCTGCTGACGGTGGAACTGATCGGCGTGACGGAGAAGGCTCTGCCGTTCGTATATTTTCAGTTCTAAAAACTAGAGAGTTTTGAGCAGGTTCGCGTTCTCAACCGCACGCGGGGAAAAACTCCCGGATTACTCTTTCGGCAGAAAGGGGAATCAAATGGGAGAACCTATCGTGGTTTGGCCGCCGGTCAACTAAGTCCGGAGCCGAGGGGGCGTCATGCCCCCTTGCGCCCGCCTTTTGAAACAACTCGCGCGATGGACGCCGCTCACCAGCGGGGGAATTCGTCCAATGACGCCAAAAACAGTCTATTCCCTGTTTGGCCTGTTATGGTTGTACGCGGCGGCGAGCGCCGCGGATACAGCCTTTCTGAAGAATGCGGCCGACAGCGGGATGTTTGAGGTCAAGCTGGGCGAGTTGGCGGAAACGAATGCCTCGTCGCAGTTCGTGAAGGATTTTGGACAACGTATGGTTACCGATCACGCCGGCATGAATCAGAGCGTGCAGGATCTCGCCGGCCGGCGGAACATCGCGCTGCCGTCCGATATCACGCAGGACGAAAAATCCTCGTACCAGCGCTTGTCGAAGAAAACGGGCACGGCGTTTGACAAGGCCTACATCTCATACATGGTGAAAAATCATGAGGCAGACCTCGCTTTGTTCCAAAAGGAAGTGGATTCCGGAACCGATGCCGACGCGAAGGCTCTGGCCGCGAAGGCCATCCTGGAGATCAAGGAACACCTGCGGCTGGCGCGCCAGAACGCGAAGCAGCTCGGGTTGACGCTCTAAATGTCCAACGCTCGAAAGGTTTTGCGCGGACAGCCATCACGCCTTGGCCTCCACGTCCGCCGGCCGTGCGGTGATGATTTTCACCTTGGCGATGCGGTTGCGGTCCATTTCTTCCACGATGAACGTGCGCGTCCCGTACGTAATCGTTTCCCCGGGGTTCGGAATATATCCCAGCCGGAACAGCAGGAATCCGGCGAGTGTTTCAAATCCGGCGTCGCCCGGCAGTTCGATCTCGTACTGCGATGCCAAGTCCCGGATGCTGGTGCTGCCGTCCACTTCAATCACCGGCGCGCCGGTGATGGGCAACGGACGGCGCACGTCGTGCTCATCGCCAATCTCCCCAAAAATCTGTTCGAGCACGTCTTCGAGCGTCACCAGGCCGGGGATGGTGCCGAACTCATCCACCACCATGGCGAGATGCGCGTCCTTGCGGCGGAATTCGTCCACCAGTTGCGGTAGAGGTTTGGTCTCCGGCACCACGAGAACCTCGCGTAGATAGCGGCGCAAACGGAAAGGGCGCGGAGGGATGCGGCGGTCCGCGGCGGACTTGCGCTCCTGCCAGGCGCGCACCAGGTCCTTGTAGTGTACGATGCCGATCACGTGCTCGGGCTTGCCTTCATAGACCGGCAGGCGCGAGAATTTGTGCTCCAGCGTGATGCGCAGCAGTTCATCGAGGGAGGCGTCGACGGAAACGGAAATAATGTCGATGCGCGGCGTCATGACCTCGCGCGCGTTTACGCCGCGCAGTTCCAGCACCTTCTGAATGGCCTCTTCCTCGAAAATCTCGAGGTGTCCCTCCATGCGGCTCGATTCGACGATGAACTTCAATTCCTCGGGCGAATGGCCGCCCGCGGCGTGGCCTCCTTTCAGCCCCATCGCCGCGCTGAGCGTGAACGATGCCCGTTCAACGATAAACACGAACGGCGCGGAGACACGCAGGAAAACAAGCAACGCCGGCGCCATCAGCAGCGCCAGGCGATCGGCCTTCTCGATGGCGAGATTTTTGGGCACCACTTCGCCGAGCACCACATGCACGAAGCTGATGGACAGAAACGCCAGCGCGAAGCTCAGCCAGTGCAGCCAATGCGTGGTGGATGCATTGATCAGCGGATTCAGGGCGCGGAGCAGCATCTGATACACGGTATCTTCACCCGCCCATCCCAGGCCAAGGCTGGCGACCGTGACTCCTACTTGCGTGGCGCTCAACAGGCGGCTCGGATGGGCAAGAAGATCGAGCGCGGCGCGCGCTCCGGCGTTGCCCTGGTCGGCAAGTTCCTTGAGCCGCGAGCGCCGCACCGAGAGCAGGGATACTTCGGCGGCGGCGAAAAAGCCGTTCAGCGCGACGATGGCGGCGAGAAGAATCAGCCGGAGAGACATGTTTTAAGTTCGCTACAATCGAGCAGTGCTGTCCCATTCGCCACTGCTCCGGGCCGTCAATCTGAGCATAGCCGTTTTACTGATTGCTTTACTCGGAGCGGTCTACTGGTTCGCCTGGCGCCCATTGCCCGAAACGTCAGGAGAGATCGCCGCGCCCATTTCGGCCAAAGCGGCGATTGCGCGCGATGCTTTGGGCGTCCCGCACATCGAAGCCGCGACATGGGAGGATGCCGTTTTTTTGCAAGGCTATGCGACCGCCCAAGACCGTATGTGGCAGATGGACGCGCTGCGCAGGCTTGCCGCGGGCGAACTGGCGGAGGTGGTGGGCAAGGCAGCGCTCGAATCGGACCAGGAGTCGCGCAGGCTGCGCCTGGGACAGATCGCGGACGAGGCTGCGCGCCTGATGCCGGAGGCCGACCGGGCCGTGATTGCCGCCTACGCGCGCGGCGTCAATTACTATCTGGAAACGCATCGCGGCCGGCTGCCGCTGGAGTTCACCCTGCTCAACTATGAGCCGAGGCCGTGGCGCATCCGCGATTCGGTGCTCGCCGGATTGCAGATGTTCCGCACGCTGACCACGAGTTGGAAAGAGGAAGTCGCCAAGATGCAGATGCTCGAACATGGCGACTCGGCGAAGGTCAACTTTTTGTTTCCCACGCGGACGGGATTCGATCCGCAGCCCGGTTCGAATGCGTGGGCGGTTTCCGGCGCAAGGTCGGCCACGGGCAAGCCGATCCTGGCCAACGATCCGCACCTCGATTTCGGCATCCCCTCGACCTGGTACCTGATTCATCTGAAAGCGCCCGGGCTGAACGTCACCGGCGCGACGCTGCCGGGCGTTCCCGCCGTCAGCAGTGGCCACACCGAAAACATCGCCTGGGGCATCACGAATCGCGGATTCGCCGGGCCGGATTTGTACGAGGAAAAGATCGACGGCAAAACCGGCCGCTACGTGTATCAGGATCATCTGGAGCAGGCCCGGGTGGAGCGCGACGTCGTCGCGGTGAAGGGCGAAAGGTCCATCGAAACGATCACCTATGTGACGCGCCACGGGCCGATTTTTCTGGCCGACGGAAGTCGCCAGTACGCGCTGAAATGGACCGCGGCCGACGCGGGAGCGTTCCAGTTCCCGTTTCTCGACATCAACCGCGCGCGCGATTGGAAGGAATTCACCGCGGCTCTGGCGCGGTTTCCCGGTCCGGGGCAGAATTTCGTCTACGCCGATACGGCGGGCAACATCGGCTATCACGCCACGGGCCGCAATCCGATCCGGCCGAAGGGCTGCGGCGGGGACGTCCCGGCGGACGGAGCTTCGGGACAGTGCGAATGGACCGGCATGATTCCCTTCGACGAACTGCCAAATTTCTACAATCCCGCCAGTGGCGCGGTCGTCACGGCGAATCAGAATCCGTTCCCGGAAAACTATCCTTACCCGGTAAACGGCATGTTCTCGACGCCGGACCGGGCGATCGAGATCCGCACGCTGCTCGACCGGCGCGCCAAGTGGGAGCCCAAGCAAATGCTCGAAGTGCAGAAAGACGTTTATTCGGCATTTCTGCATTTCTTAGCAGGGCAGATTGTCGCGGCCTGGGATGCGCGCAAAGACACGAATCTAACCGAGACCGTGGATTTGCTGCGCAAGTGGGACGGCCAGATGGAAAAAGGCGCTGCTGCGCCCATGGTGGCGGCGCTGACGTTCACGCAGATCCGCAAGTCGATGGCCGACCGGGCCTCGCCCGGCGGCGCGAAGATCTACGACTTCGAAATGGCGCCGTCGGCCGCCTATGAACTGCTCACGGAGCGGCCCAAGGACTGGTATCCGGATTACAACGAGTGGCTGATCCGATGTTTGCGCGAGGGGATACAAGAGGGCGAAAAGAGCCAGGGTTCGAAAGTGTCCCGTTGGGATTACGGCCAGTACAACGCATTGAAGATGACCCATCCGGTGGGCAGCCAGTTGCCTCTGATCGGGAGCTACTTCAATATTGGCCCGATCGCGATGAGCGGAGGGTCCACGACGATCAAGCAGACGACGCGGCACCTGGGGCCGTCCATGCGCATGATCGTCGACCTGAGCGACCTGGATCGTTCATTGCAGAACATTACCGTGGGCGAATCCGGGAACCGGCTGTCCTCGCATTACAAAGACCAGTGGCCAGCCTATTACGGGGCCACGAGTTTCCCCATGCAATTCGGCAAAATCGACGCCAAATCGACGCTGACCGTTAATCCGCGGTAGGAATCAACTCGAACCGCCCGTCGGCGTGCAACAGGTAGCGGCGGCCTCGCCAGAGGATCGTCTTGCCGAAGAATCCGGCGGCCCAGAAGAAGAATCCCGCCATGTCTTCAAGCGGCAGCAGCAGCCAGTTGATCCGCGCGTGCAACACCCGGGAGGAGACGGCGTAGGCGGCGGCATAGCGCAGCATCAATGCAGCCAAGGCATAGGGCCAGCAGGAGAAGTTAGCGGCCGTGAGCGCGAGCGCCAGCGGCAGGGGCATAGTAAACAACTGCCCCAGGTATCCCCAACGGCGCGAGCGACGCGTGCTGCGGGTCCAACGGATACGGTGCGCTGCGTTGTTCAGAAAGCCGCTGCCGCCGATGTGATGCTCCACCACCGCAGAGGACAGAATCACGCCGTGGCCCGCCTCCGATGCGAACTTGCCCATAACGAAGTCTTCCGCCAAATAATCCTTCAGCCGGTCGAATCCGCCAATGGAGCGAAGCGCGCGGCGGCGGGCCACAATGGTGGGGCCGACGGCGAACTGCATTCCTTCGAGCATCCTGGCCACAAGAACACCGGCCAGAAAGTCGGTATTCATTCCGGTCGCTTCCATCTTTGACCATAACCCCGGACCGGGCACGGCGCGGTAAGGGCAGGTGGCAACGCCAAGGCCGGGATCCTGAAACTCGGCTGCAACTTCGTACAGAAAGTGGCAGCCGACGCGGATGTCGCTGTCACTCATCACCACCAGATCGTGTTCGGCGGCGGCTAGCATGCGATCCAGGCTGAAGACCTTGGCGTTGGGGTACGGCGGCTCGCCGGTGATCAGCACGCGTGTGGAAACGTGTTCATATTCGCGGCAGAGACGCTCCACGATCTCGACGGCGGGATCGTTTGCATCGCGCACCGCGAACAGGAGTTCGAAGTCCGGAGAGTCCTGCTCGAAGAACGTTAGCAGATTCGATTCGAGGTCGAGGTCCAACCCGGCCAAAGGTTTGAGGATGCTGATCGGCTCCGCGGCAGGCGCGACGGCGCGCCGGACTGCCAAAAAGCGATATACCGCCAGAATCGTTAATGTGGAGTAAAGAGACGCGCCAAACAGCAACGCAATCAGGATCGGCATCTTTCATTCCGGGCGGGTGCCGGACGGATCATCGAAACCCCCGTTACGAAAATCCCTTAAATCACCCGCGTCTTTTTTGATAATAACACTTCTTAAAACATGCCGAGTGGCATATCCGGAAGGCCCTTGCATACCCAGGATCGTTCCCGCTGGACGAGTTGCTCCGGTCTTCAGTATGCTAGTGGCTTGTCGCAGGAAACACGTTACCGCGTACCGGCACGGAAACCCGACAGTGATGGACGGGCCATGATAACGCTCCGCCTGCCACAGGCTACCGGTCACTTACCGCGGACGCGCCGGTCATGATCATCGAAGCCAAGGAACTGGAAAACGCCGTTGTGGTGAAAGTGAGCGGGCGCATGGATGCGGAAAATGCCCCGGAGTTCGAGCGCGCCTGCCAGTCCTACATCGACCGCGGCAAGACGCGGCTCATCGCCGACCTGGACGCTCTTGAATACGTCAGCAGCATGGGACTTCGCTCGTTTTTATCCGTCGCGCAAAAGGCCCAAGCCCATTCCGGATCCTTGGCCTTGTGCGGGTTGAAAGGTCTCCCGCGCCAGGTCTTCGAAATGACCCGCCTCATTGGTCTGTTCCCGGTCTTCGAAAACACCGGGCAAGCACTCGCCCAATCCTGATGGAACCCCCGGCGAAGCGTCTCACTCTGCCCGCAACCCTGGAGTCGCTCGGACCTTTTCGCGAGTTCGTCCGAGCTGGCGCGGCCGCCTGCGGGATTGTACCCGGACAAATCGAGAAACTCGACTTGGTGATGGAAGAAATCCTTGTCAACGTGGCGCGATACGCCTACGCGCCCGCCAACGGAGAGGTCGAAGTCAGCTATTGGCAGACCAGCCCGGGGATGCTGTGCGTCGAGGTGGCCGACTCCGGCCGCCCCTTCGACCCTCTTGAGGCCGATCCGCCCGACCTTTCCCGAGGCTTGTCCGACCGTCCGATCGGCGGCCTGGGAGTCTTCCTGATCCGGGCGCTCGTCGATTCCATCGCCTACCGCAACGAAAACGGCAGAAACATCCTCTCCTTCCGGTTTCCTTCTTGACCAGCCGGAATCTGTGATAGTATATTTCGATTACTGGCTGATGCAGCCGTTTCAGATCGTTTCAAGAAGGAGGACGTGTGATGACGCTACGTAAGTGGAGGTTTCCGCTTCTCATCGGAGGCGGGTTGATCGCTGCCGCTGTCCTGGTCTATTTTTCCGGTGTTCGCATTCACTCGGACAAAGCCCAGGGCGCCATCGGTAAGCGCGACGTGTATCGCGATGGCCAGGTGGACAATGCCGACGTCGGGCAAGCGGGGGCGGCTCCGGTTGCCATCCAGGCGGTTCTCGAGAGCAGCGAATTCAAGGCGCTGGCCACAAATCCGGCATTTCAGGAAATGCTGAAGAGCGACTCCTTCAAGCAACTCGCCACCAACGAACTCTTCCTGCGCCTGCTGCATGACAGCTCCTTCCAGGAGATGGCAAGGTACCAGGCCTTTTCGGAAATGGCCAAGAGCGACCTGTTGAGACGGGCCATGGCCTCCGGGCAGGATTTGCACACCCAGGATCTGCGGGTCAATGAGTTGCGGCAGTCGGCCCAATTCAGCGAAATGGCAAAATCCAACGCGTTTCAGTCTTTGCTCCACAATGACGCGTTCGTTCAGATGATGAAATCGCCGGCGTTCGCAAGCCTGCTCTCGTCTGCGTCGTTCCAGAATATGATGCGCGATGGCCTCTTCATGAAGCTCGCCTCGCAGTCGTCGTTCCAGAACGCGCTGCTGCAAGGAGACGCCGCGAACCTCGTCAATCGGATGGTTGCCCGGTAACGTACGAAGCGTGACCAGATGGTGGGCGGCTGCCGGACTCCTTGCCTTGTGTGGATGCCCTTCGGCGTTTGCCGCCCCACCTCGGATTTTCATTCAGGCCTCGGAACATATCGAGGTCTTGTACTATAGTCCGGCCCATGAGTATCTCGTCACCCACATCATCCGTTCGTATGAAAACGCGCTGAACTTCGAGCGCAACCTGTTTCACTTCACGCCGTCGCGAAAGGTCAGCGTCCTGCTCGACGATTTCGGCGACTACGGCCATGGGGCGGCCGGAAGCGTTCCTTCCAACTTCATCGACGTCGGCATCGCGCCCTTCAGCTACACCTACGAAACTCTGCCTGCCAACGAACGCATGACTTGGATCATGAATCACGAGTCGATCCACATCGTCATGGGCGATAACGCCAATGACGTGGACCGGCGCTTCCGTTCCATCTTTTTCGGCAAGGTCGCTCCCACCGATGAGGATCCGATTTCGATTCTTTACAGTTCGCTCACCAGTCCGCGCCACTATTCCACGCGCTGGTTTCATGAAGGAATCGCCGCGTTCATGGAAACCTGGATGGCGGGCGGGCTCGGACGCGCCATGGGCGGATGGGATGAAATGGTGTTCCGCGCCATGGTTCGCGACGATGCGTATATCTACGACATGGTGGGCTTGGAATCGGAGGGAACCGCCGCCGACTTCCAGACGGGAGCGAATTCGTATCTCTACGGCACGCGCTTCATGACCTGGCTGTGCAACCAATTCGGACCCGCGAAATTGCTTGAATGGGTGACTCGAACCGAGAACACCCGGCGATACTTCGGTTCCCGCTTCGCGCAGGTCTACGGAATGAGTATGGATGCGGCGTGGAAGCAGTGGATCGCCGCGGAACGGAAATTCCAGAACGCCAATCTGCAAGAGATTCGCAAGTATCCCGTCACGAAGCCGCAGCGGCTCACCTCGAAGGCCCTCGGCTCGGTCTCGCGCGCTTACTATGACGCCCGGGACAACGTCATCTACGCCGCAATCCGCTATCCCGCGCACATCGCCAGCATCGCCGCGATTCATCCGGCCACCGGCGCAATCGACGAATTGAAGGACATCAAAGGTCCGGCGCTCTATTACGTGACTTCGCTCGCCTGGGATGCGCGCGGGCGCAAGATTTACTACACCACCGACAACAACGACTGGCGCGACCTCAACGTCTATGACGTCGCGACGCATCGCAGCCGGCGCCTGATCCGGGACAACCGCACCGGCGACCTGGCGTTCAACGCCGCCGACCAATCGCTGTGGGGCGTGCGGCACGACAACGGCAGGTCATTTTTAGTGGAAATCCCCGCGCCCTACCAGAGCACGGAGTTGCGCCGGGAATTTGATTACGGCGATGACATTTTCGACATCGACATCTCGCCCGATGGCCGCTATCTGACCGGCGCGCTGGCCGACGTGAGCGGGCGCCAGAAGCTGGTGCGCTTCGCCATCGACGATCTGCGCAAAGGCCAGGCGAAGTTTGAAGTGCTGCACGATTTCGAATACAACTCGCCCGGCAACTTCGTCTACTCGCCCGACGGGCGGTATTTGTATGGTTCTTCCTATTACACCGGCGCGTCGAATCTGTTCCGATACGACATCGCAACCGCGAAAATGGATGTGATCAGCAACGCGGAAACCGGCCTGTTCCGTCCCCTTCCGTTGGCCGATGGATCGCTGATCGCCTTCGAGTACACCAGCCGGGGGTTCATCCCCGCGCGGGTTCCCACCCAGCCGCTGGAGGACGTGAGCGCGGTGAAATATTTCGGCCAGGTCACGCTCGAGAAATATCCGGAGCTACGGTCCTGGAAGCTCCCTCCGCCGTCCTCGATTCGCTCGGAAAACCTGGTCACCCGCGCCGGCGGTTACGATCCTGCCCGCAATATTCAATTGATCTCCGCTTATCCCATCGTGCAGGGCTATCAAAACACGGCCGCCGTGGGCATGCGCGCCGAATTTGCCGATCGCCTTCGGCTGGCCGGCGTGAACATCGACGCGAGCGTGACGCCCGATCCGAATGTTCCCGCCAACCAGCGCGCGCACATTTCTTTCGACGCGCACTGGTGGGAATGGAAGCTCAGCGGTTATTACAACTATGCCGATTTTTACGATCTGTTCGGCCCCACCAAGCTCGGCCGCAAGGGCGAATCCCTCAAACTCGCCCATTCGCAATTCCTGATTCACGATTTACCGCGCACGCTCTCGCTCGACTGGAGCGTCGCCGGTTACGCCAGCCTCGACACGCTGCCGGAGTACCAGAACGTGGCCACCTCCGTGCGCGATCTGCTCGAAGGAAACATAGCGTTCAAGTATTCGAGTCTGACTCGCGCACAGCGGGCGGTGGACGACGAAAAGGGAACCAGTTGGGGCATCTATTCGCGCCTGTATTACTCGCACAGCGCCTTTCCGCGCATCTGGGCGAATTACGACCGGGGATTTCTGCTGCCGCGCAACAGTTCCTTCTGGCTGCGCGGGTCGGCCGGAAAGTCGTTCGGCGACTTTAATAATCCGTTTTCCAATTTCTACTTCGGCTCGTTCGGCAACAACTACATCGATCACGGAACCATCAGCCGCTATCGCGATTATTACAGCATGCCCGGCGTGGGCATCGACGCGATCGGCGCTCGCAGCTTCGGCAAGCTGCTGGGGGAATACAACCTGCCGCCGGTGCATTTCCGCCGGGTCGGCACAACGTGGGGCTATGTCAATTGGGCCCGGCTGACCATGTTCTCCTCCGGACTGGTCACCAATTTCACCTGTGGCCCCAGCCGCGGAGAGTTCGCCAACCTCGGCGCGCAGCTCGATTTCCGCCTGGTGCTGTTCACTTACCTCAACGCCACGCTCTCCGGTGGATACGCCGCGGTTTCAGATCATAATGGTCATATCTCGACGGAACACATGGTGTCGCTCAAGATTCTCTGATGACGGCTACCTTAGAGTTAATCCTCGCGCAATCGGCCCTCAGCATTCTGCCGGTGCTGTTGTTCCTTGCCGCGCTTGAATGGATTGACACTTATAAGTTGCTCCGCCTGTCTCGTGTCCTGCGCTCGGTGGCAGTCGGCTGCCTCGTTGCGATGGTCTGCTACGGCCTCAATACCGCCGTATACTTCGAGCTAGCCTCGCCTGCCATCTGGGCGCGGTCCGGCGCGCCGGTGCTGGAGGAAGTGGCCAAATCCCTCTACATCGCCTGGCTGCTGCGATCGAACCGGGTCGCGTTCATGGTGGATGCGGCCATCGCCGGATTCGCCGTCGGGGCCGGTTTCGCCGTGATCGAAAACCTGACCTACATTCCCGATATTTCCGCCGCCGGCCTGGTAGCGAGCGCGGTGCGCGGCCTGGGAACCGCCATGATGCACGGCGGCTCCACCGCCATCTTCGGAACCGTCTCCGCAAATTGGATCGAGATCCGGGGCTCGCGCTCGCCGCTGATGTTTCTGCCGGGGCTCGCCATGGCGATGCTGGTTCACGTCATCTATAACCAGCCCGTGTGGAACCCCGTGATCGCCGCGGCAGTGGTCCTGGTGATCTTACCGGGTGTGATCACGTTCATCTTCTGGCGGAGCGAGCAGGCGCTCGAGAAATGGCTGGGCACGAAGCTAGACAAAGATATCGACATCCTTCAGATGATCGCCAGCGGCGCGTTCCATGAATCTCCGGCGGGTTTCTACCTGCGCTCGCTCGAAACAGCGTTCACGCCGGAGATCATTGGCGATATGCTTTCCTATTTGCACTTGTCGCTCGAACTGAGCGCCCGCGCCAAGGGCGATCTGCTGCGGCGCGAGATGGGATTCCCCGTCGATTCCGATCCTCATCTGCCCGCTCAGTTGAAGGAGCTGCGGTATCTGGAATCGCAGATCGGCCTGACGGGCAAGATGGCGCTCGCGCCGCTGCTTGGATCGAGCCGCCGGGATGTTTGGGAATTGCAGCGGCTCGCCGAGAGCCAGTCGCTTTAATTTGTCGCCCGCCATCCCGTGATCAGCGTCCCAGAGGCTCGGTGAATTTGCGCAGGGCCATTCCGGGGGATTCCTAAAACAATTCCATGGCCACGCTCAGACGCTCGCCGGGCCTTTTGCGGTAACCTGGAAAATCTTATGCCTCTCGTGCAAGTGATCGTTCTGGGGATCATCCAGGGCCTGACGGAGTTTCTGCCGATCAGCAGCACCGCCCATCTGGTGGTGATCCCGAGGCTCCTCGGCTGGCGTGACCCGGGTCTGGCCTTCGACCTCGCGCTGCATCTGGGGACCGTAGCTGCCGTCGTCTTGTACTTTTTTCGCGACTGGTTGCAGATTTTGGGACAGGGCTTCGGGCTTCAGGTCGGGGGAGACCCCGTTTTGCGCCGCAATCGTGGCATGCTGTGGCTGCTGGCGGCGGCTACCGTGCCGATCGGCATCGCCGGCCTGCTGTTCGAAAAAAAGGCGGATCAGGCGCGGGAAAACCTCTATCTCATCGGCGCGATGGCGATCAGTGTCGGCGTGCTTTTGTTGTGGGCGGACCGCGTGGGACGCAAGCAGAAAGACATCGGCCATGTGTCCACCATGGACGCCATCCTGATCGGCGTGTCGCAGGTGCTGGCGATTATTCCCGGCACATCCCGGAGCGGCATCACGATCTCGACGGGACTGCTGCGGAATCTGGAGCGGGAAACGGCCGCGCGATTCTCCTTCCTGCTGCTGACGCCCGCTGTGATCGCCGCCGCGGCGAAACATTTCTGGGAGCTGACAAAGCAGCCGGGCGGCCTCGCGCCCGACATGCGCACCCCTTTTTTGCTGGGAATCGCGGTCAGCGCCATCACCGGCATAATCGTGATCCGGTTCTTCCTTGACTACATGCGGCGGCGCTCCTATACGGTCTTCGTCGCGTACCGTATTATTTTTGGCATAATAGTAATCGCTGTTGCTTTCTTCCGCTTTGTCGGCGGAAGAACTTTTTAGGACCTACGAAGCA
>VFSW01004974.1_pt1 | contig 19791 bp, 19 predicted proteins | sample 5358111 | NCBI WGS metagenome assembly VFSW01 (sample SAMN11554181, study PRJNA540505) | mine drainage metagenome | isolation source: sediment from site ElyBrook_90M | place: USA: Ely Copper Mine, Vershire, VT | collected 2017 | reverse complement strand
GACCCGCGCCAGTCCAGGAAGGTTCGCACCGCCGCTGAACCGGCAGTCACGTTCAGTCGGCGTAGAGCCCTCCTCTGTTTCCCGGAAGGCAACGACATTTCTCTTGATTTTTTACCTCGTTCATACGATAATGGCCGCCTTGAAGCACTATCCCATTTCACTTTTCTGAGGAGGTTGTTTACATGCGGATCATACTCTTAGGCGCACCGGGCGCGGGCAAGGGCACGGTGGCGAAACTTTTGACGGCGCTGGACGGGTCGGTGCAGATCTCGACGGGCGATATCCTGCGCGGCGCGGTGAAGGCAGGCACGCCGCTCGGCAAGGAAGCAAAAAGCTACATGGACAGCGGCGGCCTGGTGCCCGACTCGCTGATTATGGGCATCATGGAGCAACGGCTCAAGGACAAGGACTTGGAAAAGGGGTTCCTGCTCGACGGGTTCCCGAGGACCATCCCGCAGGCTGACGAGCTCGGCAAGCTGCTCACGAAGCTGAACATCAAGCTCGACCTCGTTGCGAACATCGACGTTCCCCGCGACGTGATCCTCGACCGCCTGACGACGCGCAGGACCTGCTCCAACACGTCGTGCCAGGAGATCTACAACATCAAGAGCAACCCCCCGGCGCCCGGCGAAAAGTGCAAGAAGTGCGGCAGCCCGACGATTCAGCGGGCCGACGAGACCGTGGAGGCCATCTCCAAGCGGCTCGATGTCTACAACGAAAAGACCGCGCCGCTCATCGGCTATTACGACAAAAAAGGCCTGCTGCTCACGATCAAGGAAGCATCGAGCGACGGCGTCGTGAACGCGATCAAGAAGGGCATTGCTGCGAAGAAATAACGGGCTGCAATCAGCGCTGCTCAGCGATCAGTAGTCAAGGTTCGCGGCACGATTATAGGTGATGCTTGCGAAGACGGGATGATTATTTATCCCGTCTTTTTTTGTTCGCAGGCAGCATGACCCATATCATAGAGCGGGCTTATGCGGCATGGTATACTCAATACATAAAATAAGGAGGACGACCATGGACTTAAGCCCGAAAACGAAAGTGAACGACATTATTGCCCACTACCCCTTTCTGAAAGATTTCCTGATCAGCCTGAACCAGGAATTCAAAATGCTGGACAACCCCTTCATGCGAAAGACCGTCGGCAGGATCGCGTCCCTGAGCAAGGTTGCGATGATCGGCGGCATGGACGTCAAAAAGCTGATCGACGATATTGCGGCTGAAATCAAGAGAAAGACCGGGGAAACGGTCGCGGTGTCCTATGGTGAAGCCGGTCCGGAGGAGCAGGATATCAAGATCGACAGGATGAAAGAGATCATCAAGGAGCTCCATGCCGGCAAGGACGCGGAATCGCAAAAGAAGAAATTCGAGGAGCTGATCAAGGACGTGGCGCCCTGGGAGATAGCCCAGATGGAACAGAAGCTGATCGCCGAAGGCATGCCGGAGACGGAGATCAAGAGCCTCTGCGAGGTGCATGTGCAGGTGTTCAAGGAAGCGCTGGAGCACCAGACCGTACCGGGCCTTCCAGCGGGTCATCCTGTCCATACGCTGATGCTCGAAAACCGGGCTTGCGAGGGGATCCTGAAGGAAGCGGACGCAATCACCGATTTCGTAAAAGACAAGGACAAGCTCCTTGGCATTCTTGACCGGCTTGCTCAGATCGACAAGCATTTTCTGCGCAAGGAGAACCAGCTCTTTCCGATCATCGAGACCAAGGGCATTACCGGGCCGTCGAAGGTTATGTGGGCGCTCCATGACGATATCAGGAATTTCATCAAGGGCGTGCGTAAGCGCGTCAAAGACAACAAAATGGAAAAGGTGGCAATTGAAGCTCTTTCCAAGATGGTGAACGACATGATCTACAAGGAAGAGCACATTCTCTTTCCCATGACGCTTGAGACGCTTTCCGAGGATGAATGGGCGAAAGTGCGAAAGGGAGAAGAGGAGATCGGCTATGCCTGGATCAAGCCCGAGGCGCAGTGGAAACCCGTCGCAGGATCGTTCCAGCAGGAGCTTTTAAGCGAAAAGGTTGGCAGCCTGAACCTCGACACGGGCCAGCTTACGGCGGAGCAGGTGAACTTGCTCTTGACGCATCTTCCCGTCGGCATTTCCTTCGTGAACGAGAACGATGAGGTTGTGTACTATTCAGCGACGCCGGAAAGGATCTTTCCGCGGAGTCCCGGAGTTATCGGCAGAAAAGTCCAGAACTGCCATCCGCCGAAAAGCGTTGATATGGTCGAAAAAATCCTCTCGTCGTTCAAGGCAGGGACCAAGGACGTTGCCGAGTTTTGGATCCAGATGCAGGGAAAGGTGATCTACATCCGCTATTTCGCGGTGCGCAATTCAGGAGGCAAATATCGCGGATGCCTTGAAGTGAGCCAGGATATTACTCAGATCCAGAAGATCACGGGGAACAAGCGGTTGTTGGACTGGGAATGAGGGCAGCGATTTAGGAACGGATACACGGAATTTGTGATGCAGCATCTCGAATTATAGCGTCGGGGTTTATACCGACGTTCTTCCCTTCTGAGATCGCGCTCTGACGCCCTGATAAACATGGAACCTCGCACCTCTGGCATTCAATTGTGCCGGTCCTAAAACCCATGTAGTGGTTGACTACACGTGGTCTTGTTCTCCGGAGTTGTACTGGTTATCATCCCGCAACTGTCAATCCGACTCCACAATCCTTACAGGGCTTGCCTCAGCCCTACCCCCGGTTAGACATTACGCAATTACTAATTTTATACTAATTTAGTTAACATTAGTATTTACTTGACATTTATTTAATATCAATATAAATTGTATTAGTTTTTATATTTAAATGTGTAATTACTAATTTTCTACTAATTAGTTTAAAATTAGTACTTTGAGTTAATATGGAGCTAATAGAATGAAACTACCTGAAAAAGCACCAAATTATCTTACAACGCAGTTGCCACTAACACCGGATTTTGCCAGTAAGCTTAGTGGGGTTATTAGAAAGGCAAATAGTGAATACGTGTACTGGGACGATTTTAAATATATTTCGATGCCGGAAGGTACCACGCCTGAACAGGCATGGACACTATTGAAACTGTACAGGTCGTTTCAGCTAAAGTTTGTTTCTCTTACTGATTCAAAAGGAAAGTTATTTTCGTACTGGCTTCCGGATTGCGTTCATCGGGATATTCATTTCATTGATCAGCAGGCAGGAGGATCGATTCTCATAGATGACCCTTCGGTACATTCCGAGGAGAAGCGACGATATATGATACGGTCATTGGTTGATGAAGCAATATCATCGAGCCAGATCGAGGGCGCTGCAACTACACGTGTTGTCGCAAAAGAAATGCTGAGAACCGGCAGAAAACCAAAGGATCACTCCGAGCAAATGATTTACAATAATTTCCAATCTATGCAGATGATAAAGAAGCACCTGCGAGAACCACTTACCATTGAATTATTACTGAGCATTCATACGCATATGACAAAGGATACACTTGAAGACCCTTCATGGGCAGGACGGTTCAGAACCCCGTCTGATGACAAAATATACGTATTTGACAGCGACGAGCAAACAGTGCTTCATGAGCCCCCGGATGCCGCCAGTATCCCCGAGTTAATGCAAAAGCTTTGTGAATATGCCAACAGCGACGGTGATGAGTTTGTGAATCCTATAATCAAGGGAATTCTGCTTCATTTTTGGCTGGCCTACGTGCATCCCTTCATGGACGGAAATGGCCGTACTTCACGAGCGCTTTTCTATTGGTATATGCTGAAGCATGGCTACTGGTTTTTTGAATATCTTTCCGTGTCAACTGCAATATTAAGCGCTCGGGCGCAATACTACCGATCGTTTCTTTATTCCGAAATGGATGATAATGATGCCACGTACTTTATTGTGTACAATCTCAAGGCGATCCATAAAGCCATAGAGATACTCAATGCTTATATCCAAAGAAAACAAAAAGAAAAAAAGCATACATATCGTTTTGTGTCTCAATATCCTTCTTTGAATGCTCGGCAGAGAACGCTCCTTGCCAGTGCAGTAGAGAAACCGCAAGAATTATTTACGATTGAAACACATGCAAATATCCATGGGGTTACCTATCAAACCGCGCGAACGGATCTCCTCGGTTTAAAAGATTTAGGATTGCTTAACATGAGAAAAGAGGGCAAGAAGTTTGTATTTACATCGGTAGCGGACCTTGCGGAAAAATTAGAAGGGTGAGTTTCGATCGATGTACTTCTTTTCCCTGTCTTACTACAACCTCACCGGCACGCCCCGCTCCTTCAAATATTCCTTTGCCTGCTTGATGGTATATTCCTTAAAGTGAAAGATCGAAGCTGCCAGGGCCGCGTCTGCTTTGCCCTTGACGAACCCTTCGTAGATATGTTCGAGGTTCCCGACACCGCCCGAGGCAATGACCGGGATCGTGACAGCTTCGGCAACAGCTCTGGTCAACTCCAGGTCGTAGCCGGTTTTCTGGCCGTCCTGGTTCATGCTCGTGAGCAGGATTTCTCCGGCCCCATACTCTTCCATTTTTTTTGCCCAGGCCACGGCATCGATGCCCATGGGTTTTCTGCCGCCGTGGGTGTAGACTTCCCACTGCAGTTTTGAGTTCCGAGTTTTGAGTTCTGAGTTGATAAGAAAAAGAGATTGATACTGCGGATCGTCGGCCCAGGTGAGCGGAGGCTTGAAATCGGGGTCGTGGGCAACGACCCGCTTCGCGTCGATGGCAACGACGATGCACTGGCTTCCGAACCGAAGGCTTGCTGCTTTGATGAATTCAGGATCGTGGACCGCGGTCGTATTGATCGAGACCTTGTCTGCGCCGGCAAGCAGGAGGTTCCGGATGTCGTCGATCACCTTGATGCCGCCGCCCACGGTGAGCGGCATGAAAACCTGTTCGGCGGTCCTGCGCACGACGTCAAGGATGATGCCCCGTTCTTCATGCGACGCCGTGATGTCGAGAAACGTAAGTTCGTCCGCGCCCTGTTCGTCATAGGCCTTTGCGATTTCGACCGGGTCGCCGGCATCGCGCAAATTCACAAAGCTGACGCCTTTTACCACGCGGCCGCCTTTTACATCGAGACAGGGGATGATTCGTTTGGTTAACATGGTTTTGCTATTACTCCGAATGATTGAGCGAACTCGTGAATGTTATGAGTATCTCCTCCCCTTCAAGGGGAGGAGTAAGGTGGGGATGGGTTTCGTAGATTCGGCAGCAGACCCATCCTCACCCCAGCCCTCTCCTTGAAGGAGAGGGAGTTTGGTCGCGGCTTTAGGCCGCTATCTCGCGCACCGGTTGTCGTTCATCTTGATGAACGTGATCGCTTCTTTCAAGTTGAGCGACCCGCTGTAGATCGCCTTTCCGGTAATCACGCCGGAGACGCCGGCGTAGCGCACCGCAAGAAGGTTTTCGATGTCTTTCATCGTGTGCACGCCGCCGGAAGCGATAACCGGAATGTGGAGCGCTTCGGCGAGCGCTTTCGTGGCCTCGATGTTCGGTCCGGAGAGCATGCCGTCCCGCTTGATGTCCGTGTAAATGACGGCGATGACGCCGTACTCCTGCATCTGTTTGGCAAGGTCAATGGCCTTTACTTTCGTGACCTCGGCCCACCCTTTGATCGCGACCAGGCCTTCCTTCGCATCGATGCCGATAATGATCCTGCCGGGAAATTTCACGCACGCTTCCTGAACAAAAGCCGGGTTCTCGATGGCCGCGGTCCCGAGAATGATCCGATCAATCCCGATCGCGACCAGGCTGCTGATCGTGGCGATATCGCGGATCCCGCCGCCGACCTCGATCGGAATCCTGATTGCAGCGCGGATCGCTTTGATGGCACCAAGGTTCTTCGGCACGCCGGCAAAGGCGCCGTTCAGGTCAACAACATGCAGCAGTTCCGCACCCTGATCCTGCCAATGTTTTGCCGTGGTCGCGGGATCGTCGGAGTAAACCGTGGCCTTGTCCATGAGCCCCTGTTCGAGGCGGACGCATTTGCCTTCTTTTAAATCGATTGCAGGAATGATTATCATAAAAAAAACTCAGTAGCAAGGGGCAAGGGGAGGCAAAGGCTTTTGACGTCCCTTGCCCCTTGCTACTTGACCCTTGACCCAGGCCCCTTGCCCCTACCCTTTCTGTTCTCCAAACCGCTTCAAGATCGACAGGCCCAGGGCTTGGCTCTTCTCCGGGTGAAACTGGGCCGCAAAGATGTTGTCCTTCCAGATGCTCGATACGAAGTCGAAGCCATAGTTGGTTGTTGTGGCGATGACGCTCTTGTCTTCGGGTACAACATGGAATGAATGAACAAAGTAAAAGTTACTGTGGTCCGGAACATCCTGGAGCGCCGGAGCACGCCGCTTGATTGAGATGGAGTTCCACCCCATGTGGGGGACCTTCAGATTGTCGATTGGAGACTGTCGATTTTCGAATGCAGGTCCTTTAAAGCGGACCACGCGGCCCTTGATGATGTCGAGGCCCTTCGAGATCCCGAATTCCTCGCTTTCGGTGAACAGCAGCTGGAGCCCCAGGCAGATGCCTAAGAACGGCTTGCCCGAATTGATGCTCGCCTGCACAACGTCGACAAGCCCGTACTCACGGAGGTTCCGCATGCAGTCCGGGAATGCGCCCACGCCGGGCAGGACCACTTTCGATGCGCTCAAGATCGTTTTTGCATCGCCCGTGACCACGGCCTCGTGGCCCATGCGTTCGAAGCCCTTCTGCACGCTCCGTAAATTGCCCATTCCGTAATCAATAATCGCTATCATATAAAGACTCCGTCGCGCAGGCTGGGAAAAGAGCGGGTGGAGAGAGTCAAGTGGCAAGGGGCAAGCAGCAAGGGGAGGAATTAAACCTTGCTACTTGCTACTCTTAGCCTGTTATTTCTCCTTGTTTATATCTTTCCCTTGGTCGAGAGCACGCCCTTGATCCGGGGATCAACGCTTGTGGCCTGGTCCAGGGCGCGGCCGAAGGCCTTGAAAATGCCTTCGAGCATGTGGTGGACGTCGCGGCCGTAGAGGAGGCGGATGTGGAGGTTCATGCCTGCGTGGTTGGATACGGAGCGGAAGAAATCCTCAACAAGTCCGGGGTCGAAGTCCTTGAGTTTGTACTTCTTCGGCAAATCCAGTTGATACACGAGGTACGGCCTGCCGGAAAGGTCCATGACCACCTGCGCAAGCGTCTCGTCCATGGGCACCGTTGCTTCTCCGTAGCGGCGGATCCCCTTACTGTCGCCCAGCGCTTTCTTGAGCGCCTGTCCGAAGGCAATGCCCAGGTCTTCCACCGTGTGATGATCGTCGATCTCAGTATCTCCCTTTGCCCTGATCGTCAGGTCGAAGAAGCCGTGCTTGGCAATGTGGGAGAACATGTGGTCCATGAACGGCACCGACGTTTTGATGCTATACTGGCCAATACCGTCGAGGTTTAACGCTATTTTGATGTCCGTCTCTTTGGTCTTGCGTTCGATCGTTGCTTTGCGAGGCATAGGTCCCCTTTAAAAGATGCAAGATACAGGATGCACGATCCAAGATACATGTTCTGTATCCTGAATCCTGCATCGTTTTCACTGCGTTGCCAATATCCTGCTCAACGTCATCAGGAATTCCTTATTCTCTTCCGGCGCGCCGATGGTCACCCGCAGGCAGTTTTTGAGCGGTCCGGGCTTGTTTACATTCTTGATCAGGATGCCAGCCTGTTTGAGTTTCCTATGGATGATCGATGCGTCCGCTTCGGTCCTTATCAGGATGAAATTGGTTTCCGAGGGATAGACCGTAACGCCGCGCAGCTTTGAAAAAACATTATAGAGCTTTTTTCGCTCTGAAATCAACAGGGAAATCTGGCGATTGAGAACATCACGGTGCTTAAGCGCACTCACGGCAACGGCCTGGGACAGACTGTTCATATTGTAGGGAAGCCGGATCTTGTTGAGCTCATTCACGATGCTTTCTGAAGCGGTCAGCACGCCCACCCGGAGGCCGGCAAAGCCGATCTTCGAAAGCGTCCGGAGAATGATCATGTTCGGATACTTTTCAAGCAAAGGCAGGTAGGATTTTCCGGAGAAACTATAGTAAGCTTCGTCAATGACGATTGCTGCATTGACCTTATCCAGGATCTTCCGAACTGCTTTGTCCGAGAACCGGTTTCCCGTGGGGTTGTTCGGACAGGCAAGGAAGAGCACCTTCGCCCTGCTCGCCTTCGCCTTTTTGATGATCAGCTCTGCATCGAGATCGAAGTCAGCGTCGAGCGGTACGGAAACGACTTTCTGAGCGAGCGCCCGCGCCGTAATATCATACATGGCAAAGGTCGGCGCCGGAACCAGCACCGGACCGCCGAAAGCGAGGATGATCGTCTGGATCAGTTCGTCCGAGCCGTTGCCGAGCATCATCCGCTCCGGCTTCATCCTCCAGAGAGAGGCAATCGCCTTCTTCAGTTCTTTGGCCGAAGGATCGGGGTAGAGGTTGATCGGGGAGTTTTTTACAGCAGCAGCAATTTCACTGCGCACTGCCGGGGGCAGGGAAAAGGGATTTTCCATTGCATCAAGCTTGATGCGAACCTTTGTTTCGTCCACGTGGTACGCCGCAAGTTTGCGCACCTGCGGCCTGATGAGCGCGGTGATATCTTTTGAGTGAGAAGGAATCTTTTTCATAACAGCAGCAATATACAAGAATTGACGGCCCTGTACAAGGGAAAATCGCATCGAAGGAAAGGTGAAAGGCTCTTCTTTTCGCATTCTCGAAGCCGATCAGCGATCCGGGCCGCTTTGGCGATGCACTGCGGGAATTCCTTAGAAGTGCGGAGGGTTCGCAACAAAAAAAAGGCGGCCAATTGGCCGCCCGTGCGTTTTAGGGAATGACTTTGTTCAAGGGATACTCTACGATCCCCGAGGCGCCCCGCCGTTTAAGTCTGGGGATAAGGTCCCGGGCCAGCTTCTCATCCAGGATCACTTCGAGGCTCACCCAGGCAGGATCGGTCTGGTGTGATATCGTCGGCGCGTGCATGGAGGGAAGCAGGCCGCAGATCTCATCGAGATTCGCCTTGGGCGCGTTCATCTTCAGTCCGACTTTTTCCTCCGCGGAGAGCGCGCCCTGGAGCAGCATGGCCATGTTCTCGATCTTCTTCCGCTTCCACGGATCGGCCCAGGCCTTTTTGTTCGCGATCAGGCGGGTGGTGGATTCGAGCATGACTTCCACGATCCGGAGCTTGTTCGCCTTGAGCGAGGAGCCGGTTTCGGTCAACTCGACGATCGCATCGGCAAGCCGGGGCGGCTTCACTTCCGTGGCGCCCCAGGAAAATTCGATGTCGGCAACGACTCCCCTGGATTTGAGGTATCGTTTCGTATACCCAACGAGCTCGGTGGCGACGCGTTTGCCCTTCAGGTCCTTCACGGACTTGATCGGAGAGTCCTCAGGCACGGCAACGACCCAGCGGACCGGGTTCAGACCGCCCTTGGCATACCGAAGCTCGGCGATTTCCACCACGTCGGCGTTCTGCTCGAGGATCCAGTCCTTGCCCGTAAGCCCCACGTCGAAGATGCCGTGGTCGACGTAGCGGGCCATCTCCTGCGCCCGGACCAGCGTGCAGTCGATGTTCTGATCGTCAATGGTCGGGTAATAGCTCCGCGAGCTGACCTGGACGCGGTAGCCGGCTTTGTTGAAAAGCTTGAAAGTCGATTCCTGCAGGCTGCCTTTGGGCAGGCCCAGCTTGAGCTTGGGCATCGTCGGCTGAGCGCCCGCCTTCGTTGCTTTGGTCTTTGTTTTTGTAGGCATAGAATGCTCCTTGGTAATCGAGGAGCCAGGAGCCAGGAGCCAGGAGTCAGGAGAACGAATTTTGTTTCTCGTCTGACTTCTGTCTTCTGTCTTCTGACTTCTGCAGTATAATTATTTTTTCGTCATCCTTACGCGTATCGTGTTCCCATGCGCTTCCAGGCCTTCTACGTCCGCGATCTGCATGATGGCCTCTCCGACCTTGTCCAGCCCTTCCCGGGTGTAGAAGATCAAGCTGGACTTTTTCATGAAGCTGTCCGTGGACAGGGGAGAAAAGAACCGCGCCGTCCCTCCCGTGGGGAGCACGTGGTTCGGGCCGGCGATGTAGTCGCCCACCGACTCGGGCGTATAATGCCCCAGAAAAATCGCGCCGGCATTCTTGATCTGCGCCAACAGTTCGAAAGGCTTCTCCACGGCGAGTTCCAGGTGTTCAGGAGCGATGGAGTTCGAGACTTCCGCAGCATCCAGCAGACTGCCGACAATAACAATTGCGCCGAAGCGGTCGATGGCCTTGCGGGCGATCTCTTTCCGCGCCAGGTTCGCGAGCTGGCGTTCAACTTCCGCATCCACCTTCTCGGCAAGCGCGCGCGAGGTCGTCACGAGAATGGCTGATGCGAGCTCGTCGTGTTCAGCCTGCGAAAGGAGATCGGAGGCGACGAACTCCGGGTTTGCCGAGTCGTCGGCGATGACCAGGATCTCGCTCGGCCCGGCGATCATGTCGATGTCCACCTGGCCGAAGACATACCGTTTTGCAGTGGCCACGTAGATATTGCCAGGACCTACGATCTTGTCAACCTTGGGGATCGACGCCGTGCCGTAGGCCATGGCCGCCACGGCCTGCGCTCCGCCGATCCGGTAAATCTCGCTCACCCCCGCGATGTCAGCCGCAACGAGGATATAGGGGTTCAGGCTCCCGCCGGGCGCCGGTGAACACATGACGAGATGTTCCACGCCCGCCACCGTGGCCGGGATCACGTTCATGAGCACTGACGAGGGATAGCAGGCTTTGCCGCCCGGCACGTAGATCCCGGCGCTTCGTATCGGCCTTGCAAGCTGTCCCAGGATCACGCCGTCCGCCTCCTGGCTGACCCAGGAGCTCATTTTTTGTTTCTCATGGAAAGCGCGGATGTTCCGGGCGGCGAGTTTGAGAGCTTCCACCTTCTTCGGTTCCACGCGGGAGTAGGCTTCCTTGATCTCTTCCAAGGACACCCTGAGGTCCTTGAGAGAAAGCTTCACCTTGTCGAACTTCTCGGTGTATTCCAGTATTGCGGGATCGCCCTCCTTGCGGACGCGTTCCACCACTTCCTTGACCGCAAGAGCGACTTCCTCGGTCGCGGTCTCGCCCCGGTTCACGATGCGCTTGAGTTCAATGCTGATGTCTTTCTGCTGTGAATCGATGATTTTCATAAAACCCCTTAAATCTGCCGCTGAGGCGCGGAGACACCGAGAAAACATGATTCCCGATCTTTTATTTTAGGATTCCTCCGTGTCTCCGTGGCTAAATTATACTCGTTTGATATCCGCACCGAGGGCCGAAAGCTTCTGTTCGATGTTATCATACCCGCGGTCGAGGTGATAGATGCGCGATATGACGGTCTGGCCTTCGGCTGCAAGTCCGGCAAGGATAAGCGATGCGCTCGCGCGGAGGTCCGTTGCCATGACGGGCGCAGCGGACAGTTTTTGCACGCCTTTCACGATCGCCGTGCGGCCTTCTGCCTCGATATCGGCCCCCATTCTGCGGAGTTCCGCCACGTGCGTAAAACGGTTCTCGAAGATGGTCTCGTTGATCACGCTCGTGCCGTTGGCCAGGGTCATCAGGCTCATGATCTGCGCCTGCATGTCCGTGGGAAAGCCCGGGTATTCCAGCGTCTTGATATTTACCGGCTTGATCTGCGGTTTTCCGATAACGTGGATCGTATTGTCGCCAATAACGACTTCCGCGCCCGCTTCTTTTACTTTAGCAAGCACGGCATCGAGATGGCCGGGAAAACAGTTTTTGATCAGGATCGAACCGTTGGTGATTGCCGCGGCTACCACAAAGGTCCCTGTTTCGATCCGGTCTGGCATGACGGTGTAGTCCATGGGCTGAAGGCTCTTGACGCCCTGAATTTTGATAACGTCCGTTCCCGCGCCCTCGATTTTCGCTCCCATCCCGACGAGGGCGTTCGCGAGATCGGTGATCTCCGGCTCCCGCGCGGCGTTCTCGATGGTGGTCTCGCCTTCAGCGAGTGTTGCCGCCATCATGATGTTTTCCGTGCCGGTCACGGTAATCGTGTCGAAATAAATATGGGCGCCGCGAAGCTTTTTGGCAGACGCCACGACGTAGCCATGCTCGATCTCGACGGTCGCTCCGAGCTTTTCGAGACCCATGAGGTGCAGGTTGATGGGCCTGGCGCCGATGGCGCATCCGCCCGGGAGCGATACGCGGGCCTTGCCCATGCGAGCCACCAGGGGGCCGAGCACAAGCACCGAAGCACGCATGGTTCGCACGAGATCGTAGGGCGCCTCGGGGTTATTGAGGCCGGTGGAATCGATAAGGATGTCGTGGTCCTGCCGCTCAAACGAGGTCCCCATGTTCTGGAGGATCCTTCCGAACGTGGTTACATCGGCCAGGCGCGGAACATTGGATATCCGGTGCTTTCCCGCGCACAAGAGGCCGGCGGCGAGGATCGGCAATGCCGCGTTCTTCGCGCCGCTGATAACGACTTCGCCGCGGAGTTTTTTACCGCCGTTGATGACAATTGTTTTCATTTTATTTTTAATAACCACGGGTCTCGCGAGGCGAGACGCACAGATGAATACGTATAAAGAATTTTAATTTTCCTTAAACTCACTCTCCTTCAAGGAGAGGGTTGGGGTGAGGTTGGGTTTGTTGCCGGCTCTTTTGAGACCTATCCCCACCTTGATCCTCCCCCTGAAGGGGAGGAAATGTGAGTAAGCCTATTTTTTTCTCGCAACAATGACCCGTTCAATTCCTGCCAGGTCCTTCAGAACATCGGGCTTATCAAATGTGCCATGTTCCCTCATCATATGCACAAGCGCTTCGGCCTGTCCCATTCCCATCTCCATGATAAGGGCGCCCTCACTTCTGAGAAATTCCGGCGCTTCGTCGATAATCCGCTGGTGAAGCTCCGTGCCGTTCTGTCCCGCAAGAAGCGCCATCCGCGGTTCGTGATCCCTGACCTCGGGCTGCAGTGTGGAGAACTCTTCCGAGGGAACATAGGGAGGGTTTGAAACCATGATATCAACCCGCCCACCCAGGTCAAGTTCCTTCAGCGGTCCGAAAAGATCTCCTTCAAGGAACCGGATGCGGTCCGTCGTGCCGTGCCTGCGCGCGTTCTCTCGGGCCACGTCGAGGGCCTTTTCCGATTTGTCCGACGCAAAAAACCGGGCAGACGCCAGTTCTTTTGCCAGGCTGACGGCAATGCAGCCGGAGCCGGTGCAAAGGTCGAGGATTGTAAGCCGCGCGTCCTTGTTCGGAACAAGGGTAAGCGCTGTCTCGATGATCAGCTCGGTTTCAGGCCTCGGGATAAGGACGTCCCGCGTGACCAGGAAGTCCAGGCCCCAGAACTCCTGTTTCCCCAGGATGTACTGCAGCGGTTCGCGAAGCGCCCGGCGATCCACAGCCTGTTCAAAGAGCGCACGGTGCTGTTCATCGACTGCTTCCTGCATGTGGGCCAGCAGCCAGGCGCGGTCTTTGCCCAGCGTATGACAGAGAAGGAGTTCCGCATCGAGCCGGCTGTTGGTTATGCCCGCTTCTGTAAAACGTTCAGAGGCCGTGTTTATAGTTTCAAAGAGAGTCACGTTAATCACAGTTTTTAGTTTTGAGTTTAAAGTTAATAGACAGCAGCAAAAACTACGAACTCAAAACTCAAAACTGAGAACAATTACAGGTTTTTCAGCCGATCCGCGTTGGCCGCCGCCGTGAGGGCTTCGATAAATTCGTCGATATCGCCGTCCATGACCGCATCGATTTTATAGAGCGAAAGACCGACGCGGTGGTCGGTCACCCGGCTCTGGGGAAAGTTGTAGGTCCTGATCTTTTCACTGCGGTCGCCGGTGCCTACCTGCAACTTCCTCGCCGCCGATTCTTCGGCCTCTCTCTTCTCCCGCTCTTTTTCGAGCAGGCGCGATTTGAGGATCTTCATGGCCTTTTCGCGGTTTTTCAGCTGCGAACGCTCATCCTGGCAGGCAACGACCTCGCCGGTCGGGATGTGCGTGATCCGGACGGCAGAGTAGGTCGTGTTCACGCTCTGGCCGCCGGGGCCTGAAGAGCAATAGGTGTCGATGCGCAAATCCTTCTGCTCGATCTGGACATCCACGTCCTCGGCTTCGGGAATGACCGCCACCGTTACGGTCGAGGTGTGGATGCGTCCGCTGGACTCCGTTGCCGGAACGCGCTGCACCCGGTGAACGCCGCTCTCGTACTTGAGCCTGCTGAAAACGCCCTTGCCCTGGATCTGGGCCACGACTTCCTTGGCGCCGCCGACGCCCGTGGTGCTCATGTCGAGGAGCGTCAACTTCCAACGCTTCTTTTCGGCGTAGCGCGAATACATGCGGAAAAGCTCTGCGGCGAACAGGCCTGCCTCGTCCCCGCCTGCGCCTGCGCGGATTTCGAGAAAGACGTTCTTGTCGTCCCGCGGGTCCTTGGGCACGAGCATGAGCCGGAGTTCCCGGTCCGTCTGTTCGATTTTCGGCCGGAGGTCTTTCAACTCGGCCTCGGCCATGGCGCGGAGTTCCGGGTCCGCCTGCTTGTCCTGGGTGATCTCCTCCGCTTCCGTGATCTGCCGAAGCATGCTTTGATAGGCGCGGTAGTGGCTCACCACGTCTTCGATCTCCGACCGCTCCCGGGAATATTTCTGATACCGCTGGTGGTCGGCGGCCACGCCGGGGTCGGACAGGAGCCTCGTCAGCTCGTCATATTTTTCCGCAACTGCATCTAATTTTCTTAGCATAAGTCAAAATCAATTCTGCCACTGAGGCACGGAGACACGAAGAAAAAATATGCCGTCCTTGCGAGAGGCCGGAGAGAGCGCGGCAATCTGGTCAGCTTCGAAATTGTTTCGTCGCTTTGCTCCTCGCAATGCCAATTCTCGTTGTCTTCTCTGTGGCGGAAAGGTTTCTCCAACAAAAAACCCCGCTTCAGCGGGGTTCCATCGCGATGGCTTCCTTGAGGGACCGGAGGGCCACCTCAATCTGATCGTCCGATGGCTCCCGGGTCGTGAGTCGCTGAAGCCAGAGCCCCGGCTGCATCAGGGCCTTGATCACGGGATGCCCGCATTTCGTTGCGCTGTACTTGATGAACTCATACCCCAGTCCGGCGATGAGCGGCAGGAGCACGAGCCGCGACAACCCTTTTGCCCAGAGAGGCCAGCTGCCCGGGATCAGGGAAAACACGAGGATGGAAAGCGCTATTACCGCGATCAGGAAGCTGGTGCCGCACCGCGGATGGATCCGGGAGTAGGGCCGCGCATTCGGGACCGTGAGCTCGACCCCGGCTTCGTAGGCCGCGATGGACTTATGCTCCGCCCCGTGGTATTCGAAGACCCGCCGGATGTCTTTCATGAAGGAGATGCCGGATACGTAGCCGAGAAAGAGGGCAACACGGAGCACGCCGTCCGTCAGATTGAACAGGACGCTGCTTTTCGTGACTGCGTCGTATCTCATGCCGAGCAGGTTGGTGAGCAGGAGCGGCAGCCCCAGGAAAAGGCCGAGCGAGAAGGCCAGCGCTACGATCATGGTTCCCGCCATGGCAAGGGAGCCGATCTCCTCTTTTTTCCCGTCTTTGCTTTCGATCGCTTCATTCGCCGAAAAATTGAGCGCACGGATGCCGAGCCACAAGGCTTCGAACAGGGCCACCGAGCCCCTGATGATCTTCGTCTTGAACAGCGGGAACCGCTCGCTCAGCGGAAGGATCGCTTCCCGCAATACGGCGATCTCGGCAGCGGGTTTGCCGCCCTTGCGCACGGCCACGGTGAAGGCGTGCGGTGAGCGCATCATCACGCCCTCGAGCACGGCCTGCCCGCCGATATTCATGTTTTCGGGCACCTCAGAACCTCACAGAGGGTCATGCAGCAAGTAGCAAGGATATGGTTTACCCTTGCCCCTTGCTGCTTGACCCTTGCCCCTTCGGGTTTACGCCTTATTGTATTTCTTCCTGAACTTGTCGATGCGGCCTTCGGTGTCGATGAGCTTCTGCTTGCCGGTAAAGAAGGGGTGGCAGTTCGAGCAAATATCGAGCCTTATGCTCGGCTTGGTGGAGCGGGTCTGGAACGATTCGCCGCATGCGCAGTGAACCGTTGCTACCTTGTAGTCGGGATGAATATCTTGCTTCATTGTACGTTCCTCCTGAAATAAACCATAGCCACAGCTCGTAGCTGTGGCTATTTTTGTTAAGGCCGAGATAATATACCAAACTGCGCAAAAATACAAGAGAAAAATTATTTGTTCATGGAGTCGAGGAAGTCCCTGTTGGTCTTGGCCTGCTTCAGCTTCTCGAGCAGGAACTCCATGCTTTCGACCGTGGACAGCGGGTTCAGCACCTTGCGGAGCACCCACATGCGGTTCAGGTCTTCCTTCTCCACGAGCAGCTCTTCCTTCCGGGTCCCCGAGGCGTTGATGTCGATGGCCGGGAACACGCGCTTGTCCACGAGCTTCCGGTCCAGGTGGAGTTCCATGTTGCCGGTGCCCTTGAATTCCTCGAAGATCACGTCGTCCATGCGGCTGCCGGTGTCCACGAGCGCCGTTGCAAGGATCGTGAGGCTGCCGCCGTTCTCGATGCTGCGGGCCGCGCCGAAGAAGCGCTTGGGCCGCTGGAGCGCGTTCGCGTCCAGACCGCCTGACAGCACCTTGCCCGAGGCGGGAATGATGGCGTTATGCGCACGGGCGAGGCGGGTGATGCTGTCCAGCAGGATCACCACGTCTTTTTTGTGCTCCACGAGACGCTTGGCGCGCTCGCTCACCATGTCCGCGACCTGCACATGCCGTTGCGGCGGCTCGTCAAAGGTGGAACTGATGATCTCGGCTTTGACCTGGCGCTGCCAGTCCGTGACCTCTTCGGGCCGTTCATCGATCAGGAGCACGATCAGCTTAATGTCGGTATGGTTTTTCAGGATGGCCTTGGCAATGGACTGGAGCAGCATGGTCTTGCCGGTCCGCGGCGGCGCCACGATCATGCCGCGCTGGCCCATGCCGATGGGGGTGACGAGATCTATGGCTCGCGTTGTATAATCAGTGGGAGAATATTCGAGCTTGATCTTTTTTTCGGGATAGTAGGGAGTGAGGTTGTCGAAGAGGATCTTGGACCGGGAGATCTCAGGGTCCTCGTAGTTGATGGCGTCAACTTTGAGCAAAGCGAAGTAGCGTTCGCCTTCCTTGGGCGGACGGATCTGTCCGGAAACCGTGTCGCCGGTGCGGATGCTGAATCGCCGTATCTGGGAGGGAGATACGTAGATGTCGTCCGGGCCCGGCAGATAGTTGTAATCCGGCGCCCGGAGGAAACCGAATCCGTCGGGCAGGATCTCAAGCACGCCTTCTCCGAAGATCATGCCGTTCTTCTCGGTCTGGGCCTGCAGGATGGCGAAAATGAGCTCTTGTTTCCGCATACCGCTGACGCCTTCGACCTTCAGTTCATCCGCCATGGTGGTCAGTTCGGCGATGCTTTTGCCTTTTAGTTCTACTAAATTCATTATTTACTCCTTGGCCCGGGTTTGAGGGGCAGATGGGGTCTCTTCCTTGTAACGGGGGTGGGTTGGTGGTTTATAGTGCTCCTGTAAGCGTTTGAACGCATGAATGCGCAAAAAAGTCGAGTTTTGAAAGGCGGCGGGCCTTCAGCTTATTGGATTGTGTGATGTATGGTTAGCGACTCTGCCAGCTTGTGAGTTTGAAACGGACGTGCCTTCCTCTTGTACATAGGGTGCGTATTTTTGTTTACCTGAGTTATATGAGTGTGCTGGGTTTGGAAATAGGGGTTGTTGTTTAGGCCAGTACGTTAAAAAAAAATATACCGCATAAACGCTCTTTTGTCAACATTTTATTTTCCCCCTGTTGTGCTGGTGCAGATTTTATGCTAACGTAAAGCGGTGCAATTGTTCAGGTAGACAGGCTGAAGGTAAGAAGCTGCCAGAAGGTCAGGTATGCCTCAATATAAATATAGAGCAAGGGATAAAGAGGGCGTCCTGCAGACGGGGACCATGGAGGCGCGGGGCAGGGAGGCCGTGGCGGACCAGCTTTCCAAGCAGGGGGTCATTCCTGATCGAGGCGAAAATCGTTGAAGTGCCGACCAACTATGCATGGGACCTCGGCGTACAGTGGGGGCGGAAAGTATACGAGCACGAACAACCAGGGATCCACGGTGTTTACTGGCGGGACGACCGGGGTTAACAGAAGCAGCACGAGCGGAGGCACGGGGGGTGCCTGACATCGGTTTGGCCGTTATCTCGGTCAGCCTGTCCCTGTCGGCCATTCCGACGATCACGAACGACAACAGGATCGCCATGGCGATCAAAGTGGAAAAATCGGAGCCCGATTTTTCGAATGAGGTAAACGGCATTCCCACGATCACGAAACGGGACGCGAACACCGAGGTGGTCGTAAGCGACGGCGAGACGATCGTAATCGGCGGGATCATTACCAGGAACGAAGGCGAGTCGGAATCCGGGGTGCTGCTTTTGTCCAAGATCCCGATCATCGGGTGGCTCTTTAAGAACAAGAACACGTTCAAGAACGAACAGGAGCTCATGATTTTCATCACGCCGACAATCGTCAAGGACTGAGCCCGCGCCACCGCGACGCAAGTCTTTCTTTCGTCGTTGACACGCTTGCCCTGTCGTAGTATAACCACTCATGGAAACAGACCGCCGGGAATTTATCAAAAAGGCGCTCTACAGCGTCGTCGCGCTGCTCGGTCTTGGCGTCTTAATCCCCGGCATAAGACTTTTTGCTCCCGGCGAAGTGCGTAAAAAAGAGCTGGCCTTCTTCCCCCTCATTTCCGAAGACGATCTGCCGCGTTCCGGAGTCAAGAAGATGGAACTGACTTTTTCCGTGAACGGCAGGGAACGGAAGACCAGGGTCTATCTCGTTTCGTCTCCGGAAGGGCCGACGGTGTTTTCCGCAGTCTGCTCCCACCTCGGCTGCCTTGTTAATTTTCAGAAAGAGAAGAACGAATTCGTTTGCCCCTGCCACGGCGGCAGATACGATCTTGCCGGAAAGAACATCGCGGGTCCGCCGCCCGCGCCGCTTACGAGGCTGCCGATAAAGATCCAAAAGGGCGTGGTGATGGCGGGGCTCAAGGTGTGAATAGTCAACGCGCGGAGTTCAGAGTACACAGTGCAGAGTATTTTTAATGAGACTTTTCGACTATCTCAATAAACGCATGGGCTTTACCAGCAGGCACAGCCGGGTACTGGACAAACCGGTGCCCGGATGGATAAATTATTTTTATTGTTTCGGCGGCATCACCTTCACCCTCTTTATCGTCCAGTTGCTTACGGGTCTGCTCCTCTCCGTACACTATGTTCCCTCCGAGGCCGAGGCGTACCGGAGCATCCAACATCTGCAGCAGGTGGTGCCGCTCGGCCGCTTGCTCCGGGCCACGCACCATTGGGCCGCTAACCTGATGGTGGTCATGGTTCTTGCTCACATGCTCCGGGTCTTTATCACCGGTTCCTACAAGAACCCCCGTGAGTTGAACTGGGTTGCCGGCGCCCTGCTGTTCGTCATGACGATGTCTTTCGGATTTACGGGTTATCTTCTGCCCTGGGACCAGAAGGCGTACTGGGCCACGGTAGTAGGCACCAACATGCTCGGTTCAGTGCCGTTCATCGGGCCGTCCCTGGCAGCTTTTGTTCGCGGCGGGCCGGATGTGACGGGCCGGACGCTCCTCCGATTTTACAGCATGCACATGCTGTGGTTCCCGGTCGCTACAGGTTTCTTTTTGTGGATACATTTCCACATTTTGAGAAGGCTGGGAATATCGGGAGGGATGTAGAGACAGAAGACAGAAGACAGAAGACAGAAGACAGAAGACAGAAGACAGAAGACAG
>VFSW01004973.1_pt1 | contig 19794 bp, 19 predicted proteins | sample 5358111 | NCBI WGS metagenome assembly VFSW01 (sample SAMN11554181, study PRJNA540505) | mine drainage metagenome | isolation source: sediment from site ElyBrook_90M | place: USA: Ely Copper Mine, Vershire, VT | collected 2017 | reverse complement strand
TGGGCGGTCATGCGCGCAACGGGCGGGGGCAGGGGGGGGGCAGCGCCCCGCCGAAGGGCGATAAAGCTGAGTTGCAGGGAGGTGAACAACCTGGCTGCGGCCGCGTCCGTGTCGGCTGCGTATGCGGCCACCACCGCCATGCAATGGGGGCGCCTGCGCGTGGCGGAGGGCCGAAATTCGCTTCGATAGAGGTCAAGCGCCTCCGCGAGGTGATCCGGTGCAAAGTGCGAGGCGAAGGCAAATGGCAAGCCCATCTTCGCCGCCAACCGGGCGCTGTACAGGCTCGAACCCAGCAGCCAGATGGGCAGATTGAGCCCGACTCCCGGCACAGCCCTGACGGCCTGATGCGGCGCGGCGGGCCCGAAATAGCCCTGCAGCTCGGCCACGTCCCGCTCATAGGTATCCGCGGAGCCGCTGCCGGACCGGCGCAACGCCTGGGCTGTGAGGGGATCGGTGCCAGGGGCCCGGCCCAGTCCCAGATCGATCCGGCCGGGGAAAAGCGACTCCAGGGTTCCGAACTGCTCGGCGATCACAAGAGGGGCGTGGTTGGGCAGCATGATCCCGCCGGCGCCGATGCGAATGTGCCTGGTGCCGGAGGCGACATAGCCGATGGCAACGGCGGTCGCGGCGCTGGCGACGCCGGGCATGTTGTGGTGCTCCGCCAGCCAGTAGCGGTGGTAGCCCCAACTTTCCGCATGGCGCGCGAGGTCCCGCGAGTTCTGCAGCGCCTGGCGGGCGGTGCCCCCCTGGACGATGGGGGAGAGGTCGAGGATGGATAGCGGGATCATGAGGGAGCCTATCCGCCTTTTCCCTCCTGCCAAGTCGTCAGGGCGCTGCGTTCGCGGCCAGAAGTACCTGTGCTAGAGCGGCGAGGCCGATGGCATCGGTGTGGGCGTCGAGCGGGAAGCGCTTATTGCCGGGGTAGACGATGAATCTCTTGCTGGGTGTCAGGTCGGCGCAAGCAAGATGAAAGCCGCGTTCCAATTTGGGCGCGGAGCTGCGCTTGATTTCGACCGCCCACAACGCACCGCCAGGCAGGGTGAGGACCCAATCGATTTCCGCGCCCGCCGCCGTCCGGCAAAAATTGGCCTCCGTGCCGCGCGGTGCGACCCCAAGCGGCGATTCGATCACGAGACTCTCCCAACTTGGCCCCGCCACGGGGCGGCCCAACACTTGTTCCTTGTTGCCGAGGCCGAGCAGCGCGTGGGTTATGCCGCTGTCGCGCACATACACCTTTGGCGATTTGACCCAACGCTTGCCGACGTGGCCATGCCACGGCGCCAATCGGCGCACGAGCAGCAGATCGACCAGCAGATCAAGACAGCGGACCACCGTTTTGCCGTCCACGCCCAGCCCCTGCGCAAGCGTGGCCGCGTTGAGCAGCGTCGCTTGGCTGTGGGCGAGCATCGTCCAGAAGCGCCGCAGCGTTTCGGCGGGGACGCGCGAACCGAACTGCGGAATATCGCGTTCCAGATATCAGGAGAATCCAGTTTTTCCGAAATTCTGTCACAACACCCTGTCGGCGGCACTCAAACCGGGTGTATGAACACTACTCTCGTCCAAGAAACTGCCCGTCAGACCCTCGCAGGAACGATCTCCTTCCCGGAGGTCGTTCGCGCTCTCCTCGCCGCGGGCGTGGAGCATTACCACGTCGATTTCGTCAATTTCCGCAAAACCTTCTGCGGCATCGATGGCTCCTTCCTCGTAACGCCGTTCGAACTCCCGGCTCTTCCGCCTGCGGCGGCTGACTTCCAAGCCAGCCCGCTGAAGGCGGCGATTCTCGACAGCCAGCGGAATGGCCAGAGCTACCCCGACTTCTGCCGCCGCGCCATGGCAGCCGGGGTGCAGAGCTACTATGCGTTCCTCCGCGGTCAGCGCGTGACCTACCTCGGCCGGCAAGGGGACGCGCACATTGAGTGGTTCCCGGGAGCCGGGCCGCTCGCTAGACGAATGCGTGGACACGGAGCTGCCCGATGAGTCGCTGCTGCCGATCGGCCACGGGCTGCTGGTTGAGGAGGCCAAGGTTGGCTGCGTCACGGCAATGCTGATGTGCCTGGACCGCCGGCAGCGGCTGGCGTTCATCTTGGGCGAGATCTTCGGCGTGGACAGCGACACGGGCGCCGAGGCGATGGAGATCTCCGCCGCGAATTTCCGCCAACTGCCGGCCCGGGCGCGGCATGACCATTACAACTTCATGAACGAGAAATGCGGGCTGGTGAATCCGCTCAATCCCTGCCGGTGTGCGAAGAAGGCCGGGTTGTCCTCGGCAAGCAAGATGCGGACACCCGCAAGCTTTGCGCGCATGCTCTCTCAGCACGCCAAGCTGCACCCATCGTTCGGCTCTTTCCGTGGGGTGTGACCCTGACGGGGGCGTGAGCGACCTGCGCCCATCCGGCGCGATTGGATCGGACGGCGCCCGATTCAAACGGAGACCGAGCCTCCGAACGGAAGGACGTCGAAGGTCTCGGCGGGAGCGCGCGCTGCGGCCAAGGCCGCTGCCAGGGCCTGAGGCGGAGCTTCCCGGGCCTCGTCGGCGAGAGCGAAGGTGCCCCAGTGCATCGCCACACTCCGGCGCGAGCCCATGATGCGGTGCATCTCGACCGCCTCGGCCGGGCTCATGTGCGCATGGCGCATGAACCAGCGCGGTTCGTACGCGCCGATCGGAATCAGCGCCACGTCGGGCGCGCCGCATCGCCGGCGAATTTCCCGGAAAAGCTCGGCGTCAAAACCGGAATCGCCGACGAAGTAGAGGGATCGGCCGGCGGCCCGCAGGTAATACCCGCCCCAGAGCCGCGTGTTGGTTCCTGCGATCCGCCGTCGGCACCAGTGCCGCGCCGGCACGAGCTGCACGCGCGAATCGGAGGGTCCGTTCCAGGTATCCCACCAGTCCAATTCGACGTGCTTGGCCGCGATACGGTAGGGCCGCACCAGGGAGCCGTAATTGAGCGGGGTCACCGCTGTCGGAATCTGCCGTTTCGGGAGTGGCCGTGCCAGCGCCCGAAGGCTTGGCAGATCGCAGTGATCGTAGTGATCGTGGCTGATGAGGATCCCGTCGATGGGCGGCAGGGCCGCCAATGCCAGGGAGGGGGGGGCGACCCGCCGTGGTCCCCAGCCTTCGAGCGGACCGATCCTCTCGGAAAAGACCGGGTCCGTCAGCCAGGCGGCGCCGCGGGTGCGAAGCAAGAACGTGGCATGGCCAATCCAGGTGATCGAGACGCCGTCGGACGCCGGCGCGGGCGGCAGTGCCGCCGGCTCGACCGGCACACTTTTGGGCCAGGGGACGGGTCGGCGGGTCAGTCGCCATCGCAGTAATTCCAGGAAGCTGCGCTCCGGCTTCGGTCCGGGCCCGAAGAATCTTTTCCCATCGAAGTGATCCACAGGCGGACGGTTTGGACTCACTGGGCCGTCTCAGGGTCGGCGTGCGTTCCGAGCCGGGCGCGACAACTCATGGGCATGGCGCACGGGCGGAGCGCACAGTTCCCGCGATAAGGCCCTCGAACGGCATCGGGCCCCCCTGGTGCCAGCCGGCACACCGCCCCGAATCAGAAAGAGGCCTTCTGCGACACGGCGGAGGCCGATGCCCAGAATACCGCCAGCAGGTGCCTTCTTCACGGGGATTGACCGTGATCTCTGGAGAACGGCGAGTCGAACCTGTTCGGGCGCCGATTAGTGTATCAGAACCCAGGCATCTTCTCCAGAGTCCAGCTGTGCCGTCACAGTCGAATCCGAGCCAGCCCGGCGTCCCGTCCGTCGCGACCATCGCCCGGCACTATGATTCCCTGGACTTTTTCTACCGGGATTTGTGGGGCGAGCATGTCCATCATGGGTTGTGGCTGACCGGCCGGGAGTCGCCCGCCGAGGCGGCGTAGCAAATGAGCCGGCGGGTATTGGCCAGCCTCAAGTTGGAGCCCGGCGCGATTTTGGCGGACGTGGGATGCGGCTACGGCGGGCCCGCCCGGCTTGCCGCCGAACTCTATGGCGCGCGCGTCATTGGCTTCACGGTGTCGGCGGCGCAAATGCGGTATGCCGAAAGCTTGGCGGTCTCGCGTGGCTCGGTGGAGATTCGATTGCAAGATTGGGCCGACGCGAAGCTTCTGGAGGGATCGGCCGACGCCGTGCTCTCTCTGGAGAGCATTGAGCACATGCCCGACCGGCTCGCCTTTGCCCGGGAGGCCCGCCGGGTTCTGCGCTCCGGCGGCCGATTCGTCGTCAGCACCTGGCTGGTCGGCGACCATCCTTCGGGATGGGCGGAGCGGCACCTGCTGGAGCCGATAGCCCGCGAGGGCAGGCAGGCCCCGCTGATCACGGCCGCCGCGCTGCGCGATCTGCTGATGTCGGCCGGGTTCTCCGAAGTGCGGGTGGAGGACGTCAGTTCGCAGATCAAGCCGACTTGGGGCGTGATCATCCGCCGGATGCTCCTTCGCCTCCTAACCCGCCCCCGCTATTGGCGGATGGTGGCCGATGCCGAGGCCAGCGACCGGGTCTTTGCGCTCACGGCTTGCCGCATTTGGCTGGCATACCGGACGGAGGCCATGCGCTTCGCCCTTTTCGTTTGCCGGTGACACTCCCATGAGGCCCGCCGGGGAATTCGTCCTCTGGAGCGCATCCGGCCGGAACGCTGCGGCCCCTATAGCCCCATGCGGCACGCATGGGCGCTGAAGCCGGCGCCGAAACTGACGAGCCAGAAATCGCCTGCCGGCCCCGCCTTTGAGGACTTCAGGGCCTCGGCGAGCGCAAAGAGCACCGAAGGGCTGCTCAGGTTGCCGCAATCGCGCAGGACCCGGGCGCTGGCCTCAAGCGAATAGCCCGGAAGCGCCAGCGCGAGGCTCTCCAGCACATCCTGTCCGCCGGAGTGCGAAACCACGCGCACCACGGGCCGGCTGTCCCGTTCCTGCCAAAGCCGAGCCGTCGCCGATGCCGCCAATTCCGGCACCGTGCGGTCGAGCAAATTGCGAAGCTTGCCGTTGCGCATCTCAAAGCGGAGCTTGTCCCGTTCGCCGGGCAGATGAAGGGTCCGAAAATCGAAGCAGCGGAGACTGGAGTTTGCAGCCGAAGAGGAGCCTGAACGCCAGACCGTTGCAGCGGCGCCGTCACCGAAGAGGCATGCGCTGATGAGGACCCCCGGGTCGTCATCGAGGTAGAAGGCCGCGGAGCAGACTTCGACCGCCACGCAAGCGACGACCGCGTCAGGGTGCGCGGCAAGAACGTGGCTGGCCGACCGAAGCATCGGGATCGCCGCGCCGCAGCCAAGTCCCACCAGGTCCTGGAGAAATGCATCCTGGCGCAGGCCCAATTGTTCGGACACGTAGCTGGTGAGCCCGGGACAAAGGTAGCCGGTGCAGGTGCAGATGAGAAGGGCGTCCAGGTCCCGGGGCCGAACCCGAGCCTGCTCGAGGGCCTCCGAGAGCGCGCGTCCGGCGAGGGCTGGCGCCGCGAGACGAAATGCCGCGTTCAGCTGGTCGGGCGTCGAATCAAAAATATGCTCCATGTCGGGAGTAGAAAAATGGCGCTTCTCGATCCCGTGATCGCTGTGCAGAAGGCTATGGAGAATCAGTCTCGAACGACGGCTCAGCCGCTGGCGGACTTCGGATCCTTCGATGAGCCTCCAACACTCGGACTGCGTCAATGAGCGGTCCGGAAGGGCGGTGGCGAGGGCGTGGAGATACATTGAGGAAACAGTCGCGAGAGCTGCGTCCGACTAATCGCACGCATCCGGTAGACCGCCAGCATTTTGGCGAAGTTCACCGCCGCCCGCGCCGATTTTGACCGGACGCTCTGACGGCTTGGGCGTCAAATTTCATAAGCGTAGACGGCATTGAGACGCATCTCCGCGGTATGCGACAAAACCAGGCTGGTGATGAAGTTGCGTCCGCCGACCATCCACCGGTTTTTCCATTGGCCGATCGCCCCGATGCGACGAGCCTGACGGCCGACAAAGGCGGTTCGACGCTTTCGCATCGCTTCATACGCGCCGAACCCCTCGGCCACGCCCGGAGCGGTGAGCAGGCTCTTGACGAGGCAGGCGGCATCTTCAATCGCCATGCAGGCGCCCTGTCCTACGTTGGGAGTGATGGGATGCGCCGCGTCGCCCAAAAGGGTCACGCGTCCCCTTCCCCAATGTCGCAGCGACTGCCGATCTTGGGCGTTGTTTTTGATGATAACGGACTCTTCGGTGGCTTCGATCAGTGCCGGAATGGGGGTGTGCCAGTCCTTGAAGAGCCGACAGACTTCCTGCTTCCGCCCTTCGGGCGCGTCGGGCTGCGATGGCGGCCCATTGCGGGTGGCGTACCAGCAAATGCGGCCGCCACCCAGGGGCATTATGCCGAACCGCTGTCCTGCGCCCCACGTTTCGCTGATGTGTCCCCGAACCATGTCCTGGGTGCCCCGGGCGATACCGCGCCAAATACAATAGCCGCGGTAAACGGGCGGCGCTGCTCCATGAAGCTGGGCACGGACGACCGAATTGATTCCGTCGGCGCCAACCAACCCGGCGGCGGAGGCTTCGAGACCGCCGGCAAATTGAACTGTGACTCCGCCTGGGTCCTCGGCGAACGAGAGCAACCGCCGATTCCCGGAAATGCGGTCCGGCGGAATCGGATCGCGCAGGCACCGGTGAAGATCGGCCCGGTGAAGGCAGACGGCGGGCGTGGCAAAGCCGCGCATGCAAATCGCGGAGATTGTTTTGCCATTCGGCCGCAAAAGATCAAATCGGGTGACCGGTTCGCCGAGGGCCATCAGCTGATCGAGCACGCCCAAAGTCTTGAGCACCCGGGTGGCGTTCGGCCAAAGACTTATTCCGGCGCCCACCTCGGTGAAGGCAGCGGCCCTCTCATAGAGTCTAACCGGAATTCCGGCCCGGTGCAGGGCCAGCGCAGCCGCCGTTCCGCCAATCCCTCCTCCGGCGATGATCATGCTTCGATCCATGGATACCCAGTCAGGCAGCCGAGGCGGCGTGCCTCAAGGCGCGAAGCGGGGCAAATGGCGAAAAGGCCTCCGCCACCTGAAAAGAAAGCATCGAAGGCACTGCGACCCGAGAAGCCTGCCGTTGTTCCCTTCGCGCGCGCGCCGCCGCGCCGCATGAATTTATGGATCGAAAGGCTCACGGGGGCGACTAAGCTGCGCCTCGCTCTCTCAAAGATGACCCTTCTGCGTTATCCCGGCGCCCCTTTTCTGGTGGCGGCCATTCTGGCTCTCCAGCCGGCGGCAAGGGCAAATGCCGCGCCGCTTGTCCTGGATCGCGCGAAATCGCACGTCGATATTGCTGTCGAGGCAACGGTCGACTCCTTCGTCGCACACCTGGAGGATTTCCAAGTTGCGATCACCCTCGATCCGGGCAGCGGGCGAGTCGAGGCCGCCGCGTTTCGCGCAAATTTGTCCGCGGTGAAGACCGGTCGCGCGGACCGCGACCACGATATGAGCGTGTGGTTGCAGACGAGCGAGTTCCCCCAGGTCGCCTTTGAACTCGAGACGTTGGAGCGAGGTCCCAATGGGGCGTTCACGGCCCGCGGGCAGGTTCAACTTCACGGCGAGCGGCACGAGGTGAGTTTTCCCGTAAGGATTACAGCCGACCAGGGGCTGACGACCATCGATGGGGTGGCGGCTCTTGACACGCGAGAATTTGGTCTGCCGATAATCCGGAAGTTCTGGATACTCACGGTCGATCCCGTGGTGCACGTGCGCTTTCACCTGCAGGGCGCGCCGGCGCGATAGAGCCGCTTGCCTCCGGACCTGCTTCCCGGTCATTGCGGCCCGTGGTGACGGCCTGCGTTCTCGGGAAGCCGGCGCACGTTGCCGGGCGCATTATGATCGCTGAAGCCCAGCCAAGTTGGCGACAACCTGATGTTGCCTTCTTCGCCTTCGAATGGCGCGGCTCGACGGCCGCGGCAAGCCGCTCTTCCAGATGTGAAGGACGGCATAACTGCGCCACGGGCGCCAAGACTGCGACATGGCCTCGGCTTCCTTCGCGCTTACCCCCCCGAGGTTGCCGCGCACGGCAATATCCTCCTTCGGAAAGGCATCCGGCCAACGCAAGGCCCGCATCGCGATGCAATGCGCCGTCCAGGGGCCGATGCCGGGCAAAGCCGCCAGTTGCGCGATGGCGGCCTCCGGATCCGCCCCTGCATCGAGGTGGAGAGTTCCCGCCTGGAGAGCCCGCGCCAGCGCCAGGATGCTCCTGGCCCGGGCGCCGACGATGCCGAGCCGGGCCACCTCACCCACGCCGGCTTTCGTGACGTCCTCGGCCAGCGGGGCGAGCCGTGTCAGCTGTGGGAACGGCGTCGCAATATGCCTTCCGAATGCCCCGGCCAAGCGGGCGGCGAGCGTGGCGGCGGCTTTCACCGTGACCTGCTGCCCAAGGATAGCCCGGAGCGCCATTTCAAATCCATCAAAGGCGCCGGGGACACGAAGGCCGGGATGCCGCCTGACCCCTTCTCTCAGCCGCGGGTCCTTCAGCAGTTGCGCCGCGATCAGGTCCGGCCTTGCCGCGAGATCGAACACGGTGCGCAGCCGCCCCAGCAGAGCCGGCAACACCGGGGTCAGCGAGTGTGCAAACTCCACCAGCAGGGAGCGCCTTTCCGGGGCGTGCGACACCTTGATCCAGCCGGTGTGTTTGCCCAGGCGAACGGTGCGGGCATAGTGGCCGTCCGCCACCCACTCCACGTCCTTGACCATCCGGGTGCGAAGGAATTCCAACATGGCTTCCCAGTCGTAGGGCGGGCGATAGCTCAATTGCAGGGTCGAGGTTTCGGTGGCGCCGATCTCCGCCCGGCCTGCCGCGGCCGTCTTTCGCAACCGGGTCGGCGGCATGCGATACTGGGAGGCAAACGCGTCGTTGAAGCGTCGCAGGCTGGAAAATCCGCTGGCAAAGGCGATTTCGGTGACCGGCAGCTTGGTTTCGGTCAGCAACTGCTTGGCGAGCAGCAGCCGCCGCGTTTGCATCAGCTCGATCGGCGATACGCCGACCTGCTGCTGAATGATCCGGCGCAACTGACGGGAACTGATGCCGAACTGGGCGGCGATGTCCTCCAGGCCCGCGCCATCCTCGATCTGGCCCTCGTTGACGCGATGGACCATCAGCTGCGCGATCCTGTGCGCGTTGTCCACCGGCGCATTCCCGGGCGCCAATTCCGGACGGCAGCGCAGGCACGGGCGGAACGACGCTTTCTCCGCCGCTTCGGCGCTCGGAAAAAATCGGCAGCTTTCCCGCTTGGGCGTCTTCGCCGGGCAGATCGGCCGGCAGTATATGCCGGTGGAGGCCACTCCGACGAAAAACACCCCGTCAAAGCGCGGGTCGTGGGAGGCCAGGGCGCGATAGGCGGCGTCGGGATCAATCATGGTCTGTTCGGGCCGGTGGCCGCGGCCTACCCTAGGCCAATTCGCGCCTAAATGCTGGCCGTTTTCGGACATCTCAATGTCGCTAACTCCATGTCCGAAAATGGCCAGCAATTTCCCCGGAATAGGCTACACTTCCGGGGTCGGAGCTCAACGCATCCGGAAAAACCCGGACGTGCGATCCGACCCGCAAAAATGACCTACGTTTACAATACGATGCCATCTCCCGTCGGCCGGTTGAAGCTGGTGGCCGGCGACAGGGGATTGGCCGCGATTCTTTGGGAGAATGACGATCCCAAACGCGTCCGACTTGGTCCGCTCAAAGAGGACAGGCGCCATCCGGCCCTGTTGGACGCCGGACGCCAGCTGAACGACTACTTCGCGGGCAGGCTTGAGAGATTTGCCCTGCCGCTCGACTTCGCGGGGACCGATTTTCAAAAGATGGTCTGGGAGGCGCTGCTGACCATCCCTTTCGGCGAAACCCGCAGCTATAAGCAGATCGCCCGGCAAATCGGCAGGCCCAAGGCCGTGCGCGCCGTCGGCGCGGCCATCGGCAAGAATCCCATCTCCATCATCGCGCCCTGCCATCGCGTGATCGGCTCGAACGGGACCTTGACCGGATTTGCGGGGGGCCTGGAGGCCAAAGCCCTCCTGCTGAAGCTGGAGAAGTGCGCGGCCTAGGAGCTTGCGAATTTCGATTTTGCCGCATCCGGCTCCTCGAAGAACCTTGAAGTACATTTGCCGCGAACGGTGTTTATCCGGGTGTGCAATGATGACAGGCCCCAATGGTCGCCCCAGACCTGAGCAAACAGGCCGACTCGCATGGCTTCCGGCGACATGAAGCCGCTGCGGGCCTTCATCGCGCCACGCCCTTGCTGCTTCGGTCGGCGGCCATGGCATAAACTGCATAACACATGAAAATGACGTCCTTCCTTCCCAAGATCATCCTGATATCGATTGCCATGGCTTGCCAATCGGGACTGGCCCAGAGCGCTGCGGGCCCGGCGGCAGGGTCCCGAAATTTGACGGTCGAGAAGGCCGTCAGGGACTACTATGCCGCCTTTGAAAATAAGGACTGGAATTTGATGCAGCAGATTCTTGCTGACGGGTTTACCTTCACCAGCCCGCTTGATGATCATATCAACGCAAAGCTATTTAAGATACGGTGTTGGCCAAATGCCTATAAGATAAGGCGTTTTGATGTGAAGAAGCTTGTTGTAAGTGGAGATGAAGCCTTTGTAGTCTATAATGGCTGGACGACCGGCGGAAAATTATTCCGGAACTGCGAATATTTTAGGCTGAAGGACGGGAAGATTTTGGAGAACGAGTGCTTTTTCGGACCTGGGATAAACTATCCCGATTCGGGAAAATAGGGAACGCTGCGCATCGACGACGGCGACGGGTTCGGCGGGCGGCATTCCCGTGCCTGGCCCGTTCCATTGCCCGATTGAGAAGATTCCGAACCGAGGCCCCTTCGTCCGATACCTCGGCCTTTCCGTCATGGGCCTTTCTCGATTTCGATATTGAAGTGCCATGCCCTTCGACGGCATATTCCGCAACGGCCGGCCTGACGCCGCATGACGACAAAGGGGACCCAAATGAATGGCACCGAAACAAGGAAAGAACTGCCGGCAGCGCAACGTGGAGCGCTCCTCAAATTATTGAAGGCCCGTTTCGGGGAAAACATGAGCCGCCATAGAGGTCTCCAGTGGGACAAGGTGCAGGCCAGGCTTGAAGCCAATGGGGAAAAGCTATGGTCGCTCAACGAAATGGAGAGGACCGGCGGCGAGCCGGACGTCGTCGGTCACGACAAGAGGACGGGCGAATACGTCTTTTTCGACTGTTCGGCGGAAAGCCCCAAGGGGCGCACGAGCATTTGCTACGACCGTGAGGCGCTGGATTCAAGAAAGACGTTCAAGCCCAGGGATAGCGCTCTCGATATGGCGGCCGCCATGGGCATCGAGCTTCTGACGGAGGAACAATATCGAGAGCTGCAAAAGCTTGGAAATTTCGATGCGAAGTCCTCGAGCTGGGTGAAGGCGCCCGGCGACATCAGAAAACTTGGCGGCGCCCTCTTTGGCGATCGCCGCTTCGGCCATGTCTTCGTGTATCACAATGGCGCGCAGTCTTACTATGAGGGCAGGGGGTTCCGCGGCTCGCTGAAGGTCTAATTCCGGCGCCGGAGTCGCGCCGGCCTGCGCGCCCGGCGGGGCCCGGCCCGGCCGGCCCCTGGCACGGACCTGACCGCCTCGCATTCCACGAGTCGAGCTTGGAATGGACAAATGGCGCCGCCCGGGGCAGGATCTGCCGACCCTCCCGACCGGCTCTGATGGGGGCTCGAAAACCGGGGCCCATCGAGAGTCGGAAAGCCCCCCGCTTCCAAGTCGATTAACGCCATGACCCCTCGCCCCCGCCGCCCCGGGCTACGGCCGCCCCGATCGGTCTTCAGGCTGAATCTGCTCCTGGCGATCGGCTCCGCCTTTCCGGCCCCCGGCCTCGCGCAGAACGCCAACATCACGGTCGACGCCGCCCAGACGGTCCGCACCGTCGATCCCCGCGCATTCGGCATCAATGCGGTGATGTGGGATCCGATGGTGGCAGACGCCCGGACGATCGCCCTGGCGCAGGCGGCGGGCTTCGGGATCATCCGGATTCCCGGCGGTTCGCTCTCCGACGTCTATGATTGGAGCACGAACAAGAGCTACGCCATCACCACGTCCGGCGGCCAGTCGACTCGCGGCGCATTGAACAGCTGGTCCTGGGCGTCGGGATTCGACGCATTCATGCGGCTGGCCGCCGGCCTCGACTCGGCCTGTGTCGCCACGGTCAACTATGGCTCCGGATCTCCCCAGCAGGCGGCGGCGTGGGTGGCCTACGCCAATGCCAGCCCGACGCTGCTCGGGACCGCGTCGGACGTCGCCCTGGGGACGGACGCGTACGGCACGGACTGGAAAACGGCCGGATACTGGTCCAGCCTCCGCGCCGCCGCCCCGCTCGCGGTCGACGACGGCAGGAATTTCCTGCGTGTGGGCCGCTCGGCCCCGTATGGGGTCAGGTACTGGGAAGTCGGCAATGAGATCTTCGGCACCTGGGAGACCGATTGCCACGCGGTGCCCAACGACGCCTACACCTACGCCACCGAGGTCGGCGCGCCGCAGACCGGCTTCTGGGCCCTGATGAAGGCGGTCGATCCGACGATCAAGATCGGCGTGGTGATGCCCGCCGGGGAGGACGCCTACGCCAATGGCAACGGATCGACTCACGCCGATCCGGCCGTGAATCCCCGGACCGGCGCCACCCACTATGGCTGGGGGCCGGTCATGCTGAGCACGCTCAAGACGCTCGGCATCACGCCGGATTTCCTCACCTACCATCGCTATGAGCAGAATCCGGGGCAGGAAAACGATGCCGTGCTTCTGGCGGCTCCGGAGAACGGCGTTCCCGGCGTCACCCATTCCTGGGCCGCAGACGCCCAGTCGTTGCGGCAGGAATTGAACGACTACCTGGGTTCCGATGGCGCCGCCGTCGAATTGCTGGTCGGGGAGAACAACACGGCGAACTCCAATTCCGGCAAGCAGGTGGACAGCCTGGTCAACGGGCTCTACTACGCCGACTCCGTCGGCAACGTCCTCAATACCGAGTTCAACAGCCTGACCTGGTGGGACCTGCGGAACGGCCCGGCGACGACGACCAACTCCGAGGGGATGACGGTGTTGTCCGGCAACATGAGTCCCTCGCTTTACGGCTGGCGGATCAACGGAGACGCGGGCGTCCTCGGGACGCCTTCCTCGGCCGTCACCTCCCCGCCGGAGACCTACTTCGATCCCTTCCCGGTCTATTACATGATGAAGCTGATGACGCATTTTGCGTCCGGGGGCGCTACCGTGGTCGGCGCGGCGCGCGCTAACGCGCGCCTGCCGGCCGATGCCGTGCGCCGCGCCGCCGACGGGTCCCTGCGTCTGCTGGTCATCAACAAGAGCCCTGTCAGCACCTTTGCCGGCGCCATCAGCCTCACGGGGTTCGTGCCGGAGGCCGCCGTCACGACCTACTCCTACGGGATTGCGCAGGACGATGCGGCGCAGACCGGCGCCGGCTCGCCGGACCTAGCCGCCTCGAGCCTGAGCGACGGCAGCATCCGCTTCACAGTTTCGTTCGCGCCCTATTCCGCCACCGTCCTGGCCCTGCAGCCGGGGACGCCGGCCGCGCCGGCGATCACGCTCCAACCGCAAAGCCAGGCGGTGACGGCCGGCGGGAGCGCGTTGTTCACCGCCGCGGCATCCGGTGTGCCCCTGCCGACCTACCAGTGGTATTTCAACGGGGCGGCGATAAGCGGGGCCACGGCGGCCTCGCTCACGCTGAGCGACGTGCAGATGGTCGGCGCCGGCAACTATTCGGTGATCGCGACGAACCTCGCCGGATCGGCGACCAGCAATAGCGCCGTCCTGACCGTCAATCAGGCCGCAAGCGCCGCCGGCGGCGGCAGCGCCGGGGGTGGAGGGGGCGGCGGGGGCGCGCCCCGCCGCTGGTTATACGGCGCCTGCGGCCTGCGGCTGCTGGTCCGGCGCCTCGCCCGGAAGGCCGTGATAATTTAGTTCTTGCTTAATTAAGTGGCTGCGCAAATATTGGCGGCCATGCAAAGCCTCCTGGCCATCGCCGACCCGACGCGGCGGCGCATCGTCGAACTGCTCGCCGTGCGCGAGCGGACGGCGGGCGAACTGGTCGGGGAATTCGACCTGAGCGCCCCGGCGATCTCGCAGCACCTGAAGGTGCTCCGCGAGGCCGAGCTGGTGACGGTCCGCGCCGAGGGCCAGACCCGCGTGCAGTCGCTCAATCCCGCCGGGTTCGGCGAGCTCGAGGACTGGCTGGAGAAGACGCGCTCGGTCTGGTCGCGGCGGCTCGACGCCCTCGGGCGGGAGCTGCGGGCCGAGGACGCGCGGGGCAAGCGCGCGAAGAAAAGGAGATCTTCCCCATGAAATCCAACGAATCCCACGGCCAGTTCACCGGCCGCGGCGAGGTGCGGCTCGTGCGCACGCTGCCCGGCCCCATCGAGCGCATCTGGGACTATCTCACCGATCCCGAGAAGCGCAGCCGCTGGTTCGCCGGCGGCCCGATGGAGCCGCGCGTCGGCGGCAGGCTGCGGCTCGACTTTCGCCACAAGAACCTCGCTCCGGACGAAAAGCCTCCGGAAGACCACCAGAAGCACCACGATCCGGGCCACAGCATGGAGGGCACCGTCACCCGCTGCGAACCGCCGCGCGTGCTCGCCTACACCTTCGGGAGCACCGGCGAATCCGAGGTGACGTTCGAACTCACCTCGCAGGGAAAGGACGTGCTGCTGGTGCTCACCCATCGGAGCCGCGGCGGCGACGTGCAGCACATGGACGGCTTCGGCGCGGGCTGGCACACCCACCTCGCGCATCTGGAGGCGCTGCTCGAGGGGGCCCCGCGTCCGCCGTTCTGGCCGCTCCACGCCAGGCTCACGGAGGAATACCGGCAACTCCACGAGGCCGCGAACCGGTCCTGATCGCCCGCGGGCGATCGCCGTCTTCAAGAGAAACCCACTCCCATGAAAAACAACTCATTCGAAACTCCGGCTGTCGTCTCACGGGATAAATGGCTTGCGGCCCGGCGCGAACTCCTGCGCGAAGAGAAGGAGCTGTCCCGCCTCCGCGACCGAGTCGCGGCCCGGCGGCGCGAACTGCCCTGGGTCAAAGTCGACCAGGCCTATTTCTTCGAATCGCCCGGCGGCCGCGTGTCGCTGGCGGACCTGTTCGAGGGCCGCAGCCAGCTCATCGTCTATCACTTCATGCTCGGGCCGGGCTGGGAGGAAGGCTGCCGGGGCTGCTCGTTCGTGTCGGATCATTTCGGCGGCGCGCTCGTTCATGTGAACGCCCGCGGCGTCTCCTTCGCCGCGGTGTCCCGCGCGCCGCTCGGCGAGATCGGGCGCTTCAAGGCGCGGATGGGCTGGAAATTCAACTGGGTGTCGTCGCACGGCACGTCGTTCAACCGCGACTTCGGGGTGTCGTTCACGGCCGAGGAGGTCGAAGCCGGCCAGGCCGACTACAATTTCGGGCGCAATGGAATTGGGATGGAAGAGATGCCGGGGCTCAGCGTTTTCGCCTTCGGTCCCGATGGCGCCGTCTATCGCACCTATTCGACCTACGCCCGCGGACTCGATCTGCTTATCGGCGCCTATAACCTGCTCGACCTTGTGCCCAAGGGCCGCGACGAGGATCCCGAGGCCCCGATGAAATGGGTCCGCCTCCACGATCGGTACGACCCTGTTGCGGCGGTGGGTTGAGGCCCTTCGGCGCCGGTCCCGCTGGCTGGCATGCGGCGCGGTCTTCGCCCTCGGTCGTCCGTTCGCCTCCGGCTCGGATTCTCAAGCGGCGGACAAAGGTTCTCCTACCGGCGGCGGTCGTTTATGGCGCCTGCTTCCGTCAGGGTTGCCACCCCGCATGAACCCCGTCTCCCGTCTGGTCCTGCTGCTGCCATTGGCCCTTGCCTGCCTGCGCCTTCCGGCCGAGCCGGCGGGTGGAAGCGGCTTTTCCCCGCCCGCCCAGGCGCGCAAGACGCTGGGCGCCCTGGCTGCGGACGCGCAGCGCGAACTCCGCGGCAATATCCTTCCCTTCTGGCTCAAGTACACCCGCAACCCGGCGAACGGGGGCTATTACGGCCTGATCGACGCCCACATGCGGGTCCATGCCGACGCGCCGCGCGGCGCCCTGCTCACCAGCCGCATCCTCTGGACCTTTTCCAAGGCGTACGAAACGTGTCACGATCCGGAGTATCTCGCGATGGCGCGCTGGGCTTACCGCGATCTGACGGAGCACTTTTTCGACCCGCGCCACGGCGGCCTGTACTGGACGATCGCGGCGGACGGCAAGCCGGCCGACACCCACAAGCAGGTTTACGGCCAGGTCTTCGGGATCTACGGCCTGGCGGAGTACTACGCCGCCACCGGCGACCGCGGCGCGCTGAACCGGGCGATCGGCCTATACCGGCTGATGGAGAGGCGGTGTCGGGACCGGGTCAACGGCGGGTACTTCGACTCCTTCGACCGGGAGTGGCGGGTGTCCGCGGTCAATCTGCTCGGGCCGGGGCCCAAGACCCAGAATTCCCACATCCATATTCTGGAGGCCTACACCAACCTGCTGCGCGTCTGGCCCGACCCGGGCCTTCGCCGGAGCGAGCGCAAGCTGATCGATTTGATCCTGACCCGGATCCTGAATCCGCAGACCCACCACCTGATCCTGTACCAGCTGGCTGACTGGACGCCGGTCTCGGACGCCATCTCTTACGGCCACGACATCGAGCTGAGCTGGCTCATCACCGAGGCGGCGCGGGTGCTGGGCGATCCCGCCCTGGAGGCCAGGGTCAGGCCGATCGCCCTCGCCATCGCGGCGACGACCCTGGCCCAGGGGGTGGACAAGGACGGAGGCATCATAGACGAGGCCAGTCCGCAGGGCTACACCGACACCCACAAGGACTGGTGGCAGCAGGCCGAGGCCGTGACCGGCTTTCTCAACGCCTACCAGCTCTCGGGCGAGCCGCGCTACCTGGCCGCCTCCCGGCGGAGTTGGGGCTACATCCAGGCCCATTTCGTCGACCGCGTCCATGGCGACTGGATCGAGCGGGTGACGCGGAGCGGCGTCCCGGTGCCGACGGCCAAGGTCAGCCTCTGGAAGTGCGCGTCCCACAGCCGCCGCTGCTGCTTCCTGCTGATGGAGCGCGGCGCCCGGCTCCTGCCTGCCCCGACGGGCGCGGCGCCGGCGCGCTGAGCGCCGCCGGCGCGGGTGAACCTGCCGGGCCCGCTAACCCGCCTTGAGCAGGTCGAGCATCGCGCGGTCGAGCCGGTGGCCGCGAAACCTCTCGTAGCGCACGTCGGCGCGGCCGCTGTCGACCACCCCGAACGCCCCGCGGAGGTTCCACATCGCCCATCCCCATCCGGCCTGTTTCCAGAGGAAGAGCAGATCCGACATCCACCCGAGGCAGGCGGGGTGGGGCGTGCGGTTGAAGCAGCCCCATTCGCCCACATGGATCGGCACGCCGAGCTCGACCAGGGGCCGCCAGGGATCGATCAGCATCTGGCTGAGTTTGGCGCGGTTCCAGAGCACGCCGTGGCTGTCGACCATCGGCCAGGTCGGTCTGGCGAACGATTCAAACTGATCCTTCGGCACCCAGGTGGCGGTGTAGTGGCTCACCATTTTCGGCAGGTAGCCGCGCGTGCTCTGGACGACGCCCGCGTCGGCAAGGGCCATGACGGGAGTCTGCCCGATGTCGGCGCCATCGACGACGATGAGCCGGTCCGGGGAAACCGCGCGGATGCCGGCGATCAGGGTGCGCGCGATCTCCACGTACCGGGACTGGTCGGGCATGAACGGCGGTTCGTTCATCAGGTCGAAGCTGAGGCGCGCGCTGGGCACGTCCCGGTAGTGCTGGGCAAAGTACCGCCAATGGTGGGTGGCGGCCGCGAGCGCCAGCTCCATCTCCGCGCGGGGGCGGCCGAAGAGCTGGTGCGGCTCCAGCTCGGGCCCGTTCACGCAATAGCCGGGGATGCGGTGGAAGCAGAGGTTGATGTGGACGCCGTGCCGCCGTCCGAACTCGATCGCCTGGTCGACCGGCTTCAGCGCGGCCTCGTCGATGCGGGACCAATCCTTCGGGCTCGACCACGCCCAGTAGGACAGGGGCAGCCGGGCAAAATCGAACCCCCATTGGGCCATCCATTCAAAGTCGGATTCGCGGAAAGGCTGGCTGCGGCCGCCGGTCATTTCGGTGAGGTTGAAGCCGCGGCGGCGCGGTATCCGCGGCTGGGGTCGGGCCGCCGGGGCGGCAATGCCGGAGCTGTTCGCCGCCAGGAGGGCTACGGCGGCGGCTTTGGCTGACACGTTGAGGAATTCGCGGCGCGTCACCGTCTTCATCCTCATCGGGGGCGCCTCGGGGTGTCAACGCCGGGGCGGGTCAACGGACCCGAATCGGTCACCGGAAGGGTGCCGCGCGCGGGCGCACGCGTCCCTTGAAAGGGCTATGGGCGTCCGAGAAGCGTGTCTTAGAATCTTCTTGTATTATGTATACCGAGGAACGATATCGTGGCTTTTCGCCCGGGCGCCCGGAAATCTTTCGGACTATTGCTCCTAATTTAGCACTTATGAACCATGAACGTGGGAGAAGATTGCCGCGGGGAGTGCACGGTCGGATGAATGCGACCGGACCGTGGCGCCGTGTCTGGCGGCTGGGATCGGCGACGATCGCCGCGGTTTGGCTGGGGGCCGTTTCAACTCCCGCCCGGGCCGCGGTCGCGCCCCAGGTGCTCAAGGACCTTCCTTATCTGGCCGGTGCGGACGGAGAGAAGCTCGACCTCTACCTGCCCGGCGGCAGGGCGGTTGGCGCGCGCTCGCCCGGGGTCGTGTACATCCACGGCGGCGGATGGATGCACGGCGACAAGGGGCGGCCGCGCGAGCGGGAAATCGCGACGGTGCTGGCCCGGGCGGGCTATGTCTGCGCCGACATCAACTACGTCATGGGGGCGCGCTCGTGGCCGGCCAATCTCTTCGATTGCAAGAATGCGGTTCGCTTCCTGCGCGCCAACGCGGGCAAGTACGGCGTTGATCCGGCCCGCATCGCCGTCATGGGGACCTCGGCCGGCGGCCATCTGGCCCTGATGACGGCCTACACGGCCGGGGAGCCCGGGCTGGAGCCGTCCGGGCCATATCCCGGCGTGTCGAGCCGGGTCGACGCCGTGGTCGATCTTTATGGCATCACCGATGTGCTGACGCGCCGCAAGGTGACGGCCCGCGGACAGCCGATCGACGCGCTCAATGATGCCCATACGCCGGCGATGCTGGGCGTGGGCCGGGGGCAGGATCCGGCCCTCTGGCGGCTGGCCTCGCCCGTCGCGCACGTGACGGCATACGTCCCGCCGACCCTGATCATCCAGGGGACCGCCGATTCGATCGTCGATTTCGGGCAGTCGGTCGAGCTGGCGGGGGCGCTCCGGAGGGCCGGCGTCCCGTACCGATTGATGCTGCTTGCGGGGGTGGACCATCTGTTCAGCCTGACCCGGGACCGGCGCGGCCGGCCGCTGCGTGAAAACGTCAAGGCGGCGGTGCTGGATTTTCTCGGCCGGTATTCGGGCGGCCCATGAACGCCTTCGCCCGCGGCCGGCTGGAGAGGCGATCGGCCGGAGGGCCGGGCGATCTGCAAGGGTCGGATTCCGAATGAGCGGATCGGGGAACGCCGCGGGGGAGGCGACGCCGACGCGGTACCGCTGGCTGGTGATCGCGATGGTGTTCGCGATCACGGTGATCAACTATATCGACCGATCCGCCATCGCCTTCGCGCTGCCGACCCTCAGCCGGCTCTTTCATCTCGATGCGAACCGGATCGGGCTGACGCTGGGGGCGTTCAACATCGGCTACGCGGTCATGGTGTTCGCGGGCGGATTGATGGTGGACCGCTGGGGGG
>VFSW01004972.1_pt1 | contig 19794 bp, 19 predicted proteins | sample 5358111 | NCBI WGS metagenome assembly VFSW01 (sample SAMN11554181, study PRJNA540505) | mine drainage metagenome | isolation source: sediment from site ElyBrook_90M | place: USA: Ely Copper Mine, Vershire, VT | collected 2017 | reverse complement strand
ATCGCCATCGGCCTCATCATCATGATGTATCCGCCGCTGGCAAAAGTGCGTTACGAAAAGCTGGGCGAAGTCTTCCGCAACCGCCGCGTTCTTGGCCTGTCGCTCGTGCAGAACTGGATCATCGGCCCGCTACTGATGTTCGCCTTGGCGCTGATCTTTCTACACGGCGAACCTGCCTACATGCGAGGCTTGATCCTGATCGGAATCGCGCGTTGCATCGCGATGGTCCTGGTCTGGAATGAACTGGCCGGGGGAGACACGGACTACGTCGCCGGACTCGTTGCGCTCAACAGTGTCTTTCAAGTGATTTTTTATAGTCTCTACGCGTGGGTCTTCATCACGATTCTGCCGACGTGGTTTGGCTTTCAGGGATCAGTGGTGAAGGTCGGCATTGGCCAGATCGCGCATAGCGTCTTTATCTATCTCGGAATTCCATTCCTGGCCGGCATGCTGACGCGCTTTGCACTTGTCCGCGCGAAGGGCGAAGAGTGGTACCGAACGAAGTTCATCCCACGCATCAGCCCCTTTACCCTGGTGGCTTTGCTCTTCACGATCGTGGTGATGTTCTCGCTCAAAGGCGACCTGATCGTCAAACTGCCATTCGACGTTCTCAAAATTGCAGTGCCGTTGCTGATCTACTTTGTGATCATGTTTCTGGTCAGCTTCTGGATGGGGCGAAAGCTGGGCGCTGACTATGCGCAGACAGCAACACTCTCGTTTACCGCTGCTGGCAACAACTTCGAGCTCGCAATTGCCGTCGCCGTCGCCGTCTTCGGTTTGAATTCAGGTGAGGCGTTCGTTGGAGTCATCGGCCCGCTGGTGGAAGTCCCCGCACTGATTGGCCTTGTCAATGTTGCGTTCTGGATGCGCAAGCGCTACTTCGGCCCCGCGGATCAGGTGTTCGCTGTGCATCCCATAGAGACAGCCCCCTAGCTCACGGCTCCTGCATGAAGTAAACCGTAAATACCATCGAAATGTGTTCGCAAGACATATGCGCATAGACGGATTTATGCAAAGGGCATATAGTCGTTTTAGCAGATGTATTGCGTGGCAACGTTCTTTGCCTTTTGAATGGAGATTTCCCAATGAAAAGTATTCAGGTGTTTGATCCGGCGCTGTGCTGCAGTACCGGCGTATGTGGTGTAGATGTCGATCAGGCGTTGGTTAGCTTCTCGGCTGACGTAGATTGGGCCAAGCAAAATGGAGCTCGTATCGAACGGTTCAATCTGGCGCAGCAACCCGTGGCCTTCGCGGAAAACGAAGTTGTCAAGGGCTTTCTGGAGCGCTCTGGTCAGGAGGCTCTGCCGCTGATTCTCCTTGACGGAGAAGTTGCGTTAGCAGGCCGCTATCCAAATCGCACGGAAATCGCCCACTGGGTGGGCATTGCGCAGGTTGCCTCAGAGTCGAAACCTGCCAAGTCATGCTGTTCTGGCAGCGGCTGCTGCTAAGCCATACAAAATTGTGCAGGGCAACCGCCCGGAGCAACTTCTATGAAATTCCTCGAAATGCCCCCACGCTTCCTCTTCTTTACCGGCAAAGGCGGCGTGGGTAAAACCTCGATTGCTTGCGCTGCAGCAATACATCTCTCCGAAGCCGGACAGCGAGTGCTGCTGGTCAGCACCGATCCAGCTTCGAACGTAGGCCAGGTATTCGGAGTGAGGATCGGCAATGTGATCACTTCCATTCCAACCGTGCCGGGCCTGTCTGCGCTGGAGATTGATCCGCAGGCCGCGGCTCAGGTCTACCGCGACCGCATCGTGGGTCCGGTGCGAGGTGTACTACCGGAGTCGATCATCAAGGGCATTGAGGAACAACTTTCAGGAGCCTGCACAACAGAGATTGCCGCATTCGATGAGTTCACGGAACTGCTGCTCGATTCACCGCTGACTGCAGGCTACGATCACATCCTCTTCGACACAGCCCCAACAGGACATACCATTCGACTCTTGCAGTTGCCCGGCGCATGGACTGGTTTTCTAGAGGAAGGGAAGGGTGATGCCTCGTGCCTGGGGCCACTGGCGGGATTGGAGAAGCAGCGCACCCAGTACCGATCCGCAGTTGACACACTGGCAGATCCATCGCGCACTCGTCTGGTTCTTGTCGCCCGTGCGCAACCATCCACGTTGCGAGAAGTTGCACGCACGCACGAAGAGCTCGCGGCCATTGGTCTGGCCCAGCAATATCTCGTAATCAACGGAGTGCTCACCCAAAGTGAATCAACAAAGGATCCATTAGCCTTAGCGATCTGGGATCGTGAGCAAGCTGCTTTAGCCTCTATCCCTGCAGGTCTCGCGTCGTTGCCGCGCGATGAGGTGGCCTTGAAGCCTTTCAACCTGGTAGGCCTCGATGCGCTCCACCAACTATTCACAGACGTGGCTCTTCAATTCGAAGCGGCTCCAGAGCGGTCGACTCCTCTGGATGCCCCCAGCCTCTCGTGGCTGGTCGATGACATTGCCGCCGATTGACGTGGACTAGTAATGTTGATGGGCAAGGGCGGTGTCGGGAAGACCACCGTGGCCGCTGCGGTGGCTGTGGAGCTTGCGCGTCGGGGTCTATCGGTACATCTCACCACCTCCGACCCTGCCGCACATCTCGCCGACACACTAAATGGCTCGTTCCATAATCTGACCGTAAGCCGCATCGATCCGCACGCGGAGACGGAACGCTATCGGAAGCATGTCCTGGAAACCAAGGGTTCGCACTTGGATGCTCAGGGGCGAGCGCTCCTCGAGGAAGACCTACGCTCTCCTTGCACAGAAGAGATCGCTGTATTTCAGGCTTTCTCGCGCATCATTCGCGAAGCGAGCCAGAAGTTTGTGGTGATGGATACAGCACCCACCGGTCACACTCTACTGCTTCTCGATGCGACCGGGGCCTACGATCGCGAGGTAAAGCGCCAGATTGAGAATGCGCTTCTGCATCCACTCACCCCCATGATGCAGTTGCAGGATCCGAAGCAGACCAAGGTCTTACTCGTGACTTTGGCGGAGACTACGCCCATCCTTGAAGCTGCAAGTCTACAATCAGATTTACGGCGAGCAGGTATAGAGCCGTGGGCCTGGATCATAAACAACAGCGTGGCTGCCGCAGATCCGCGCTCCCCTCTGTTGCGTCAACGGGCGAAGAACGAACTGCGTGAGATCGCGGCAGTCGAAACGCTCCACGCCGCGCGCTACGCCGTCGTGCCACTTCTAAAGGACGAGCCAATCGGTATTGATCGCCTGCTGGAGCTTGCAGGCCATGCTATGGAGCCTGTGTAGCGCAACTAAATGAAGGCCGCTCGAGAGTGATCAGCATCACGGACGCTGCCCTCGCGACGCGCGCGCGATCTAAATTTTCGTCGTCGGCCGTCTAGAGTCTCTCCGCTATAAACTGCGTCAGAGGTATCCCCCAGGATGGCGTCTTGCCGCCCATTTCGTAGTACATCTGTTTGAACGCCAATTTCATTTCGTAGTATCGGTATCCCATCTTCAAGACGCTGGTTTTTCCTCCATACCAGGTGTCCGTATGCATGTAGAAGGCCTTATGTGCGCCCATATCTCCCATGCAGGTGAACCCTGGCCAAAATGGTTTGTCGGCCTCCTCTGCGCTCATCTTCCCCATATGCTTGGCGATCTGGTTGGCAACAATTCGTGCCTGCTGATCTCCATGTCCACCGATCTTTGGCACCGTGAGTGCAGCGCAATCACCCACCGCGAACACGTTCGGATAATCCTTGTTGCTCATCGTCAAGTCGGTAATGACAAAGCCGGCCTCATCAACGATCGGGAGTCGTTTCATGAAATCGTGACTCTCCCAGTTCGGGAGCACCAACTTTAATTCCGCCTCAAGGCTATCGCCATGGATAAACTCAATCCCCTCTGCGGAGATTCGCTTGATGTCCCGAGTGTTACTCCGATAGCCGAACCCCATCTCCGTAGCAATCTCCAACAGCTCTTTCACGATAGGCTCGCCCGCATCCTCCGCGATGGTTTTGGCTGGTGTAAATAGAGTGATGTTCTTGCCATCACCGAGTCTATGTTCTTTGAGCCATGTGGCCAGCGAGAAAGCGGCTTCTACTACCGGCCCTTCGCACGCTGCTTCAGCTATGGGCATCCAGTCTGGCTTACCCTTCTGCCCTTGGAAAAAACGCGCAGATCCGATGGCAATCGGTCCTCCCTTGTATCCTCCTCCATGCAGATATTGGCGCAACTTATTGCCATAGAAGCAATCAGAAAGGGTATGGGCGTGTTCGGCAAAGCCTTCAATTTTGTCATAGGCCAATCGTGCGCCAAGCGCCAATACGAGATAGTCATACCGCAAATGCTCTGTTGCAGAACCCGCACGCTCAGCAGGGATGAACGAGATCATCGCGTTAGCGACATCGATATCGGTTACGGCTCCTTGGATAAAGTTGGTGTCGTCCTTACGAAGCGTCTGGAGGATTGGCATATGCAGCGACTGCGCAGGATCACGATTGGCTAGCACCTCAAGAGGAATGTTTGGAATGAAGAGGAGGTAAGGCTTGCGGTCAATCAGCGTGATGTCTACTGAATCTCCGCAGTGCTCACGGATGAAGCGGGCTGTCGTCAAGCCCGCAAAGTTCCCTCCAAGTACCACTACCTGAGGCTTATGGTTGACTTTCATGTTTGCCACCTCCTGTATGACTTTGTTCGCGCCACCAACAGCTCGAGTGAGACCTGCGAGCGCGAAATTGCCAGCCCCTTGATGCAATCAGACAGCTATGTCTGCAAAAAGCAACGTCGCTGCATTCAAGGCATCTGTGTTGACAGTGATACCCGCGTCGAGAAAGGCCCGTGCACACTTACAGTTGTCCACGCCGCAATGGGCCCGGACACGATCTGCGAATTCAGTATTCTCTTCGCATCAAGAAAGGAATGTGATTGTGATCACCGATTCCGCTTGCACGATGCAACGGCCACTCTTCGAACTCCGACCATCAGGCTTTACCCACCCGCGTTAGGACTTCGCTCGGTCCCCGGAGGGAACACAACCGCGATTAACAAAGTCGACCAAGTTTCATGCCATCGCATCAAGTGACCCTTAGTGGCCGTACGGATCGGCATGCTCCTCCACCTTGCCTCGGAAAAGCCAGTAAACAATGCAGAAGTACATCAGGGCCAGCAACGTCCCAAAAGTCCACCACACCAGGCCCACCTTTAGGCTATGTGGCCCCGTAACCGAACTGGCAATTGTGATCGAGGCGATTGCCGGATTCGTGGAGGGGAGCAGAACCGGATAAAGGCCTGCCGCTGCACCGCAAAGCATCGCGATCAAGTACATGCAAGACGATATAAATGCTGCCAGTTCCCGGTGTTTCCGCATCGCCAGCAGAAGCACAATCAGGCTCACGGCAACCCCTACAGGAGACAGAAAGGCCACGGGGTGGGCGTGGTAATTGTGCAGCGAATCTGGCCGTGCGATGACCGTTGCCGGCACGGCCAGGATCGTCGCGATCGCTACGAAGGCCCACAGACGATTGGCTGCACTCCGAGCGCGGATCCGAAGATCGCCTTCGGTCTTCAGCGTGAGATACAGTGCGCCGTGAAGTGCCAGCGCAAGCAATGCCATCACCCCGCCGATAACGGTATACCAGTCCAGAATGCCAGGATTCGCCCCAGCCCTCCAGTTAGTCCAAAGCGGGAGGAAAAAGTAGTTGTCCGCTCCCAGTGGCACCCCGCGGACCACGTTCGCCAGCGCCGCTCCAAAGAAGATGGCGAGCAACGTGCTCGCGAAGAAGAACAACCCGCCGAAGAAGCTTCGCCAAAGTGGATCCTTAAAATGCCCTCGAAGTTCTACCGCCAACCCTCTCAGGATCAGCAGCCAAAGCACGATCATCAGCGGCATATAGAAACCGCTAAACGACGAGGCATATACCAGCGGAAACGCAAAGAACAGTGTGCCCCCCGCCGCCAGCAGCCAAACCTCGTTGCCGTCCCACACCGGACCGATTGCCCGTATCGCTTGCTGCCTCTCGTCCTCCGTTCTTGCTACGAACGGATACAGTATGCCAACTCCCAGATCGAAGCCGTCGAACACCACGTACGCCGCGAGCATCACCGCGATAATCCAGAACCAGAGAGCATCCATGTCGCGCCTCCTAAGCGGTCGTACGGGGTTGGGTCGCAGGTTGGTCGGTCGTAGTCACCGGACCCTCTTCGATGATGTTGTAGACCAGCATCACCCACAAAATAGATAGAACCGTATACATCCCCAGAAAGCCAAGCAGGCTAAATAAACTGGTTCCCGCACCGATATGTTTGGAATACCCATCTGAGGTGCGAATCAGGTTGTAAACCAGCCATGGTTGGCGGCCGATCTCAGCCGTCATCCAACCCGCGGTGTTCGCGATATACGGTAGAGGAAAACTTAAAAGGATCGGCCACAGCACCCAGCGCGATGTGAAGAGTTTGCCGCGCCAAAGCAGAAATCCTGAAATGCCAATCAGCGCGACGAAGTAAGTCCCCAGTCCCGCCATGATGTGATAGCTGTAAAACAGCAGCGGTAATGTCGTCGGCCACAGGTCCTTGGGATAAGCATCCAGTCCCTTCACCTCCGCAGCGGTGGTGCCATAGATTAGAAAACTTAGAACTTTATTCACCGCAATCGGGTTATCAATCTTCTGTCCTTCCATATCCGGCTGCCCCATCAAGACAATTGGCGCGCCCTTTACTGAGTGGAAAAGCCCCTCCATCCCTGCAACCGCGATGGGTTGGTTCTTTGCCATGTATTTGCCGTGAAGGTCGCCCGTAGGGAAGATCTGCACCACGCACGATAGAACTCCAGCGATCACTCCAAGCCGCAGAAAGATCTTCCCAAAATCTCCATCCCGTTTCTGGAGAATATAGAGCGCACCAACAGACGACATCACAAATGTCGCCGTAACCACCGCGCCGCACATGTTATGTGCGTACTGCAGCCATGCCCAGGGATTCATCATCAGTCCCCAGAAACTACTCACCTCGTATGTCCCGTTTGGGAGCAGGTGATAGGCCACCGGATGTTGCATCCACGCATCGGTCACGATGATGAAGAATCCCGAAATCCAAGAGCCAACAAATACTAGAAAAGCAGCTCCCCAATGAGCGAAGCGTGACAACCGCTTTTCACCAAATAGAAATAGTCCGAGAAATGCAGACTCCAGGAAGAAGGAAAACACTCCCTCCATCGCAAGTGGCTGGCCAATCACTCCGCCCGTGCGCCTCGAGAACTCTGACCAGTTTGTGCCGAACTGGAATTCCATCGGGATTCCAGTGACTACCCCGAGCAAAAAATTCACAGCAAAGATTCGTGCCCAGAATCGTGCCGCGGCGTTATACCGCTCGGCTCTCGTTCGCAGCGCCATGGTCTTCAGCACAACAATGAGCAGCGCAAGGCCCATCGTCAATTGCGGAAAGAGATAGTGATACGTAATGGTGAATGCGAAGTGAATCCGGTGCAGCGTAAGTGCATCCATAAGAGCGCTCTCCGATCAAGCAGCCATCATGGTGGTAATCTCAAGTGGCTCTGTGGATTATAGGATCGCGTGTCCTCCATCAATGTGATCAAAGTCACACCGGAAGGCCGTGCGTTTGTCGCCCAGTAATCATTTCCTCTCGACGACCCTCAAGCTCGATAAACAGAAGGAAACCTAAGACGACGGACGAAGGTTATAAAATTCCAATGCGTTCTCCCCAAATATCCGCCGGGTCTCACTCTCGCTGAAACCCGCAAAGTAATGTGCAAGCACATCCCACCAACGGGAATAGCCGGACGCTAACAGGCACACAGGCCAGTCTGAAGCCGTCATAAGCCGTTGCGGTCCAAATGCTTCCACACACACATCGAGGTAGGGTCGCAGTGAGTCTTCTGACCACGTCCCCCAATTCGCCTCGGTGACGAGGCCGGAGATCTTGCAGTACACATTCGGGCGCCGCGCCAACTCATGAAGATTCGTCTTCCATGGCTCCAGTTCGCTGCTGAATATTCGAGGCTTGGCCGCATGATCGAGCACAAATTTTTGATGCGGGTGTCGATCGACGAACTGGATCGCCTCGAGGATCTGCCGTTCATGAATCAGCACATCATAGGTATATCCACGCTTGGTCAGCTCTTCGATCCCGCGATTAAATGCGGGCTGCATGAGATATCCGTCCTGCTTCGATTGCACTACCTCGCGAAAGCCCACGAGCTTCGGCTTGCGTCCAAAGCAGTCGAGGATGTCTGGCAACTCATCGAACGTTAGTGGTGCCCAGCCCACCACACCGCAGATCGCAGGCGTCAATCGTGCACACTCCATAAGCCAAATAGTTTCTTCGATCGACTCGCGCGCCTGCACCGCAACCGTTGCATCTATCCTTGCGGTGGTGAGTTCGCTCGCGAGGTCACCTGTCAAAAAATCACGGCGCAACATCGACATCGCATCGTCGATCCAGGCAAACTCTACTTGATTGAAGCGCCAAAGATGATGATGTGCGTCAACCCGCAATGCCCGCGTCATCTGGCTCTTCGTCGCAAGCTCATCGAGGTCCGGTCGAATGCTTTCAGGAGTAGGCATAGCTAGGCCGATTCAAGAATTACGTTCGAGAAAGGAAGAGTATCCGCTGTACGTATCAGCCCAATCGCAGAAGGAACGCGACGTTTAAACTGAATATGCTCCTCATACTCAATCGGAGGAAGCAGCATGCTGTAGGCCTTCAGCGTCGTCGCTGACGCCCCTTCCCGGAATTCACTCGCCATCCAGACTCGGCCGACAATGAAATTCGCACAGACTGCGTTCAGAACATCCAGCACCGTCGGTATATCGTCGACCAACGAGAGATCGATGGTCTCAATCTGAGGCCAGAATGGAAATCCACGATCCGCAATAACCAGCGTATTCGTATGTCGAACACGGCTGAGTAGGGAATTAATCTGCGGATTGAGAATTCCGGACTTCAGCATATCCCCTCCCTTCCATATCTCATTGCTTTATATGCCGATGCCATGGATCAGCTGATTACTCGTGTGCGGTTATGCAGCGTCCCCAGAAGTTCAATGTCGATGATCATATCCTCTCCATCTCGGAGCCAGCGTTGCGGAGTCCGTCCTAATCCAACACCCGGAGGCGTGCCCGTGCTGATCACGTCGCCTGCTTCCAGAGGAACAATGCTGGAAATATACGCGATCAGCTCCGGAACACGGAAAATAAGGTCCCGAGTGTTCGCAGACTGCATCACCTCCCCACTGAGGGTGAGTCGTATATCGAGGGCATGCGGATCGGGCACTTCGTCGCGCGTCGTAATGAAAGGGCCCATCGGTGTGAACGTAGGAAAGCTCTTGCCCAGCGTCCACTGCGATGTCGCCAGCTGCACACCACGAGCGCTCACATCGTTCACAATCGTATATCCAAAGACGTGCTGCTCCCAATCTTCGGCCGCGATGCGATGACCTGCTTTCCCGATCACGACGGCGAACTCGGCTTCGTAATCTGGATTGGTTGCCTCCGGTGGCAACAGCACATCAGCATCAGGCCCAATGATCGATGATGCGAGCTTGAGGAAAATTGTTGGGACACTCTGTACCGTCATCTTCGACTCGGCCGCATGTTCGCGATAGTTCAGGCCGATACCAAAAATGCGCGGTGGTCGCTGCAGCGGTGCCATGAGTTGGATGTCCTTAAGCGGGATGGGGGCCCCCTCAAACACGGGTACGGAGTCTCCACTCGCTATGTGGGCGAGAACGTCATCGCCGCCGGAGTGTCGTAACGGCTGCACACTATCTCCCTGCAACACTCCGCCTCGAACTACGCGATCTTTACTTGTGAAGGCTACGAATTTCATCGTTCTCCGTTCTCCATGCTTCTCCGTGAGGAAACTCGAACCGATTCAAGGAAGCGGCAAGAACTTCACCGCTATATCCCGGCATCTTGGGCACCCTGTAGTGCCCGTTCTGGATCACCACAGGATCTCGAAAATGTTCGTGTAGATGATCTACATATTCGATAATTCGATCCTCCAGGGAACACGAAACACTCAAATAATCGAAGATCGAAAGATGCTGCACATACTCACAAAGACCAACACCGCCAGCATGGGGACAAATTGGAATACCAAATTTCGCTGCCATCAGCAAAATCGCGAGATTCTCATTAATCCCCGCAACACGGCAACTATCGATCTGACAAACATCAATAGCCTTCGCCTGCAAAAATTGCTTGAACATCACTGCATTATGGCAATGCTCGCCTGTTGCAATGCGTGTGGGTGCTACCTCGCTGCGTATGCGTGCATGGCCAAGAATATCGTCTGGGCTGGTTGGCTCTTCCATCCAATAAGGCTTCAGCTCCGCCAACTGCAGGGTACGAGACACCGCTTCCTCAACTCCCCACTTCTGGTTGGCGTCCACCATAATGCGGCGATCCCATCCAATTTCTTCGCGCACTAGTCTTCCACGCCGTAAATCATCAATAGCATCGCCCCCCACCTTCAATTTGAAGTGAGTCCACCCCTCCGCGATCGCCTCGTGGCACAGCCTTCGAATCTTTTCATCACTGAATCCAAACCATCCAACGGACGTCGTATACGCCGGATAGCCAGTTGCCTCTAGAGAGGCTAAGCGTTCCGTCTGCCCCCTCTTTCCGTTCTGGAGGATGGCGAGCGCCTCTTCCCGCGTGAGCGCGTCGGAGATGTAACGAAAATCCACAATCGCCACAATCTCTTCAGGGGTCATTTCAGCAAGCAGCCGCCATACGGGCTTTCCCTCTGCCTTTGCGTAGAGGTCCCACACCGCATTCAGCAGCGCACCGCATGCAAGATGGATCACTCCTTTCTCCGGCCCCAGCCAGCGGAACTGCGTGTCTCCAACGAGCTGCTGATAGAGCCCATTGAGATCGGATGTCATCGATTCCAGGGTCCGATTACACACAAACTTCGATAGATACTGAATCGCAGTCACACACAACTCCGTACCTCGACCCAGCGTAAACGTCAGTCCATGCCCTTCGAACTCAGAGTCCGTTTCCAGAATGCAGTAAGCAGCGGAGTAGTCCGGATCCTTGTTGACCGCGTCGGATCCAATAGATTCACGTGAGGTCGGAAAGCGGAGATCAACTACCCGCACATTCGTTATTGTGATTGGTTTCAAAGCTTCCTTTTCGCTCTGGGGCTGCTTAGTGCCAGTCCAGCTTAGCCGATTGCTAATCCCTCGACCGTTGCGCAAGTTTAGCCAGTGCACACTATTTCGTCAATCTAGCTGTCATTACCCACTCCAGAGATCTGTCCGTCCCCTCCCATATCCCAGACTGTCGGTGAGAATTGAGTGTAAATCGCTAAATAGTTGACATGTGCCAGTCCTCCAAAGCACACTCCGGTCGGCAAGAGCTCGATGTCAACGTGAGAAGAGTGACGCTGTGTTCGAGCTAGAGAGTGTTTCATAAATAGGTACGGCCTCAAGCTGGAGACTTCTGGTGGAGGCGGGTGGTTTGCTGAACTTCTTGCATGAGCAAGAAGCGATTCGAGTTGTTGAACGATGCGCAGTGGGAGTTGATCGAGCCGCTGCTGCCTGAACCGAAGCGTCGCAAGGACAAGCGTGGTCGTCCGTGGGCATCGAACCGTGCCTGCCTTGAGGGCATCCTGTGGGTGTTGCAGACCGGAGCGGCGTGGAGGTTTTTGCCTGACAAGTATCCGTCTCCTGCCACCTGCTGGCGGCGCTTGAAGCAGTGGGAGGAGCAGGATGTATGGCTCGATGCATGGCGAGCGTTACTGGGCGCGCTGGACGGCGAAGGGTTGCTGCAGTGGGAAGAGACGTTCCTGGACGGCAGCTTCGCTCCGGCGAAAAAGGGGGCTCCGCGGTCGGTAAAACCAAGCGCGGCAAGGGCACGAAGTGGATGGTACTGGTCGACGGTGGCGGTCTTCCGCTGGGAGTTCGGCTCGAAAGTGCCTCTCCGGGAGAAGTTACGCTTGCGGAAGCCACGCTCGCCGAAGTCAACGTCCCCAGGCCCAAAGGCCGGCCGCGGCAGAAGCCGAAACGCATCATCGCCGACCGTGCCTACGACTCCGATCCGCTGAGAGATCGACTCAAGAAACGAGGCATCGACCTCATCGTTCCGTATCGCAAGAACAGCGAGCACCGGCGCTACGAAGACGGCAGGAAACTCAGACGCTACAAGCGCCGCTGGATCATCGAGCACACCAACGCATGGCTCGGTCAATTCCGCAGACTGCTTGTACGCCATGAGCACCTCCTCTCCACCTATAGAGCCTTCTTCTATCTCGCTTGCCTCTGGATCACACTGCGCAGGTGTTTATGAAACACGCTCTAGTCAATCAAGCCCGGAATAAAAACAATTGGTTGCTCATCGATCTCAGAGGTAACACAAGCAATCGTGACGGTATCGGCGCAAGTCTCAAATTAACCGCAGTCTCGTGCCGAGTGCTCTACAACCATGCAACGACGAGCATCGGTCTTATGCCTTCAGGACACCGTCGCGTCCACTTCGGATTCGGCGACGAAACAACAGTTCGAAGTATCGAAATTCGATGGCCAAGTGGAATAGTGCAGCACATTGGTCAGGTAACGGCGAACCAAATCCTCAAAGTCAATGAGTCCAGTCAGTAAGACCATCTCACTATGGAGTGATCTTAGCCAATAAGCTATGCGACAAATCCATTTGCTGATTCCGATTCAGCAAATCAACCACGCCTTGAATTACTTCACGATTTCCCTTGGAGTAGGCTGCCAGTAGCTCTGCAGTGATATCAGCATTACTCACCTTGCCCAGGTGGAAAGAAGCGTCACAAAGCATATACAACAAGGATGGCTCTACCGTCCTCGATCGGGATAACTGGCTTACGGCTTCAGCCCACCGACCTTGTCGATAACGCACTTCGCCAAGTTCAGCTACAGCCATCTGATAATTAGGATCGCGTGAAAGCTCTCTCTGAAACTCACTCTCGGCCGTATTGAGATCCCCTTCTTGCAGCGCCAGGATACCAAGGTAAGTATGGGCGCCGCGCACCGCGGGTTCGATCTCCTACGAACGCCTCAAACTTCTTGTAGCATCCGCTGTCCGCCCCATGTACAGATAGAGTGCTCCGACGAGAACGTATGGCTCTCCGGCAGCAGCATTCGGTCCACGAGAATCTTCTCGAAACAATTGCACGGCGTCTGCTTCACGATTCCGGCCCAACAATGTCCGAGCCTTCTCCCACACCGGCTTTTCATCCGCAGTGTCTCCGGCCGACGCAGCGGACGAGGCTCGTTCCAGCATCTGACTATGCAAGTCAGCCTCGTGCTGCGCCTCCGCCGTGTTCCCTAAGCCCATGTAATCACGTGACAGATAAAAATGAGCCAGCATCTGCGTCGGATCGAGCCGAAGTAAATAACTTAGGGCATCGATGGATGCCTGATAATTCTTTATCTCCATTTCACAGTGCCCAAGTCCGAGCAAAGAAGAGACGTCATCGTTGTTTACAGAAAGAATCTTTTGGAATAGAGGTGCTGCATCTTGTCAGCGTGACTGTTTTACGTCCACCGCGGCAAGAAGCGCCAGTGCGTTCAAATTATTTGGCTGAAGTTCTACTGCTTTAGTCGAATAGATAATCGCATCATCCAAATGCATACCCTTGTAACTTGCAACACCTAGATCAAAATCTAATCGATCCAGCGTTGGGTCCGCATGCTTGGCTTTCAACAGCCACTGCACCGCCCCGTCGTTATCTCCGGAACTGCAAAGTAACTCTCCATACATTTGCAGGACGGACGCATTATCCGGTTCGACCTTCACGCCTTCCCGAATTGTCGCTAACGCGAGACTAATATTTCCCTCCAAATAATAAGCTTGGGCGAGGTAATATAACGCATCACCATCCTTAGGCTTGATCTTCAGCAGATGAAGAAAGAGTTCGATCGCCTGGTCTTTATCACCGCTTACTAAGTGATAGATTCCTACCGTTAATTAATTAGGAGTTCAGTGTCATTGGGTAATAGCTTTAATGCCTTCTGATAGGGAATTGCTGCTTCAGAATTCCGCCCCAAATCCTCAAGAAGCATTCCTTGCAGTTTCAATGCGGGTCCGTACTCTGGATGCTTGTCCAGCAGCGTATCAGCATGCGCCAGAGCACGTGTCTCATCGCCATGCTCTGCGGCGCTGACAGCATCATGCAACTCTTCCGTTACAGTAGAGCCACTTGGTCGAACCGCCGTCTGTGCAATCAACGGCAAACCCAGACCCGCGAGCAGCACTGGCATCAGCAACCACGATTGTCCGCCATGGTCATTCCTTGCAAGGCCAATTCTGTAGCGCACTTCGCGGACTCCATCTCTGTCTGGCGACAATACCATCCGCAACTCTCCGGTCCAGCGCGCTGCTACCAGCGAGGCTGTAGAGTTGGCCGCGCGATGAAGTAAATCGACTGCAGCACCATGATATCAAGGTCGCATGGTTGGCCACCGCTCTACAATACGACATCTAAGTCCGCGTCAAATGCCACGCTGCTGCAAGCTAACTATTGAATAGGTAGCATCTCCCCTGAATGTGACACGGCATAACTCTGCTCAGGGAGCATCGCTAAGCAGGGAGTGAGTCTACGCAGGGCAGCGACTCTCTAAGGTGTTGTCGCGACCTGCTGCGCTGCTCCATTCGTCGTCACTTTCGACGCCGCAGGAAGTTGCGTCACATCCCATCCACCGCCTAGCGCTTGCACCAGCTGCACCGCTGCCATCATTTCACTCACCCTCAGCGATAACTGCGTCTGCTGATCATTCAGCAGCGTCGTCTCTGCAGAAATCACGTTCAGATAAGGGTCTAGTCCGGTCTCGTACCGCGCCGTCGCTAAATCAACATAACGTTGTGCTGACTTCACCGCAGTATCTTGCTGTGTTATTTGTTGTGAAGTCACGCGCAACGTTGAAATATAGTCTTCCACCTGCTGAAATGCTGTCAGCACCGTCTGCCGATAGGTCGCAACATCAGCGTTATACGTCGCCGTGTACTGCGCTACCGTAGCTTTGCGCAAACCTGCGTCGAAGATTGCCTGTGACGCCGAAGCTCCTGCAGCCCAGAAAAGTGCCGGTGCTGAAAAGAGGGTACTAATCCCGGAAGACTCAAGGCCCCCGCTACCGGTAAGACTAAGCGTCGGATAATACGCAGCCGTCTCCACCCCAATCAGCGCGTTCGCCTCCGCCATCGTCCGCTCTGCGCCCGCGATATCCGGCCGTCTCTGCAATAACTGCGATGGCACGCCCAGCGGTATTGAAGGTACTTGTGCTTCGATGCCCTTCACTGGCATGGAAAAGCTCGACGCTGGTTTTCCAATCAGCGTCGCCATCGCATGTTCGTAGATAGCGCGGTTCGTCGCAACGCCGGTCGCTGCCGCCTGTGCATTCTCGAGCGTCACCTCTGCCTGTGCAACAGACTCGTCGTTGTCGATCCCCGTTTCGTAGAGCGCTTTCGTCAGGTACAGAGACTTCTGGTCCGCGGCAACCGTCTGCCGGTACAACTCCTGCAACGCATCCTGCCCACGCAACTGGAAGTAATATTCCGCAAGTGCTGCCTGTTCGGTCAGCCGCTCATTTTCGAGATCAGCCGCACTTACCTGCGTCGCATACTGGTACTCCCGCACCGTATTCCGTATCTTGCCCCACAGATCCGGCTCCCACGACACATCTAACGGCAGTGAAATATTCGTCGCTGTACTTCCAGCTGACTGCGCTGTTGCCGTTCCACTGCTTCCAGTTCCGGTAGTAGTTACATTGTGCAGCGTCCCTGGCGTCCTCTGCCGTCCGTACGATGGACTTGTTCCCAGCGTTGGATAGAAGCTGGACTTCGCCTCTCGAACCAGTGAACGGGCCGCCATGAAGTTTTGAAAATATACTGCGATTGTTTGGTTGTTGATGTTCAGTTGTTCTTCGAGAGCATTGAGCTCCGGCTCATTGAACACCTCCCACCACTTGCCTTTCAACATCGCATCCTGCGGCTTTGCCGGTTGCCATGTTCCTGCAGGCGCGTTGGTATACGCGGCTGGCGAAGCCTCTTTAAATTCCGGAGGCGCAGGGGCTGTTGGCACCACATATTTGGGTCCCACACGGCAACCGGTCAGCAGCACGACGGCCATCGAAGCCATGCACGCGAAGCTCTTCGCGGCAGTCAAACCCTTCGCTCTGGTCAAGCCCGCAAGGCCTGTGATTCGTTGGTTGGATGTCTTCGCTCTCATCATTCCTACTTTCATTGCGCTGCCGCCGGAGTCGCGGTGAACAAACGCGCTCTCTTGTCTCCCTGCACCTTAAGCCGCAGATTATCCATGAATAAGTAAATCACCGGCGTCGTATACAGCGTCAGCACTTGGCTCACCAATAGTCCGCCATTGATCGAGATACCCAGCGGCCGGCGCAACTCCGATCCCATGCCCGTCCCTACTGCCAGCGGAATCGCGCCAAACATCGCAGCCATCGTCGTCATCAGAATCGGACGAAACCGAAGCATCGAGGCCTCAAAGATCGAGTCTCGAGTGCTCATTCCGTCGATCCGCTCTGCGGTCAGAGCGAAGTCCACCATCATGATCGCGTTCTTCTTGACGATACCAATCAGCAGCACAATTCCTATGATGGACATCACATTCAAATCAGTGTGCGTCATCTTCAACGCCAGCATCGCCCCCAGGCTGGCGGGAGGCAGCGTGGACAAGATAGTGATTGGATGCACCAGGCTCTCGTACAGCACGCCCAGCACAATGTACACCGCAAAAATTGCGGTGATAATCAGATACTTCTCCGAACTAAGAGAATCCTTAAATGCCTGCAATGTCCCCGAGTACTGTCCGTGCATCGATTGTGGAACGTTCAGTCTCTGTTCAATGTCAGTGATCTCTTTCGTTGCCTGGCTCAGTGACACGCCTGGCGCGAGATTGAAGTTGACCGTTACGGACGGAAACAGCCCAGTGTGATTCACCGCCAACGGAGACGTCGATGGCGCGGAGGTCATCACTGAATCGAGCGGCACCGCCCCCCCGCCGCTCTTCGGAATCACGTACGTGTCCTGCAGCCCTGCTGGCGACTGCCAATACTTCGGGGCTACTTCCATCACTACGTAGTACTGATTTAGCTCGCTGTAGATCGTCGACACTTCAGACTGACCGAACGCCGCATACAACGTGCTGTCCAATAGTTGAGGTGTGATTCCCAGCCTTGCAGCCGTTGGTCGATCGTAGGTCAATAGCGATTGCAGACCATCGTTCTGCTGGTCCGTATTCGCGTCTTGTATCCCCGGCGCTCTCCGCAACGCAGATAACAACTGCGGACCGTACGTCGCCAGATCCGCTGTCGACTCGGCCTGCAGCGTGTACTGATACTGCGCATTCGAATTTCTGCCGCCGATGCGAATATCCTGCACGGCCTGCAAATACGTTGCGGCGCCTGGCACCTTTGCCAGCTTGGGTCGCAGCCGGTCAATGATTTGTGCGGCGCTCTCTTTGCGCTCACTCAGTGGCTTCAACGCGATAAACGTAAATCCACCATTCATTGATCCCCGGCCGCCCGTGAACGCCATCGCGTTTTCTACCCCAGGGTCATTTTTGATGATCTCGTTCGCTGCGTGTACCGCCTTGTTCATCGCGTAGAAAGAGGTGTCCTGCGGCCCCTGCATTCCGCCGGAAAGAACACCAGTATCCTGTTGCGGGAAGAAGCCCATCGCAGCGTTCTTCACCATGTACACGTTCAATGCAAGCGTTGTCAGAAAAACCAGCAACATGAGCGCCGGATGATTCAGCACCCACGTCAAACTGCTTCGGTAGTAGTCCAGCAATGACTGGAAAACGCTCTCGCTCCATTTGTAAACTCTGCCATGAACAACGTCTTCCTCGGAACGCATCACACGTGCGCACATCATCGGAGTCGTTGTCAGTGAGATCACCATCGACACCAGCACTGCCGTCGAAAGCGTAATTGCAAATTCCCTGAACAGTCTCCCGATGATGCCACCCATCAGCAGTAGAGGAATAAATACAGCAATCAGCGAAATGCTGATCGAGAACACCGTGAACCCAATCTCCTGAGCACCTTTCAGTGCTGCCTCGACTGGAGTCAAGCCCTCTTCCACATGGCGCGAGATGTTTTCCATCACCACGATCGCGTCGTCCACCACGAATCCGCTGGCGATTGCCAGCGCCATAAGCGAAAGATTATCCAGCGAAAATCCGCACAGATACATCACGGTGCACGTCCCGATCAGCGAAACCGGGACTGCAACGGCCGGCACAAACGTTGCAGGAACATTCCGCAGAAAAAGAAACACCACCAGAATGACCAGAGCGACAGAGATAATCAGCGTCAGCTCGATATCGGACACCGAAGCTCGAATCGTAAGCGTCCGGTCAAGAATTGTAAACAGGTGTTCGCCCTTCGGTATCGTCGCCTGCAACGCTGGAATGGCGGCCTTGATCGTGTCCACCGTGGTGATAATATTCGCGCCCGGCTGCCTGAAAATGATCAGGTTCACCGAATGCTTGCCGTTAAGATATCCCGCTTGCCGCACCGACTGCTGGGAGTTCACAACCTCGGCAACATCCTCTAGTCGCACCGCGCCGCCGTTGTGATACCCCACTATTAACGGCCTGTACGCCGCCGCTCTGGAGATTTGATCGTTGGCCAGGATGTCCGCAGTCGTTACGCCATTGGAGATCTGCCCCTTCGCCGAGTTCGAGTTCTGCCCCGCGATCACCGCCTGCACCGCTGGCAGACTGATGCCGTAGCTATTCAATTGCGTCGGGTTCAACTCCACTCGTACTGCCGGCAGCGACGCTCCAACAGCCAGCACTTCACCCACTCCTGAGATCTGCGAGATCCTCTGCTGGATCACGGTCGATGCTTCATCGTAAAGTGTTGGAACATCGTAAATGTCCGACTGAAGCCCAATCACCATGATCGGCGAATCCGCTGGATTCACCAGCCTGTACGTCGGGTTCGCTGGAAGATTCGCCGGCAGATACGAACGTGCTGCGTTGATCCCAGCTTCCACATCGCGCGCCGCACCATTGATATCGCGATTCAGGTCAAACTGCAGCGTCACGCTCGTCGTACCCAGTGAGCTCGACGACGTCATTTCGGTCACGCCCGCTATGTGCGCAAATTGCCGCTCCAGCGGTGTTGCAACGGACGAGGCCATGATGTCCGGGCTCGCTCCAGGCAGCCCCGCCGCCACACTGATCGTCGGAAAGTCTACCTGCGGCAGCGGAGACACCGGCAGCACCATGAACGAGATCATGCCCGCGATCGCCACCGCGATTGTCAGCAGCGTCGTCGCTACAGGGCGCTCAATGAATACGCGCGAGGGGTTCATGCCTGACTCGCCCCCTGCGGTCCGCCCACCTCTGGCTGCACCCTCATTTTCTCCGAGCGTTTGGAGAATCGCTGCGCCAGATTATCGAAGAAAATATAAATTACCGGCGTCGTATACAGCGTCAGCACCTGGCTGAAGAGCAATCCGCCCACCATGGCAACGCCCAGCGGTCGACGCAACTCCGATCCAATGCCCGTACCAAGCGCCAGAGGAATGCCGCTCAACAGCGCGGCCATCGTCGTCATCAAAATCGGACGGAAGCGCAACAACGAAGCCTGATAAATCGCCTCCGTCGCATCCAATCCATGATGGCGCTCGCCCTCCAGCGCGAAGTCCACCATCATAATGCCGTTCTTCTTAACAATACCGATCAGCAGGATGATTCCTATGATCGCCACAATATCCAAATCAAGATGGAACAACTGCAGTGCCAGCAGAGCTCCAACACCCGCCGATGGCAGCGTCGCCAGAATTGTGATCGGCTGGATAAAACTCTCCTACAG
>VFSW01004971.1_pt1 | contig 19794 bp, 33 predicted proteins | sample 5358111 | NCBI WGS metagenome assembly VFSW01 (sample SAMN11554181, study PRJNA540505) | mine drainage metagenome | isolation source: sediment from site ElyBrook_90M | place: USA: Ely Copper Mine, Vershire, VT | collected 2017 | reverse complement strand
TCGGTGATCTGCTTCTGATTCGAGCCGTCGTAGTCCATCGACCAGATTTCCTTGTGGCCGGTGCGGTCGCTGACGAAGTAGATCTTCGTGCCTGCGAGGCTCGATGCGCCGAAGCGCGCCAGGATGTCGGCCGCGAACTGATCGGCGACGCTCTTCGCGCCCTTGTCGTCCGGCGAACCCAGATAGACCTTGCCGATTAGCTGCGCGTTTTGCGTGTCGGCCTGCCGCACGTCGAAGAGCCAACCGAACAGGGCGAGCTGGCCGTCCTGGATCGCGGTGTAGCCGAAGGCGAGGTAGTTGGCCGAAACGGGCGCCATGGCCCAATCGGTGAGCGACGGCGCGCCGCTGCCCTGCGCCGGCGGCCGGAAGTCCGACGGCTGCTGCGGAATGTGCAGCGGCATGACGGTCTTCGCCACCATCTGGAACTGGCCGGAGTCCTGCAGATCGCCGAACAGAGCCGCGTTAAACACCGCCATGTGCGCCTGCGCGTCGCCCGAACCGCGAAAATCGGGCACGGCGATCGCCGGGCGCTCTCCGCCCTTAATTTCGATTAGGTTCCGCTGGGTTTGACCCAGCAGCGCCGCGGCGGCCACACAGGCCGCGAATCCAGTGAGAAAGTATTTTTTCATCGTCGTAGTTGGAACAGAATCTCCATCGGCGCCGAACTGAAGCCGCCCGGCAGGTTGGGGAACGGCGCCGCCTCCAGGATCGCCCGCTGCGCCGAATAATCGACCGCCGGCATGCCGCTTGACTGCATCACACGAATTCCCGAGATCGATCCGTCCTGGCGGATCTCGAAGTCGATCGCCGCAGGCGGGGCCGAAGATACGCGCGAATCCACCTGCGTCGTATCCCAGTGCTGCGCGATGCGCTGCTTCACCAGATCAAGATACCAACCGAACTGATTGCCGAGGGCGCTGTTCGTGTTCGCTCCGATGCCGCCCGAGCCCTGCTTCTGCACCATCCGCGTCACCAGCGTCTGGCCAACCGTGCTCGTCACCTGGTTCGGCGCGACCGGCTCCGGGTGATAGCGCTGGCGGTTCTGCTCGACGCGCGACAACTCCTTCGGCTGCTTGCTGCTCTTAAGCGCAACTGCGTCCTTGTCGGGCGGCGGCGCCTGCTTCTTCGGCTGGATTTTCTCTGGCGTCGGCACTCGCGATACAGTGTCGTTCGCCAGCGGATTCGTTGCACCCGCGCGCGTCGGCAGCGGGATCGCCTGAACGGCCGTGATCCCAACTGACCCGCCGCCGAGCGGCTCCGGGCTGCCGAACAGGCCCGTATGCGTCTTCGCCCACCAGGCGTAGACAAAGAACGACGAGAACACGGCGACGTGAAACAAGACCGAGCCGAACACGGGGCCGCGCAGCGAGTCGCGTTCGTCGAGAATGTCCTGATGCGGCATCAGCCCCTACCCGGCCGGTCCTCCGGCTGCAAAACGACGTCGACCTTCAGTTTGGCCTCGTTCAACGCATTGATCACCTGGGCGAGCGCGTCGAAGATCGTTTCGCGGTCCGCGCGAAGATAGACTTCCTTCGCGTTGGGGAAACGCCGCCGGACCTCCTGACCCAGAACGTTGATATTCACGGGCTTCTCGTTCAGGTACGACTCGCCCGTCTTCTTCACGCTAATGACGGGCAGCTCGCGCGTGGTGCTGGTGGTGTGCCGGACCTTTGGCACGTCCACTTCGAGCCCGAAGTCCATGACGTGCGCCGTCAGCATAAAGATGATCAACAGCACCAGCACCACGTCCACCAACGGAATGATATTGATCTCGGACAGAGTGCCGGCGCGATGAAACCGCTTCCGTCCCATGCCGCCCGTCGGTTGATCGAAGGAGAAGGCCATGGGTTCAGCCTCCAAACGTGCGTTCGGCAAGGTTCAGGAATTCAAGCGCGAAGTCTTCCATGCGCGTGCCGAATTCCTTGATGTTATTGCCGAACAGGTTGTAGAAGATCGCCGACGGGATGGCCGCGGCGAGGCCGAGCGCGGTGGTGATCAGCGCCTCGGAAATGCCCGGCGCGACCGCGCGCAAGCTGGCCGAGCCGGCCTGGCCCAATCCCTGAAACGCTTCGATAATGCCCCACACCGTGCCGAACAGGCCGATGAAAGGCGACACCGTCGCGGTGGTGGCGAGCAGGTTCATGTTCCGTTCCAGTTTCGCCAACTGCTCGCTCATCCCGAGCTGCAGGCTCCGTTCGAGCGAAAGCTTGTTCTTCAGCGTGCCGCTGGCTTTCACCTGGCGGTCCACCTCGCTGTATCCGAAGTCGAAAACGACCACCAGCGGCGACACCGCATAATTTTGGCTCGCCAAAGCCGCGGCGTCAAGCGCGTTGGCCTTTCGAAAGGCCCGCAGGAACTGCCGGCTCGATCGGCGGGCGCGGCCGAACATGTTCCACTTCGAGAAGATCACCGCCCAGGAGAAAATCGAGAGGATCAACAGCAGCACCATGACCGCCTTGGCGACAGGGCTGGCGGCCTGGATGAGATCCCACAGACTAAGTTGTAGCAGGAAGAGTGCGAGGGGCGGTGGTTGCAACCAATCTCCTTTCGGGCATACACCCTCTATCATAGTAGGCTTGGGGACGTTTCGTCACGTTAAACACAAACCCATAATAATGTTTTTTTACGCCGCCGGCGTGGAAGTGGCGCCGGCGGCGACGGGCGCTGGGGACGCGATACTAGAATGAGATTCGAGTGCTGGTCGAGCTAACCGTCGAAAACTACGCCGTCGTGGAACGCGCGCGGCTGCGCTTTCACCGGGGCCTGAACGTGCTAACCGGCGAGACGGGCAGCGGCAAATCGATCGTCGTGGATAGCCTGGCGCTGCTGTTCGGCGGCCGGGCCGCGGCGGATGTGGTGCGCTCAGGCGCCTCGAGCGCGCGCCTCGCGGCCGTGTTCGAGGCGCCGTCGGGCGAGGAGGCCGAAGCGCTGCTGGCAGGCTCGGGAATCGAGAGCGAAGATGGCGAGTTGCTGGTCGAGCGCGAGGTGCTCTCGACCGGCAAGTCCCGCGCGTTCGTGGGCGGCCGGGGCGTGACGGTGGCTCTTCTGCGCGCCCTCGCGCCTTGGCTCGGCGACATTCACGGCCAGAACGACCAGCAGCAGCTCTTCTCCCCGCAGTTCCAACTCGCTCTGCTCGACGCCTTCGCCGGCGCGCCGGCCGGGCCGGTGCGGGCCGCGTTCGCCGTCTGGCGCGAGTGCCGCCTCGAGCTCGCCGAACTCGACCGGTCCGAACAGGAGCGGCTGCGCCTCGCCGACCTGTGGAGCTTCCAGCGCAAGGAGATCGAGCAGGCGGCGCCCGAGCCGGGCGAGGATCGCGCGCTCGAGAACGAACGCGGCGTGCTCAAGAACGTGGCCAAGTTGCAGGAGAACGCGAGCGCCGCCTACGACGCGCTTTACGAAGCGCCGGGCAGCGCGTTCGCGCAACTGCGCACGGCCGCGCGACGCGTCGAGGAGCTGGCGCGCATCGACGCGAGCCTCGACGCCATTCGAGAACAGCTTGCCTCCGCCTCGATCGCCGTGCAGGAGGCATCGAGCGCACTGGCCGGCTACCTGTCGCGGCTCGAAGCCGATCCGGAGCGGCTCGATGCGGTCGAAACGCGCCTCGCCTCGCTCGATAAGTTGAAGCGCAAGTACGGTCCGGAGTTATCGGGCGTGCTGAGCTTCCTCGACGGCGTGCGCGAGCGCCTGGCGGCGCTGGACGATGCAAGCGGCCGCCGCGCCGCGCTCGAAATACGGCTGGCCGAAGCCGAGCGCGACTATCGCGCGCATGCGGGCCGGCTAAGCGAGGCGCGCCAGGCGGCGTCCGCATCCCTCGAGGCGAAAATGGGCGAGGAACTCGCCGCCCTCGCGCTGGACGGCGCCGTGTTCCGCGTGATGTTGTCGGAAAGCGACTGGTCGGCCCAGGGCGCGGACCGCGTCGAATTCCTCCTCTCGGCCAATCCGGGCGAGGAACCGCGCGCGCTCGATCGCGTGGCCTCGGGCGGCGAGCTGTCGCGGATCGCGCTCGCGCTGAAGACCTGCGCCGGGCTTGGACCGCGCGACGCCGGGCCGCCGCGGACGCTCGTCTTCGATGAAGTGGACGCGGGCATCGGCGGCGCGGTCGCCGACACGCTCGGCCGAAGGTTGAAGCGCCTCGCGGCGCGCGATCAGATCCTCTGCGTTACGCATCTGGCGCAGGTGGCGAGCTTCGCCGACCACCATTTCGTCGTCTCGAAGCGGGAGGCCGCCGGGCGCACCATCGCCGAGGTGGAGGAACTGGCGCCCGCGGCCCGCACCCGGGAGGTCGGCCGCATGCTATCCGGCCAGCAGGTAACCGCCGAAGCTTTGAGACACGCCGAGCAGATGATCCGGCGCGCGGCGCGGGCCTGATACGCCCGGCCGCGCGGCCCGGCTTACGCCTCGGCCTTGGTGTCGCCTTCCTCATGCTCGCGGCCTTAGCGCCGAGCCGTCCGCCGTTCCTCGCGGCGCGTCGCGCGCTCCGCCGCGCGCCGCACCAGCTCGGAGCCGACCAGTTCGATCATCGCCTGTTCGGCGCCGTCGCCCTTTCGCCAGCCGAGCCGCACCACGCGCGTGTAACCGCCCTGGCGCTGGCCGAACCGCGCGCCGAGCTTCTCGAACAGCTTCTGCACGGCGGCGGGCGTTTCGAGAAATGCCGCCGCCTGGCGCCGCGTGTGCAGCGTGTCGCGCTTGGCGAGCGTGATCATGCGTTCGACCAGCGGCTTCACCGCCTTCGCCTTCGGAACGGTGGTGATGACCCGTTCGTTTTCGATGACGCTGGTGACCAGGTTCCGCAGCAGCGCCTTGCGCGCGCCCCCGTCGCGCTTGAGCTTATATCCAGCCCGCTTGTGGCGCATGGGCTACTCCGCTTCCTCGCCGATCAGATCGTCGCCCCCGGAGGCGGCGGCGAACGGCGCTACCGTTCCGCTCGGCGCGATCAGGCGGCCCTGCGCGTCGATCTTCATCCCGAACCCGAGGCCGAGGTTGGACAGGATTTCCTTGATCTCGTTCAGCGACTTCCGCCCGAAGTTCTTCGTCCGCAGCATCTCCGCTTCGGTCTTCTGCACCAGGTCGCCGATGGTTTGAATGTTGGCGTTCTTAAGGCAGTTGTACGAGCGGACGCTCAACTCGAGCTCCTCGACCGAGCGCGTAAGAACCTCGTTCATCTGGCCGGCGACGCGGTCCGACGGCTCGTCGGACGCCTCGGCGATCTCTTCGAAGTTGATGAAGATCGTCATGTGGTCCTTGAGCAGTTTGGCCGCCTGGCCGACCGCGTCCTGCGGCGAGATCGCGCCGTTGGTCCAGACCTCGATGGTCAGCTTGTCGTAGTCGGTGTTCTGGCCGAGGCGCGCGCCTTCGACCGAGAAGTTCACTTTGCGCACCGGTGAGTGGACCGAATCGATCGGAATGTAGCCGATCGGCAGATCTTCGTCGAAGTTCCGGTCCGCCGCTACGTAGCCGCGCCCCTGCTTGAGGCGCACTTCGATGCTCAACTTGCCGCCCTCGCTGACGGTCGCGATCGGCAAGTTGCGATCGAGCACCTCGACATCCGAGTCGGTCTCGATCTGGCCGCTTAGCACCAGACCCGGCTGCTCGATCTGGAGCCGCGCCGTGCGCATGCCCTCGCCGCTCATCTTGAACGGCACCTGCTTCAGGTTCAGGATGATGTCGGTGGCGTCCTCGACCACGCCCGGGATCGGGCTGAACTCGTGCGCCACGCCCTCGATGCGCACCGCCGTGATCGCCGCGCCTTCGATCGAACTCAGCAACACCCGGCGCAGGCCGGTCCCGATTGTGGATCCGAATCCGCGCTCGAACGGCTGCGCCGTGAACATCCCGTAACGTTCGGTCAGCGTCTCGGTGTTGGCCGCCAGCCGTTTCGGTTTTTGAAAACCCTTGAACATAATCGACTCCTTGATCCTTCCGCGATCCGAGGCTACTTGGAATACAACTCGACAATCAACTGCTCGTTGAGCTGAATCTGCACCAGATCCTCGCGCTTGGGCTGCGAGAGCACCCGCGCCTTCAGCCCATCGCGATCCACGTCCATCCAGTTCGGCGAAGGCGCGTGCGCGGTGGCGTCGCGCGAGGCGAGAATCGACGGATTCTGCTTGCTTTTCTCGCGGATCTCTACCACGTCGTTCGGCTTCACCGTAAACGAAGGAATGTTGACCTTGCGGCCGTTCACCTGAACGTGCCCGTGCCGCACTACCTGCCGGGCCTGGGCGCGGCTCGTGCCGAAGCCCATCCGGTAAATGACATTGTCGAGGCGCCGCTCGAGCATATTGAGCATGTTGTCGCCCGTGACGCCCTTCATGGCCGCGGCCTTCTCGAACAGATTGCGAAACTGGCCTTCGAGCAACTGATAATAGCGCCGGGCCTTCTGCTTCTCGCGGAGCTGCAGGCCGTAGCCCACGATCTTCGGCCTGCGATCCTTGCCATGCTGGCCGGGAGCGAAGTTCCGCTTCTCGATCGCGCACTTCTCCGTGTGGCAGCGCTCGCCCTTCAGGAACAACTTCATGCCCTCGCGCCGGCATTGCCGGCAAACGGGACCAATGTATCTTGCCATCGAACCTTCTCCAGACCTCGTAAGTAAGGTGCGGTTTACAGAGCCTGGGCCCCTTCGTCCCGCTTCACCACTCGAGCGGCCGCTTGTTACAGCGCGGTCCGCCCTCGAAACTCAAACCCGGCGCTTCTTAGGCGGCCGGCAGCCGTTGTGCGGAATCGGCGTGACATCCTTGATCGCCCGCACCTCGATCCCCGCCGTCGAAAGCGCGCGCACCGCCGACTCGCGCCCGGCGCCCGGGCCGCTGACCCGCACTTCCACCGTCCGCACGCCCGACTCCTTCGCCTTGTTCGCGGCCGTAAGCGACGCCTGCTGCGCGGCGAATGGCGTCCCCTTGCGCGAGCCACGGAAGCCGAGCGAACCCGAGCTCGACCAGGCGAGCACGTTCCCCACCGGATCGGTGAACGTGATGATCGTGTTGTTGAACGACGCCTGCACGTATACAACGCCGGAAGAGATGTTCTTTTTCTCTTTCTTCTTGAAACTCTTCTTCTTGGTGGTCTTCGCGGGAGCCTTCGCCATTCTCGTTTGTCCTCAGGTCTTTGTCATCTCAAGCGCCGTCCGTCCAGGTTCCGGCCGCTTAAGTCTTTGCCGACGCCTTCTTCTTGTTCGCCACCGTGCCGCGCCGCGGTCCCTTGCGGGTGCGCGCGTTGGTGTGGGTGCGTTGGCCGCGCACCGGCAGGCTGCGCCGGTGCCGCAGTCCGCGGTAGGAGCCCATCTCGATGAGACGCTTAATGTTCATCGAGATTTCCTTGCGCAGGTCGCCTTCGACGAAACCCTCGGTCTCGATCAGCGTACGGATCCTGTTGACCTCGTCCTCGGCAAGCTCGGAGACCTTCTTCTCCGGGCTCACGCCCGCCCGGTGCAGCAGGGAAAGCGACCGGCTCCGCCCGATGCCGTAAATGTAAGTCAGGCCGATTTCAGCCCGTTTCTTCGCCGGTAAGTCAACGCCCGCAATTCGCGCCATGTTTCTCTCTTGTCTCCGCCGCCGTTATCCCTGCCGCTGCTTGTGTTTCGGATTCACGCAAGACACCCGCACCACCCCGTGGCGGTGAATGATCTTGCACTTGTCGCAGATCTTCTTAACCGATGCCCGTACTTTCATCGTGTCAACCTAATCCTTCCAGTACCTTCAGCAAGCGCCCGCGGCCCGGATCGTGAGGCGAGATCTCCACCTCGACCCGGTCGCCCTCGCGCACCCGCTCGAAATTTCTTACCGCCGCGCCCGCCGGATGAACCAGCAATACGTCCTCGCTCGCCAGCTTCACCTTATAGAGAAGCCGCGGCAGGATCTCGATCACCACTGCTTGCGCCAGGATCGGCATTTACGGCCTCGTCAGCACCCACGGCCCCTCGGCGGTTACGGCCACGCAATGCTCGAAATGCGCCGAATACGAACCGTCCTTCGAAACCGCCGTCCACTTGTCCGGCTTCACTCGGGACTCCGCGCCGCCCAGGTTCACCATCGGCTCGATGGCCAGAACCATGCCTTCCTTCAAGCGAGGATTCTCGTTGCTCCGATCCACGTAATTCGGAACCTGCGGCTCTTCATGCAGCTTCGATCCGATCCCGTGTCCGACATACTCGCGCACCACCGAGTACCCGTTCGACTCCACATGCTGCTGCACCGTGCCGCAGATGTCGAACAACCGGTTCCCGGGCTGCACCTTTCCGATCGCCATCTCGAGCGACTCCTCGGTCACCCGCAGCAGGCGCTTCACCGGCTCGCTCACTTCGCCCACCGGAACCGTGATCGCCGAATCGCCAAAAAACCCTTCCAACTGCACGCCCGTGTCGATCGACACGATATCGCCCCGCTTCAACTTCCGTTTCGGCGAGGGCATCCCGTGAACGATTTCGTCGTTCACCGAAGTACACAGCACATACGGGTATCTCGACCCGGCGGCAGGCACATAATAATCCTTGAACGCCGGCTTGGCCCCCGCCTCGCGCATCATCCGCTCGGCGGCCGTCTCCAAATCCTGGGTCGTCACGTCCTCGGCCACCATCGCCGCCAACTCCCGCAGGATCTTCCAAACCAACAGCCCGGCGCGGCGCATCCGTTCAAGCTCGGCGGGGTTCTTGCGGACGATCATCGCTCAGGCGCCCTGCCCGGCCGCGAGCAGATCGGCCTGACCGCCAAAAAAACGCACAGAACCACTCTTTACAGTGTATCGCAAACGGCGTGCCATTCCACGCGCCTCAGGCGCTGGCGCTCCGCCGCCCGCGAATCCGGCCCGACCGCGGCGTGAACCCTTCGTAGTGGCGCATGATCAACTGCGCTTCCACCTGGTTCACCGTATCCATCGCCACGCCTACCACGATCAGCAGCGACGTGCCGCCGAAAAAGAAACTCACGCCCAGCCCATCCAGCAGCCAACGCGGAAAATACGTATCGATCCAGTTGCCGACAAGCGGCAACCGCTGCAGCTTAATGCCCGCGATCATGATCTGCGGAATCAGCGACAGTATCGCCAGATACAGCCCGCCCACCACCGTGATCCGCGTCAGAATCCGGTTCATGTAATCGGCCGTGTTCTTCCCCGGCCGGATGCCTGGGATGAAGCCGCCGAACTTCCGCATGTTATCCGCCGCTTCGTTCGGATTGAATATGATCGACACGTAGAAGAAGCAGAAGAAGATGATCAGCACCGTGAACAGCAGGTAGTACATCGGCGTGTTGCCAACCATCGAGCCTAGCATCGCGCTCAAGAACGGATTGTTCTTGATGAGCGGCACCTGCGCGAGCGAGCCTGGAATGGCCAGCAGCGACGAAGCGAAAATTACCGGAATCACGCCGCCCGCGTTGACCTTCAACGGCAGGTGCGTCGACTGCCCGCCCATCATCCGGCGCCCCATCACGCGCGTGGCGTACTGCACGGGGATGCGCCGCTCGCCGCGCTCGACCAGCACGATGAACGCCACCACCGCGATCATCACCGCCAGGATGACGATCAACTGGAACGGATTCCACTGCCGGGTGACGAACACGTTCGTGTAAATCTCGTTGATCGCTCGCGGCAGCCCCACCACGATGCCGGTGAAGATGATCAGCGACATCCCGTTGCCGATGCCCCGCTCGGTGATCTGCTCGCCCAGCCACATGATGAATGCCGTCCCGGTCGTGAGAGTGAGCACGGTCATCAGCAGGAAACCGACGCCCGGATTCAGCACGAAGCCGCCTTCGGATTTCTCGAGCGTCAGCGCGATGCCGAACGACTGCACCAGCGCCAGCATCACCGTCAGATAGCGCGTCCACTGCGTGATCTTCCGGCGGCCCAGCTCACCTTCCTTTTGCAGCTTTTCGAGCGTCGGAATCACCACCGCGAGAAGCTGCAGGATGATCGACGACGTGATGTATGGCATGATGCCGAGCGCGAAAATCGTCAGCCGCCGGAACATGCCGCCGCTGAACAGATCGATGTAGCCGAACAGCGTCCCCGAGTTGCGCGCGAAGAACTCCGACAGCTTGTTGGCGTCGATGCCCGGCGTCGGGATATGCCCGCCGAGGCGGTACACCGCCAGCAGCCCGAGCGTGAACAGCACACGATTCCGGAGGTCCGGAACCTTGAAGATATTCGCAAACGCTTCGAAGAACTTCGCCATTGGGTTACCCGCCGCGTTCCTGCTTACGCTTCGCCGAGCCGCGCTTCAAGGGCGCGGGCGGTGGAACTTCGATCCGCTCCACGCTGCCGCCCGCCTTCTGAATCTTCCCGATCGCCGCCTCGGAAAACAGGTGCGCCTTGACGTGAACCGGCCGCGTCAGCTCGCCCGAAGCGAGAATCTTCAGCCCGTCGCCGAGCTTCCGCACCACGCCCAGGCTCATCAACGTATCCGGATCGAAGGCGTCACCCGCCAGGCTTTCGAGCCGCCCGACATTCACGATCGCGAATTCCTTACGGAACACGTTCGTGAAGCCGCGCTTTGGCAGACGGCGGTGCAGCGGCATCTGGCCGCCCTCGAAGCCGCGCATCATGCTGTAGCCGGAAACCGACTTCGCGCCCTTCGCCCCGCGCCCGGAGTACTTGCCCCGGCCCGTGCCCATGCCATGGCCGACGCGCTGATTCTTCTGTTTCTGGCCGGCCGGCGGCCGGAGCTTGCTCAGGTTCATGATCGGTTTCCCCGCCTAATTCACCAGCGCCAGCAGATGCGGCACTTTCTTCACCATGCCGCGGAAGCCCGGCGTGTCGGGCCGCTCCACCACCTGGTTCATCTTCCGCAGCCCGAGCGCCCGCACAATCACCTTGTGCTTTTCGGGCGTACAGATCGGGCTGCCTATCAACTTGATTTTGATCGTCGCTTCCGCCATCGCACTCTCCACTTACTGAACCTTGTCGAGCGCCAGGCCACGCATCTCGGCGACCTCGGCCCGGTCGCGCAACTGTTCGAGCGCCGCGATCGTCGCCTTCACCACGTTATGAGGATTGTGCGAGCCGATCGACTTGGTCAGCACGTTCGCAATCCCCACCGCCTGGATCACCGCGCGCACCGGACCGCCCGCGATCACGCCGGTTCCGGCCGGCGCCGGCTTCAGCAGCACCAGCCCGCTGCCGAACCGCCCGAGCACCGGGTGCAGAATCGTGGTCTCGAGCACATGCACCTTGCGCAGGTTCTTCTTCGCCGCTTCAATGCCCTTCTTGATCGCCGCGGGCACTTCCTTCGCCTTGCCGGTGCCGAAGCCGACGATCTTGGCGCCCGGGTCGCCGATTACGACCAGCGCCGAGAAGCTGAGATTCTTGCCGCCCTTCACCACTTTGGTGACGCGGTTGATCGACACGACCTGTTCCTTCAGGTTCAGGTTCGAGCTGTCGATCCGCTTTGCCGTGGGTGTAGCCGCCATTGCGTTTAAAACTCCAGTCCCGCTTCACGCGCCGCGTCGGCGAGCGCTTTGACGCGCCCATGATACAAATAGCCGCCGCGGTCGAATACCACTTTCGAGATGCCCTTTTCGCGCGCCCGCTCGGCCACCAGCCTGCCGATCGCCTTGGCGCCCGCCACGTTGCCCCCGCTCGCCACGCCGGCCTTCTTCTCGGCCGACGACGCCGCGGCGAGCGTCTGCCCCCTGCGGTCGTCGATCACCTGCACGTAGATGTGCTTGACGCTGCGGAATACCGCCAGCCGCGGCCGCTCCGCCGTGCCCTTCACCCTCTGCCGGATCCGCCGGTGAATCCGCAGGCGGACTTCGTTCTTCGAATCCCTTGCCATTACTTGCCTCCGGCGCCGGTCTTGCCGGCCTTCTTGCGCAGCAGTTCGCCCGTGTAGCGCACGCCCTTGTTCTTGTACGGGTCCGGCGGACGCAGCGACCGGATATTCGCCGCCACCTGCCCGACCAACTGGCGGTCGAAGCCGGAGAGCGTCAACTGCGTCTGCTTTTCCACCTTCAACTCGACGCCGTCGGGGAGCAGAACCTCGATCGGGTGCGAATAGCCGAGCGAAAACGTCGCGATCTTCCCTTTCACGTCCGCGCGGTAGCCCGTGCCGTGAATCTCGAGTTGGCGCGTGAAGCCGCTGGACACGCCCTGAATGGCGTTCGCCAGCAGCGCGCGGCTCAGCCCGTGCGCCGCCGCGTACTGATCTCCGTCGCGGCTCAGCTCGATCACGCCCGCGTTCTCGCGCACATGCACGCCCGGCTGGATTGGCACCGTCAGCGTGCCCTTCGGTCCCTTGACCTTTAACTCCGCGCCCGTTTCGACCTGTACGCCCTTGGGCAGCGGAATCGGTTTTTTGCCTACTCTCGACATGGTTCTCTCTCTCCGGTCCCAGCCTCTACCAGACGCGGCAGAGCAGCTCGCCGCCAACCTTTTCCCGGCGCGCCGCCGAGCCCGTCATGACCCCGCGCGGCGTCGTCAAAATGTTAATGCCCAGCCCGCCCAGCACCGGAGGCGCTTCCCTGCTCCCGACGTACACGCGGCAGCCGGGCCTCGATACCCGCTCGATCCGCGAGATCACCGGCACGTTGCCCGGCGTGTACTTCAGGTAAATGCGGATGCTCCTCTTGCCGCCGTCTTCGGCCATCTTGAAATTCGAGATGTAACCCTCTTCCTTCAAGATCCGCGCGATGTCGAGCTTCAGCCGCGACGCGGGCACGTCCACCTTCGGGTGGCGCGCCTGCAGCGCGTTCCGCACCCGGGTCAGCATATCGGCGATGGGATCGCTCGTGGTCATTCTTCCTTCACCCTCTCCAAACCCGCCTCGGCTACCAGCTCGCCTTGGTCACGCCCGGCACCTCGCCGGCCAGCGCCAGCTTCCGGAAACAGATCCGGCACAGCTTGAACTTGCGCAGGAACCCGCGCGGCCGCCCGCAGCGGAAACATCGGTTCCGCGCGCGGCAGGCGTATTTCGGCTTCTTCAGTTCCTTCGATATTTTTGCGGTCGTCGCCATCGGTCTTCCTTTTCCGTCGCTACCCTACTGCCGGAACGGCATGCCCATCTGCTTCAACAGCGCGACGCCCTCGGCGTCGGTTTTCGCCGTGGTCGTGATGCAAACGTTCATGCCCTTCGTCTTTTCCACCTTGTTGTAGTCGATCTCCGGGAAGATCAACTGGTCCTTGATGCCGAGCGTGTAGTTGCCCCGCCCGTCGAACGACTTCGGCGACACGCCGCGAAAATCGCGCACGCGCGGCAGCGCCACGTTCACCAGCCGGTCGAAAAACTCGTACATCCGGTCGCCCCGCAGCGTCACCATGCAGCCGATCGACATGCCCTCGCGCAGCTTGAACGCGGCAATCGACTTCTTCGCCTTCGTGATCACCGGCTTCTGGCCGGCGATCTGGCCCAACTCGTTCACCGCCCCGTCCATCAGCTTCGCGTTCTGCGTCGCCTCGCCAAGGCCGATGTTCACCGAGATCTTTTCGAGCTTCGGCACCGCCATGGGGTTCTTGTAGCCGAACTCCTTGGTCAGCGTTGGAACCACCTGCTTCAAGTAATGCTGTCTCAGTCTCGCCGCCATACTTTTTTTCCGCCGCTCCCTACTTCGCGCTCTTTTCGAGCGGTTCGCCCGTCCGCCGCGCGATGCGCACGCGCTTCGCCGTCACGCCCGAGCCTTCGATCCGGTAGCCGATCCGCGTGGGACGGCCGTCGGAGGCCAGCGCCATGATGTTCGAAATCGCGATCGGGCCTTCGCGCTCGGCGATGCCGCCCTTGATCTGCCGCGATGGATTCGGCTTCGTGTGGCGCTTCACCATCATCACGCCTTCCACCACCGCCGTGCCCTTCTCGCGGTCCACCGACAGCACCCGCCCGGTCTTGCCGCGGTCGCGTCCGGTCATCACTTGCACCACGTCGTCCTTGCGGATGCGGGTCTTCATCCGCTGTTTCGGCTCGCCGTGCTTCCAACCCGGTTTTCGCGCCGCCACGTCAGATTACCTCCGGCGCGAGCGACACGATCTTCATGAACCGCTTGTCGCGCAGCTCGCGAGCCACCGGACCGAACACGCGCGTGCCCACCGGCTCGCCTACTTCGTCGATCAGGACCGCCGCATTCGAATCGAACCGGATGTACGTGCCGTCCTTGCGCCGCGACTCCTTGCGCATGCGCACGATCACGCAGCGCACAACCTTCCCCTTCTTGATGCTCGACTCGGGCGAAGCTTCCTTCACGCTCGCCGTAATCACGTCGCCCAGACCCGCGCGCAGCCCCAGATCGCCGCCGCGCGGCAGAATGCATTGCAGCTTCCTCGCGCCGCTGTTGTCGGCGACCTCGAGGATGGTCCGCATCCCGATCATGACTTCCTCCCGGCGCCCGTCTTCCCGGCGCCCTTCTTCACCGTCGCCTTCGAGCCCGCCACCGCCTGCGCCTCGACCGCATCCACGACCAGCGCGTCCAGACCCGTGTCCACCGACTTGCGCACAATTTCGCCGAGCCGCCAGCGCTTCAGCTTGCTCAACGGGCGGCACTCGATGATCCGCACCACGTCGCCCACCTTCGCCCGGCTCTCTTCATCGTGCGCGTAGAACTTCTTGCGCTTGGTCACGATCCGCTTGTAGAGCGGATGCGGCACGCGCCGCGTGACCTCGACGACGATGGTCTTGAGCATCCTGGCCGACACTACCTGGCCGACCTTCTCGTTCTTGTTGCCCACCTTTTGCGTTTCCCCGGCCATGGCTTACTTCCCTTTCTTCTTTTCCTTCGCCGCCGGCTCGAGTTCCGGATGCAAGTCGCGCTCGCGCTGGATGGTGAGCATCCGCGCCCGGTCCTTGCGCAGAGTCCGGTACTTCTTCAGCCCCTCGAGTTGCCCCATGCCCAGCTGGAATCGCAGCCGGAAGATCTTCTCCTCGACGTCGCGCGTTTCCGTGGCCAGCTCCGTGTGGTCGTAGTCTCGAATCTTGTCCGCTTTCATCGGTTGTCTCCGCTCCCCGGCGCCTACAGAGCGTCCTCGCGCGCCACCAGCTTCGTCGGCAGCGGCAGTTTCATCGCCGCCAGACGCATCGCCTCGGCCGCCGTCTCGCGCGGCACGCCTTCCATTTCGAACAGAATCTTGCCGGGCCGGATCACCGCCACCCACTGCTCCGGCGCGCCCTTGCCCTTGCCCATGCGGGTTTCGGCGGGCTTCTTCGTGATGGGCTTGTCGGGAAACAGCCGGATCCAAACCTTGCCGCCGCGCTTGATGAACCGGGTCATCGCGATGCGCGCCGCTTCGATCTGCCGGTCCGTGATCCAGCCGCAGCGCATCGCCTTCAGGCCGAAATCGCCGAACGCAAGCGAGGAGCCGCGCCAGGCCTTGCCGGTCATGCGTCCGCGCTGCTGCTTCCGGTACTTTACTTTCTTCGGCATCAACATGGCGTCAAATCTCCCTCCATCCTTCGGCGATCCTCTACTCGCTCTTCGGCTCCGCGCCGGGCGCCGGTTCGGCCGGCGGCTCCTGCCGCGCTTCGGTCCGTCGCGGCGGCGTCAGAGGCGGTAGAATCGGCCCGCCCAAACGTTCCGACGGCGGCGGCGCCTGCTGCAATCCGCCCGCGGGCGCGGAGGTCTCCGCGGCCGCGACCGGCGCGGGCGGCGCCGGGCGGCGCTCCCTCCGGTCCCGGTCCCGCGCCGGCATCCGCCTCGGCTCCGGCTCGTTGCGCAGCGACACGCGCCGCCCGCCTTCGATAATCTCGCCCTTGTACACCCAGCACTTCACGCCGATCACGCCATACGTCGTATGCGATTCGGCGAAGCCGTAGTCGAGGTCCGCCCGCAGCGTGTGCAGCGGAAGCTGTCCTTGCAAATACCATTCGCTGCGCGCGATCTCGTTGCCGTTCAGACGCCCTGACACGCGCACCTTGATGCCCTTGCAGCCAAAGCGCAGCGCCGAATCCACCGCCTTGCGCATCGCCCGCCGGAACGCCACGCGCTTTTCGAGCTGCAGCGCGATCGACTCGGCCACAAGCTGCGCGTCGAGCTCCGGCTTGTGAACCTCCTGAATGTCGATGAACACCTCGCGCTTGGTCTTCGCCGCCAGGTCCTGCTTCAGCTTCTCGATCTCCGCGCCCTTGCGCCCGATGATGATGCCCGGCCGCGAGGTCCGGATCGTGATCCGCAGCTTGTTGCCCGGACGGTCCACTTCGATCGAGCTGACGCCGGCCGCCTTCAGCCGCCCGCGCAGCGAGTCCTTCAACTCGAGATCTTCCCGCAACAGCTTCGCGTAATCGTGCTTCGCGAACCAGCGCGAGCGCCAGGTCTTCGTCACGCCCAGCCGGAATCCGTAAGGATGAACTTTCTGGCCCATGCGCTATTCCTTTTCTCCCACCGTCACCACGATGTGCGCCATGCGCCGCTGATAGCGGTAGGCGCGGCCCATCGGCGCCGGCCGGATGCGCTTCATCCGCGGCCCCTCGTTCACGTAGGCCTCGGTGACGATCAACCGGTCCACGTCCACGTCGCTCGACTTGTTCTCCGCGTTCGCGATGGCCGAGCGCAGAACCTTCTCGACGGCGGGCGCCATCCGTTTGTTCACCGCCCGCAAAATGTGAATCGCCTCGCCGGCCTTGCGCCCGCGGATCATATCCACCACGAGCCGCGCCTTCTGCGCCGAGGTCCTGACATATCGTGCTTCCGCTCTCGCTTCCATCGTGTTCCTTGTCCCGCCTGCCGCCTTAGGCGGGCTTGGCGCTCTTCTCGGCCGCCGCCTTCGCCGCATGGCCCTTAAACGTTCGGGTCGGCGAAAATTCGCCCAGCTTGTGCCCGACCATGTTCTCGGTCACATAGACCGGAATGAACTTCTTCCCGTTGTGTACGGCGAGCGTATGGCCGACAAACTCGGGCCGGATCGCCGAGCGCCGCGACCAGGTGCGCACCACTTTCTTCTCGTTCTTTTCGTTCATCGCCGCCACCTTGTGGAGGAGATGGTCGTCGGTGAACGGTCCCTTCTTCAGTGATCTGCTCATGCGCGTTCCCTTCGCCTACCTCTTTTTCGACTTGCGGCTCACGATCCACTGATCGGTGCGCTTGTTATTGCGCGTCTTGAAGCCGCGCGTCGGCTGGCCCCACGGCGTCACCGGGTGCCGGCCGCCGCTCGTCTTGCCCTCGCCGCCGCCGTGCGGATGGTCGACCGGATTCATCGACACGCCGCGGTTGTGCGGCCGCTTGCCCAGCCAGCGCGTCTTGCCGGCCTTGCCGTGCGATTCGTTCTCGTGCTCGACGTTTCCCACCTGGCCGACGGTCGCCATGCAATCGGCCTGCACCCGGCGTACTTCGCCGGAGGGCAGCTTGAGCAGCGCGATGCCGCCCTCGCGCGAAACGAGCTGCGCCTGCGCCCCGGCCGAGCGCGCCATCTGGCCGCCCTTGCCCGGCTTCAACTCGATGTTATGCACGAACGTGCCTGGCGGAATGTTCTTGAGCGGCAGCGCGTTGCCCACCAGGATGTCGGCCTCGGCCCCGGAAGCCACCAAGCGGCCCACGGTCAGGCCCACCGGCGCCAGGATGTAGCGCTTCTCGCCGTCCACATAGTTGAGCAGCGCGATGCGCGACGAGCGGTTGGGATCGTACTCGATCGAGGCCACCTTAGCCGGCACGCCGGTCTTATCGCGCTTGAAATCGATCTCGCGATACGCGCGCTTGGCGCCGCCTCCGCGGAACCGCGATGAAACGACGCCCGTGCCGGTCCGCCCGCCGGTCCGCTTCTTGCCCTCGACCAGCGATTTCTCCGGACGGTCCCGCGTGATCTCCTCGCGCGTGACCAGCGTCGTGAAACGCCGCGACGGAGTCGTCGGTTTGAATTTTTTCATCGGCATGGTTATCGCTCCGCCTTAAATATCCGTGTACTCGGGCACCTTCTCGCCGTCCCGCAGCCGCACCCAGGCCTTCTTCGTGTCGGAGCGGAAGCCCGAAAACCGGCCGCGCCGCCGCAGCTTGCCCACCGTGTTCTGCGTCCGCACGTCGTCCACCTTGACCTTGAACAGCTTCTCCACCGCCGAGCGGATTTGCGTCTTGGTCGCCTGCGGCCGCACCTCGAAGCACAGCGTGCGCTCCACTTCGCGCTTGGTGTGGCCCTTCTCGGTCACCACCGGCTTCACGATCACTTCGTAAACGGTCATTTCGAAAGCGCCTCCGACAACTTGCGCGCCGCGGCTTCCGACACCAGCACGAGCTCGTACTTCAGCAGGTCGTAGACGTTGACGTCGTGGCTCGTGGCGATCTTCACGCCCGGCACGTTCCGCGAGCCGAGACTCAGGTTGCGGTTCTCGCCGTTATCCACCACCAGCACTTTGCGCGTCGCTTCCAGCGTCTTCAGCGCCGCCTGAAACGACTTCGTCTTGTGATCGGCTAGCGCGAACGCCTGCACGACCTTCAACTCGCCGTCGCGGAGCTTCGCCGTCAACGCCGCCCGCAGCGCGCCGAGCAGCATCTTCCTGGGCAGCTTGTAGCTGTAGTCGCGCGGCTGCGGCCCGTGTACCGTGCCGCCGTGCCGCCATAGCGGCGAGCGGATCGAGCCCATGCGCGCCCGGCCCGTCCCCTTCTGCTTCCACAGCTTCTTGCCCGAGCCCGACACCTCGTGCCGCGTCTTGGTCTTGTGCGTGCCCGCGCGCTCGCCGGCGCGGAAGTGCCGCACCGCCTCGTACAGCAGGTTCTCGTTGACTTCGGCCGCGAACACGGCGTCGGCCAGTTCGAGCTCGCCGACCTTTTCGTTGTTCAGATTAACTACGTCCACACTCGGCATGGCTGTTATCTCTTCGCTCTCCGCACCAGCACGTAGCCGCCGTTCGGCCCGGGCACCGCGCCCTTCACCATCAGCAGGTTTTCCTCGGCATCCACCCGCACGATCTCGAGATTGCGCACCGTCACCCGGCCCGCTCCCATCCGTCCCGCCATCTTCATGCCCGGGAACACGCGCGAGGGAAAGCTCGACGCGCCGATCGAGCCCGCCGCGCGGTGAAACATCGAGCCGTGCGTATCGGCGCCGCCGCCGAAGTGATGCCGCTTCACCAGGCCCGCGAAGCCGCGGCCCTTGCTCACGCCGATCACGTCGACCTTGTCGGCCGGTTTGAATTCCTCCGCCAGAATGCGGTCGCCCGCCTTCGGGTCGCCATGCCCGGCCTCGAGCCGCATCTCCCGAAGGAACTTCGCGCCTTCCGCGTCGGCCTTCTTCAGATGGCCCGCCACCGGCTTGGTGTGCCGCGACTTCTTGGCGAACTCGAGCAGCCCGACCTGCACCGCTTCGTAGCCGTCCGTCGCCGCCGTCTTGCGCTGCACCACCACGCACGGACCCGCCTTGAGCAGCGTCACCGGCACCACCTGCCCGTCCGCGCGGAACACCTGCGTCATTCCGATTTTCCTGCCTAGAATTCCTGGGCTCATAATCTTCCTCCGGCCGGGACCGGCCGCTCGCGGCCCCGCCTACTTGCCTTTCCCGAACGCCTTGATCTCGACGTCCACGCCGGCCGGCAGATCCAGCTTCATCAGCGCGTCGACGGTGTCCTGCGTCGGCTCGAGAATGTCCAGCAGCCGCTTGTGCGTGCGGATCTCGAACTGCTCCCGCGACTTCTTATCCACGTGCGGCGACCGCAACACCGTGTAGCGGTTCTTCACCGTCGGCAGCGGGATCGGCCCCGCCACCTGCGCGCCGGTCTTCTTCGCCGTGTCGACAATCTCGGTCGTCGACTGGTCCAGAATGCGGTGGTCGTACGCCTTGAGGCGGATGCGAATGCGTTCTCTGAGGCTCATGACATGTTTCCGGCGCCGAAGCGCGGCGCCCGCTTCACGAATAAATCTCCGTCACCGTGCCCGCGCCCACCGTCCGGCCGCCCTCGCGGAT
>VFSW01004970.1_pt1 | contig 19796 bp, 14 predicted proteins | sample 5358111 | NCBI WGS metagenome assembly VFSW01 (sample SAMN11554181, study PRJNA540505) | mine drainage metagenome | isolation source: sediment from site ElyBrook_90M | place: USA: Ely Copper Mine, Vershire, VT | collected 2017 | reverse complement strand
CATTTATCTATATTATCTTTTCAGAATCAGAAATATTTTTCAGTGCAAGATATCCTGCACCATACACTCCGGCGTCCCCCTCCAATGCTGAGACATCAAGCTTTACCTGATGGATACTTACCGGCTGGGCCCACCTGGCTGCCTCAATTCCGATAGCTGGTAATAATTTTATCCCGGGCCCAAAAACACCGCCTCCCAGTATAATCTTCTCAGGATTAAAAAGACTGACAAGATTTGCCACAGCCATGCCCCAGAATTCGACGCACTCCTCAATCACCCGGGCAGCAAGTGGATCACCATTCTCATAAGCTGAAAAAACGTCCTGTGATTTAATATTCTCAGAGCTTATTCTTCCAAGCTCTCCTGAATAATTCTTCCGTTCCGCCAGATATGACCTTGCTATGTTAGCAATACCTTCCCCGGAAGCATGGTATTCAAAACATCCGCAGGATTTATACCTTTCGTCAAATGGACGCACCAGGGCCATCCATCCTATGCAACCTGCAATATCATGACTGCCTCTTAATATCTCACCATTTACAAGAATACCTGCTCCAATGCCTGTTCCAACAGACAGAAAGATAGCATCGCGACATCCCTTTGCATTTCCCTGCCAGGCTTCCCCAAGAATATAGCAGGCTCTGTCACTGTCGATTGTGACCGGGACAGAGCCGCAGACATCCTTAACTTCACGAAGCAAAGGGTAATCTTCCCAACCCTCAATATTAGGAGCCCAGACGCTACCTTCAGCAACATGACTGATACCCGGAACTGATATACCAACCGATTTGATTTCATCTCCCCCGGATCGGCCTGAAAGGATCATGGCAGCAATCCGGCCGGTAATCAGCTTCCCTACCTCAGCGCCCTTTCTGTTTGCCAGTGCAACAGACTCCTTGATGAGAATTTTCCCTTCATCAGAAAATGCAGCAAGGGCCAGCTTAGTGCCACCCAGGTCAATTCCCAGCAGTGCCATACAAATAATTTAATCGTTATACTTTAATCAACGGTGAGTACGGGAATGGTTAAATAAACCCGCCATAATCACATATTTGTGAGAACTACACTCCAGGTGCCGGGATCATTGATTGTAAATTCGAATAACACATCATACTGGGCCGTATGCAACTGATTCCAGGTCCGGTATCGGACTACAACATCGTAAGGTACGTTACAATTCTGTACCCCGTAAACATTGACATTCCTGTATTCTGATCCGTTGCTGAAAGCCAGGGAAAAATCTTCAATTGAAGAATTGTCCACACCCCCGAGCATTATCTTTATCCTGACGCCATTTCCGGTTTCAACAGTTTTGGTTATTGACTCCCTTGACACATTCCGGCTTGTAATAATTTTATATGGAGCTTTAATTTCAGTGCCCAGGTACTTATTGGCTCTCCAGAATCCTGTTACAACAGAATCCCTGTAAATCATTTTACCTTTGCCATCTCTCATACCGTCTTTCCACTGACCATCATAAATAGTTCCGTCAGCCCATGTATAGACCCCCCTGCCCTCAGGCAGGCCTCTGGTGAACTGGCCTTCATAGCGGTCAATACCCTGGGCAATTCCTTTCCCCTGCGCCAGACCTTTCTTACATCCTCCGGAATAGGTTCCCGATATATCCGGCAATTTCACCTTACAATCAGATTGCTGTGCATAAGCATAACTTCCTGTAAAAAGGAAGAAAACAAAAAATAGTTTATTTATCATTTTGCATTTTTTTTAAAATTACAACTGATTCTCACTTTTGTGAGCTTTCAGTGAATAAATCCCTACTATCTGGCCAGATTCAACTCCTGTTCCGGAACATTCCAGCCGGCTACTTTCAGTAACACTTTTCCGGGACCCTCCTTCACAACCGGACAACTTACTGTCACCGTGGTACTTTCAGAAGGTGCCAGGGTAAAATAATTTCCGGTCCACCAGGTCGGTAGTATCTCCTCTCTATTTTGTACTAACCGTGGACGAATAAAGAATGCCAGCCTGTCTGAAGAATTGGTGATCTGAATAGTCCAGCTTCGCTCCGACTTCCCTTTCAGCTCCTTCAGCACCTGAACCTTTACTGATGTTCCGGGCATAGTGTTCAGAGACTTAAAATCTTCATCCTTTGACAGCCAGTATACATTATGAGAGACCACTTTACCCGCAACGTTCCTTAAGTTCAAAACAACAAAATTCACACCTTTTACCTCCTTTAACGCATCCGTAAGGGATAGAGCCTTTTGCACATCAGTTGGTGCAAGGCTTACCTTTTTCTCCTTATGATACAGAATCTTTGAATCGAGACTTAAAACATCGACCTGAGCAATCAGATCCGGTACTGCCTTGTATGTCCTGTTGATGGCCAGAACATCCAGACTGACAGGATTAAACTGAATATGAACAGGTTCGCAGGCATTCTGCATAAAATAATATCCTGCATTAGGTTGCAGGAACCAGTCATAAACCTGCCACACAACGCTTGGGAAGGCAGCATTCAGCTTCCATAGCATAACCCCGCCGATGTCATTCAGTTTATGTCCGGCAGCTTCAAAGATGCCCTGATATCCAACGGCGTTCAGCAGTTGCATCTTATCACAAAAGTTCTCCATGCTTTCCGGCTTCCCGAACCTTTTTACCATCTCTTCATAATAAAGGTCATATCTGCCATTTCCTGTAGCAGCGTCATGGTAACCCCAGGTATTATTCAGAGGGAAGGGCAGGTTTTTATCCCATACCAGGTCGGGGATTATTTTTGGCATAATATTATAGGGTGGCTGGGATGGTAAGCCAGTTTCATCCTTGAACACCCAGTCTTTTCCTGCAATTGCCCTGTTGTAATATTCCTTCGGGTCCTGCCAGGTGTACGGTCCGCCGCTATAGACACCTGACGGAAGATTATCGGGCCATGATCCGTTCCATCCGGCAGGCAGTTTGGCAAAGCCAGACGAACTGGGTATATATGGCCTTGTCCCATCCAGAGTTATGATATTTTCCCTCATCACATCATATAACTCTTTCCGGGCATGACCTTCATTGCCGCCCGTCCATACGAGCAGGCTCGGGTGGTTCCTGATACGAAGGATGGTGCTGATGACATTCTTTATAAAAACATTACCTTCAAGAGGCCAGTCAGGAGATCCTTTAAATTCGCCCTGTGTATCGCCGGTGACCCAGAAATCTGACCACACCAGAAGGCCATACCTGTCGGTTGCTTCCCAGAACTCATCGCGGGGCGTCACGCCGCCTCCCCATATCCTTACCAGGTTTATATTGGAATTGCGGCAGAGATGCAGCTCGTAGTCGTACCGTGTTGAATCGCGGTTAAGCATCATATCAGGCACCCATGCACCGCCTGTGAGGTGAATACGGCGTTCATTTACATAGAAATCACGTCTGTACGAACCGTTAACTTCTATGGCCTTTGTACTTACGGTACGAATGCCGAAAATAAATGTAGTGTCATCCGATACTCCTGAACCATTTGCATATTGCAGCCTTATCCTGTAAAGGTTTGGCCTGCCGTAGCCATTTGGCCACCAGAGAGCCGGATTGGAAATATTAAGCTCTTTTGTATTTTCCCCGTTCAGATCTACTACAGCCGGGGAATTTTTTGGAACTGATACGTTTTTTGTGAACTGAACCGGTTCACCTTTAAAATTTTCAGGAGATAATGTTACAGTTAATTTCCCATTATCTTCTGCTGTGTTATGGTTCAACAATTTAAGATTCAGCTGTATTATGGCCCGGGTAGTATCCGGTAGTTTGGGAAGCAGGGTAACTATCTTTGGATCAGCTATTGTCACTCCGCCTGAAGTCCGCAGGTAAACCGGCAACCATATGCCCATATTGCGGTCACGTACCGGTGGGATCCAGTCCCATCCAACCGAACAAAGCATAGTTACATTTTTACCTATATCGCCTGTCGGCCCTCCGTTTTCAAAAAAATCGCCCAGCGCTTTGAGCTGCTCTGTTGCAGGTAATCCGGGATAATCAAGCGGATATATCTTAACTGCTATGGCATTCTCCTTCCCTGCAATAATATTCCTGCTTACGTCAAAGCTATATTGTGCAAACATCCCTGCCATTTGTGTGGAATCGGCTATCTGTTTGCCGTTTACCCATACTGCTGCCCTGTAGTTGATCCCTTTGAATATGAGCTGGAAATGACGCCCATTGTCCCGGGCAGGTACATTAAATGTGGTGCGGTACCAGTACGGCTTTTTCCACGGATTTGGATTATTCGGCAAATGAGAATATTGTTCAAGATTATATTTCTTGTTGAATTCATCCGAGGCATCGGGTATAAGCATATTGTTAAGCCCTGAATAGGGATCGGGATAAACATTGTTGGCCACAAGTCCGGTAAGAACAGTTGATGGTACCGTAACAGGGAACCAATATACATCTGACTTATATCCTGCCTTTGAGATTTCCTCTCCGGAGGAGGAGATTAAAACAGAGGCCTGCAGTTCAAAACTGCTTAGTTTCACCTGTTTTACTGAACCGGTCTGGGAATAGCCGGGAACCTGCAGCAGCAGGCACCAGATGATAAGCGCTGCCGGGGAATAAAGAAATCGTTTCATGATAACACGGTTTAAATGGATGAAAATTACAACTTTTTTTGACATTACTATTTCAGGAGTTTCTTGATATTATAAAGCTTATTCAGAGCTTCTACGGGAGTAAGATTGTTGATGTCAAGCTCAAGCAATTCATCACGGATTTGCTTGAGTACAGGATCGTCCAGCTGGAATATGCTGAGCTGCATTCCTTCCCTGTGACCGGCAAGATCTGCAATTGGCTTGGTCAGTTCCTGCTTCTCATGACTCTGTTCAAGTTCCTTCATGATCTCCTCAGCGCGAAAGACCACACTCCTTGGCATACCAGCCATCCGGGCGACATGTATGCCAAAGCTATGCTCACTTCCTCCCCTCCTGAGCTTCCTGAGGAAAATAATCTTGTTATTCAGCTCTTTTATTGAGACATTATAGTTCTTCACCCTGGAGAACGAATTCTCCATTTCATTAAGTTCGTGATAATGAGTGGCAAAGAGCGTTTTAGCCCTTAATTTATTCTCATGAAGATACTCCACCATGGCCCAGGCAATAGATATGCCGTCGTAGGTGCTGGTACCCCTGCCAATCTCATCGAGAAGAACGAGGCTCCGGTCAGAAAGATTATTAAGTATACTTGCTGTCTCGTTCATCTCTACCATGAATGTGGATTCTCCCAGACTGATATTGTCGGTAGCACCTACTCTTGTGAATATCTTATCAACCATCCCGATCTCAGCGCTCCTGGCAGGAACGTAACAACCTGTCTGTGCCATAAGTACAATAAGTGCAGTCTGTCTTAACAGGGCAGATTTCCCTGACATGTTCGGACCTGTCAGGATTATTATCTGCTGATCTTCAGTATCAAGAACAAGATCATTGGGTACATATGACTCCCCTGCAGGCAATTGGGTCTCAATCACCGGATGGCGTCCTTCAGTAATATTAAGGACCCTCGAATCATTCAGTTGCGGCCTGACATAATTATTCTCGAGAGAAAGAGCTGCAAAAGACTGCAGACAATCGAGCCTGGCAATAAGCGAGGAATTTAATTGTATCGGTGGAATAAATTCCAGGATTGCAAGAACCAGGTCGGCAAAAAGTTTTGTTTCAAGAGCAATTATTTTCTCTTCAGCTCCGAGTATCTTACTCTCATATTCCTTCAGCTCTTCAGTTATGTACCTTTCAGCGCTGACAAGGGTCTGCTTTCTGATCCACTCCGGAGGGACTTTATCTTTATGGGTATTTCTTACTTCAATATAATAGCCGAAAACATTATTAAAGCTGACCTTCAGTGACGAAATTCCGGTCCGCTCGCTTTCCCGGCTCTGGAGATCTGCCAGATAGTCCTTGCCGCTATAGAGTATTGTCCTCAATTCATCAAGTTCATCAGATATCCCGCCTGCAATTGCATTCCCCCTGGCTATCTGTACTGGCGGATCGTTGTTCAGCTCCGTTTCAATCTTATCGGCAATTGTCCTGCATGGATTCAGCTGTTCAGCGAGCTGAATAAGTGGTGGACAATTACTGCTGTTGCAGATCTCCCTGATCGGCCCTATCGATTTAAGGGCATTCTTAAGCTGAACAACTTCCCGTGGATTTATCCTTCCGACGGCGACCTTCGAAATAAGCCTCTCAAGGTCCCCTACCTGACGGATGAGGGCTGCAAGTTCCTCTTTTACAGCATTGTTCTCAAGAAGGAACTGTACTATATCGAGCCTCTCGTTTACAGGTTGCCGGTCCTTGAGCGGAAGAGAGATCCATCTCTTGAGCAGTCTTCCTCCCATAGGAGAGATAGTTTTGTCCACGACATCAATAAGTGTTCTCGCACCTTCATAGGGAGAATGGAATAACTCAAGGTTCTTTACTGTGAACTTATCGAGCCAGACATATCTGTTCTCTTCAATTCTTGAAAGGCTTGAAATATGCCCCAGCTGTTCATGCTGGGTTATATCAAGATAATATAGAATAGCTCCTGCCGCGATGATCCCATATGAAAGATTCTGTACCCCGAATCCTTTTAACGAACTGGTCTCAAACTGTTTAAGCAATCTGTCATTTGCAGCGTCCTGTTTAAAAATCCAGTCATCAAGCTTAAAATTATAATACTTCGGACCAAAATATTCAAGGAAAAGTTCCTTTTTCCCTTTTTCAAAGAGCACCTCCTTTGGCTGGAAGTTGTTCAGCATCTGGTCTATATACTCTATTGTTCCTTCAGAAACAAGAAATTCCCCGGTGGAAATATCAAGAAATGCAACTCCTGCAATCTTCTTATCAATATGAACGGCTGCAAGGAAATTATTTTCCTTATGATTCAGAACATTCTCGTTGAGTGAAAGTCCCGGAGTTACCAGCTCAATAATTCCTCTTTTTACAATTTTCTTTGTAAGTTTAGGATCTTCAAGCTGTTCACAGATAGCTACCCTCTGCCCTGCCCTGACAAGCCTCGGAAGATAAGTGTCAAGCGCATGATAAGGGAAACCGGCAAGCTCAACAAATTGTGCCGAACCATTAGCCCGGCGTGTAAGTGTTATCCCGAGTATTTCGGAAGCCCTGATGGCATCCTCGCCGAATGTCTCATAAAAGTCACCTACTCTGAAAAGAAGTATTGCATCAGGATGGCGGGCCTTGATGTTATTATACTGCTTCATCAGCGGTGTCTCTACATACTTCTGAAAATCAGACATAAAAATAACCTGATGTAGTTCTGATCAATCTTTGCCGGGATGCTTATGACAAAGATACACTCATGGTAATATTAATGAAAGTCTTTTGGAATTTTATTATCTCCGGGAAAATAAAATAGTTCTCTCCTCCTTCCTCGTAATAAAAAAGTCTTTCCATGGTGATTCAGGCGTAAACTAACTTTTCGGAGTGCACTAAATTCATGAAAATTTTCAAAGAGATTTTCTAACTTGCTGATAATTGAATAAAAGAAGTCAAATGAAAAAGGTACTGATACTTGGAGCCGGACTTGTGGCAAAACCCATGGTAAAATATCTGCTTGATAATAAAATTGAAGTTCTCATAGCCTCACCGATGAAGGCAAGGGCTGACGGGATGATTGGTGGAAATCCTCTTGGTTCTTCGGTAGAATGGTCAATGGATGATCCTCAAACCCTTGAAAGGCTGGTATCTGCGCATGACATAACGGTAAGTCTTCTTCCATATAAATATCACGCGGAAGTGGCAGGGATCTGTCTGCACAAAAGAAAATCTCTTGTAACAACCTCCTATGTGCAACCTGAAATGATGGCTCTGGACGATACGGCAAAAGCGCAAGGGATCCTTTTGCTGAATGAGATCGGACTGGATCCGGGTATAGATCATATGTCGGCAATGAGAATAATTGACCGCATACATAACAAGGGAGGTTCAGTAGAGGAATTCTATTCACTGTGTGGTGCCCTGCCTGCACCCGAAGCAGCTCAGAATCCCCTGGGATATAAGTTCTCCTGGAGCCCAAAGGGAGTTATTCTTGCAAGCCTCAACAATGCAGTGTACCTGAAAAAAGGTAAAAAGATACATATCGGTTCCCGCGCTCTTTTCAAAGACAGGTTTAAATTCAATTTCCCGGGAGTTGGTGATCTTGAGGTATATCCCAACAGGGATTCTTTAAGCTATACAGGTATCTACGGAATACCTGAAACAAAAACCATGTACCGGGGAACCTTCAGGTTCAGGGGTTGGTGCGAATCACTGGATGCACTGAAGACCCTTAACATGCTTGATGATACACCCGGGAATTATCAAAATATGAGCTATTCTGACTTTCTTGCAGAGAGGGCCGGAACTGAAAAGAGTGATCTCAGAAAGAATATTGCCCTTAAACTGGGTCTGGCTGAATCTTCCGTGGCGATCAGGTCACTGGACTTCCTGGGATTTTTCGGAAATGATAAGCTCTCCTCTGCAGAGACTACTCCCTTCGGGATCACTTCCGACAGAATGATAGATAAAATGATGCTCTCTGATACTGAACGCGATATGGTGATCCTTGAACATATTGTCCTGGCATCCTGGCCGGATGGAAAGAGAGAGGTCATCAGATCATCGATGCTGGATTTTGGAATACCAGGCGCTGACACTTCTATAGCCCGGACAGTGGCCTTGCCTGCCGCTGTTGCGGTTAAGCTTATACTGGAAAAGAAGATAGATCTGAAAGGAGTCCTCCGTCCGGTGATACCGCAGATATATATTCCCGTGCTTGAAGAGCTCAAAAGTCTTGGCATTGAAATGAAGGAAAAGTCCGGATTGCCGGAAAGTGAATTTGCATTCTGAATACCGGGCTGCAGGGACAGTTCAGGTTCAGTCAGAAATTGAGGTAGAAATCCTTTGTCAGCCTGATATATTCTTCAGTATATTCATGTCTGCTGCCATTTTCTATGGTAAGAAACTTTTCAGTATTTTCCCGCGCTGCCTGCTGAAGGTAAGGATCAATCTCCTGACCTCGCTTGACGGCAACGGTCTTATCTTAAGCAAACTGTTACAGTAGAATCCCCAACCGGCTGCTTCGGCAATAAAAAGATAACCTTCCACAGCCGGCAAAATCAATTGCAGCCTCCCGTTATCCTCAAGCAGCCTTGAAACATTTGAAAGTAAATCAGCGTCAGACAACGAATCATTGTGCCTGGAAGCAGCTTTCCCCGGATCGGGGTTTTTCATTGAACCTGAGAAATAGGGAGGATTAGTGACTATAAGGTCAAATTTTTGCTTATCCTCATACTGTTGCAGGCTTAAGTGTTCCACGTTTATCCTGTCACTCCATCTGCAGAGATTTACATTTTCACAACACTGGATAAAGGAATCGGAGTCAGGTTCGAGAGCCACAATATCTGCCTCACATCTTTGTGCCAGCATTATAGCCACTACTCCTGTACCTGATCCGATATCCAGGATACGCCTGGCAGCTTTAACATCTGCAGCTGCCCCGAGCAAAACGCCATCGGTTCCTACCTTGAATGCAGCTTTATCCTGGTATATTGTAAACTGTTTAAAACTGAAGTAATTATTGGCCATTCTCAAAATTATTGATCGGCATTTTTCAGCCCTTTTGTCAATACACCCGTTCACAATTGTTTTTAGGAATAATATCTCAATACCTTCCCGGCGCCGGAGGAATAAAATTAGGCATTTGAAATCGTTTTGATAAAGGGGCAGATGAACATTTTAATCCGTTATTAAAATTTTTCTAAAAAGTCAATATATCATCAATGAATTGTCTTACGCCGAAACAAAATCCTCTGAAAAATGTTTAATTTTATACAAACAGCTATTAAATAACCGGTTGATCACTGAAACAGGAAGGGGAAAAGTGAAACGGCTTTAACCGGATAGCAAAACTATTTCAAAAATTATCGATTGTCAAAGAATCACTAAGCCAAAATGAAATCTGAGGTAAGTAAGCATGCAGGGAAGCCTGCTGAACCGGAGATGCTGGTAAATATACCAAAGCTCATTACAGCCTATTATTCTGATATACCTGATTCAACCATTACAGAGCAACGTGTTATGTTTGGAACTTCAGGTCATCGCGGTTCATCATTTAATATTTCATTTAACGAATGGCATATCCTGGCTGTTACCCAGGCAATCTGTTTATACCGCTTGCAGAATAACATAAATGGGCCCCTGTTTCTGGGGAGAGATACACATGCTCTTTCTGAGCCTGCACTGGTATCTGCACTTGAAGTACTGGCTGCAAACCAGGTGGAAGTAATGCTGTCCGAAAAAGATGAGTTTGTCCCTACACCTGCAATCTCTAATGCCATTTTAAATTATAACAGGGACAGAAAAGAGGGTTTTGCGGATGGCATAGTAATTACCCCTTCCCATAATCCCCCCGAAGACGGAGGTTTCAAGTATAACCCGCCAAACGGAGGGCCGGCTGAAGGGAGCATTACAGGCTGGATTGAGGACAAGGCGAACGACATCCTCGGGAATAAGCTGCAGGAGGTAAAAAGAATTCCTTTTGAAAGGGCACTTCATGCCCCTTCAACTCACAGGTTTGATTTTCTCAACAGTTATATAGACGGACTTGCATCCGTAATTGATATGGATATTATCAGCGGGTCAAAAATTAAAATCGGGGTTGACCCTCTCGGAGGTGCCGGTGTACATTACTGGAAACCGATAGCAGAACGTTATGGCTTGAACCTGACTGTTGTCAATGAGTCGGTTGATCCTACATTCAGCTTTATGACGGTTGACTGGGATGGCCGGATCCGGATGGATCCTTCATCCCCTTATGCCATGCAAAGACTGATAGAATTAAAAGACCGGTTCGACATCTCGGTAGCCTGCGATACTGACCATGACAGGCATGGAATTGTTACAAAAAGTGCAGGATTGCTTCCACCCAACCATTACCTTTCAGTCGCTGTTGAGTACCTGTTCCGGCATCGTCCGGGCTGGTCACCTGATGTCGCCGTAGGGAAAACTGTTGTAAGCAGCCAGATGATAGATCTGATTGCAGCCGGACTGGGACGGAAGCTCTACGAGGTCCCTGTCGGATTTAAATGGTTTGTCGATGGATTACTGGATGGTTCTCTGGGTTTTGGGGGAGAAGAGAGTGCAGGGGCATCATTTGTAAGAAAGGACGGAGGAGTCTGGACCACAGACAAGGATGGTTTTATTCCCTCCCTCCTTGCTGCCGAGATCACTGCACGGTCAGGACGCGATCCGGGCGAAAAATACAGGGAACTTACGCACTTTTCAGGAGAACCTGTTTACACCCGGATTGATGCGCCGGCCACAGCGTCTCAAAAGGAAAAATTAGGAAAACTCTCAGCAGATACCGTAAAGATAGGTGAACTGGCCGGTGAAAAAATCAGGAGCATACTCACTTCAGCGCCCGGGAATAATAAGCCTATCGGCGGTCTTAAGGTAATAGCCAGGAACGGATGGTTCGCTGCCCGTCCTTCCGGTACTGAGAACATCTATAAGATCTACGCCGAAAGCTTCCTTGGTGATAATCATCTGAAAAAAATAGTGGAAGAAGCACAAACCATTGTAAATGATCAAATTGCCAAATGATCCTCAAAAAATAAACTCATGAGCAACAGGAATTCCCACACCAGAATAATTGCCACAATAGGCCCTGCAACTTCTTCAAAGAAAGTTCTGGAGGAAATTATCGATGAAGGTGTGGATGTGCTGAGGTTGAATTTTTCACATTCGAATCTGGAGGAGCACTTAAAACTGATAAACCTGATAAAGGAGATAAATTCCGAAAAAGGGCTACATGTTGCTATAATGGCAGATCTGCAGGGTCCTAAATTAAGGATAGGTGAGATTGAGAATGATCATATTGACCTTGAGGCAGGTGATATAGTAACGTTTGTCACCGAAAAATGCATGGGGACAAAGGAAAAGATCTATATTAGTTATAAGAATTTTTCGGATGATGTAAATGTCGGCGAAGCCATTCTTATCGACGATGGTAAACTTAAGCTTGAGGTGGTTGAGACCAACAAAAGGGATATTGTAAAAGCCCGGGTCATCTACGGCGGGCCATTATCTTCCCACAAGGGAGTCAACCTTCCCAATACCAGGATCTCTCTTCCCTGCCTCACACAGGAGGATATAATAAATGCAAACTTTGCACTTGCCCAGGAGGTGGATTGGATAGCAATGTCATTTGTGCGTGAAGCCTCAGATATTTTCAACATCAGGGAGCTTATCCGCAAGAAAAAAAGTCATGCCGGTGTTATTGCCAAAATTGAGAAACCCGAAGCTCTACACGAATTAGACGCTATCATCGACCTTGCAGATGCTGTGATGGTTGCCAGAGGCGATCTGGGTGTCGAAGTTCCTTTTGACGAGGTACCGTTGATCCAGAAAAAGATAGTGCACAAATGTCTCGGGCATTCCAAACCTGTAATAGTCGCCACCCAGATGATGGAGAGCATGATCACAAATTTCAGGCCTACAAGGGCCGAGGCGACAGATGTCGCAAATGCTGTTCTGGATGGTGCTGACGCTTTGATGTTGAGTGGCGAGACTTCGGTCGGCAGATATCCGGTTGAAACCATCCGGAGCATGCAGAAGATCATTGATTATACGGAATCCAGTGCAAAACCATACTATAAGATGCATCAACCCGTACCGGGTATTCCGACATATATTCCAAACTCAATCTGCTATAATGCAGTGCAGCTCTGCGCACAGATAGTCCCCGGCGGAATTGTTACATTCACCCATTCCGGGTACACTGCTTTACGCATATCGAGTCACAGACCTGAGGCGAAAATATTTGCATTTACAAACAATGAAAAGCTCCTCAGAAAAATGTCGCTTGTCTGGGGGGTTGAAGCACATTTTATGAAGTATGAACAGATTGATGAGGCAATTGAGGAATCGGCCAGACAGCTGAAAGTGTTAAATAAGGTGAATGACGGAGATATGCTGGTTTTTGTCGGAAGCATTCCGCTAAACCTTCACGGAAGAACCAATATGCTCAAAGTCAGTATGGTATAGGACAATTGTTAAAACAACTGGCAGGTAATTATTTATCTGACACTTAATCAAAACATATTACTCATTTCTTCATGAAATTTTCAACTTTTTATAGCCCTTTTATGTTAATTAATTATGAAAAAACGAATTCCCACAAAAGAAGAAATTGAGTGCCGGATACTTATCCTCGGAAGCGAAGACGGTCTTGCCCGCAATAAAGCCAGAAAATCTCTCATCAGAATGGGAAAACCTGCCGTTAATCCTCTTATTTCTGCCCTGCGGAAATCAAAGGTGAATCAGGTTCGCTGGGAGGTGGCAAAGGCCCTCGTGGCAATTTCCGATTCCAAAGCTATACCTGCCCTGTTGAAAGCACTCGAAGACAAAGACCCTGACGTGGCATGGCTGGCGGCAGAGGGTCTGGAAAAGATGCGGATGGCTGCCTGGCCAAAACTAATGCGCTTACTTATCAGAAGAGGGACCGAATCGTACAAACTCAGACAGGGGGCACATCACATATTGCATAACCAGAGGGTTGAAGAATATGACGATTTGTTAAAGATCCTTATAACCGCACTTGAAACTGAGACAGGTTCAATAAGCATACCTTTGGCCGCATTTAACCTGCTTGTGAGAATGAAGGAATGAACATAGTATTCTAAAGTGAGTATTTCATTTTATAATTGATACTCTTAACATGCATAAACATTTGCAGATAATTAATCCGGCATACAACTTTTTACCTTTTGAACTCAAGGGCTTTGATGCTCTTGCGGAGCTTGCCCTCGATATGCGATGGTCATGGAATCATGAATCAGATGAGCTGTGGGAGGAGCTTGACCCGTCACTCTGGGAACTGACCCATAATCCGTGGGTTGTACTTCAGACAGTATCGAAGGACAAACTTGAGCAAGCGCTGGCAGATTCTTCTTTCCATAAAAAAATGGAGGAACTGCTGAAGTTAAAAAGAGATGCTGCAGAGGCGCCTGCATGGTTTCAGAATAATCATCCGGGGTCACCTCTGTCATGTGTTGCCTATTTCAGTATGGAGTTCATGCTTAGCGAAGCCCTCCCCATCTATTCGGGCGGACTGGGCAATGTTGCAGGCGACCAGCTTAAAGCGGCCAGTGATCTGGGGTTGCCTGTCGTAGGTATCGGTTTGTTGTACCAGCAGGGCTATTTCCGTCAGATGATTGACAAGGATGGGAATCAACAGGCTGTTTTTCCCTATAATGATCCGGGAGGATTGCCGGTTACCCCGCTGCGTGAAAGTAACGGAGAATGGCTGCGGTTAAAAATTGTTTTACCCGGGTACGAAATCTGGGTACGGACCTGGCAGGTTCAGGTGGGCAGGGTTAAGCTTTATCTCCTTGACAGTAATGATATTGCGAACCTGCCTCTTCACCGGGGTATAACCAGCGAGCTTTATGGTGGAGGAATTGAAATGCGGCTTCAGCAGGAGCTGTTGCTTGGCATCGGCGGATGGCGGTTATTGAGCGCTCTTGGTATCAGGCCAGAGGTCTGCCATCTGAATGAAGGTCATGCCGCTTTTGCCGTTCTGGAACGTGCATATGATTTTATGAAGTCAGGCGGCCAATCGTTCGGGAGTGCTCTTGCAGTCACCCGCGCAGGAAATGTTTTCACAACTCACACAGCAGTACCTGCGGGTTTTGATCTATTTCCACCATCACTTATTCAACAATACCTTGGCGGATATGTACAGAAGAAACTGGGTATTTCTCTCGACGATCTGCTGGCAATGGGACGCCAGAATCCGTCGGACCCATCTGAAAGCTTCAATATGGCCTATCTGGCATTCAGGGGCTGCGGATCGGTAAATGGGGTTAGCCGTCTTCATGGAGTTGTAAGCCGTAATATTTTTACCTCACTCTTTCACCGCTGGCCGGTTGATGAAGTGCCGGTCGGATCTGTGACCAACGGGATACATATTCCCAGCTGGGACTCAAAAGCAGCTGACGATCTCTGGACGGATGCCTGTAAAAAAACCCGATGGCTTGGTACCTCTGAAACAATTGAAGAGGATTTTCGCCGTGTACCGGATAAGAGCCTATGGCAGATGCGAAGCACCTCACGCAATTCACTCATTGAGTACACCCGTGAAAGATATTCTCTGCAGATTGAAACTTCGGGAGGCTCTCAGGAGGCAATCGATGAGGTAAGAAAACTCTTCTCCTCCGATACACTGACGCTTGGTTTTGCCCGCCGTTTTGCCAGCTATAAAAGACCAAATCTGCTGTTGCATAACCCGCAACGGTTACTGCGGATACTTACAAATTCTGAATATCCTGTTCAGCTTATCATTGCGGGCAAGGCTCACCCGGCTGACCATGATGGTCAGGCTCTTATCAGGCAGTGGATACAATTTATCAGTCAACCTGAGGCCCGGGCTCATGTAATCTTTCTCAGCGATTATGATATGGTTCTGACCGAGCATCTCGTACAAGGGGTTGATGTCTGGATAAATACTCCCAGGAGGCCATGGGAAGCCTGCGGAACAAGCGGGATGAAAGTACTTGTGAACGGAGGTCTCAATCTGTCTGAACTGGATGGATGGTGGGCCGAAGCATATACACCCGAAGTTGGCTGGGCGCTGGGAGACGGCAGGGGGCATGGCATGGATCCTGCATGGGATGCTGTTGAGGCCGATGCCCTTTATGATATTCTGGAAAAAGAGATTGTCCCTCAGTTTTATACCCGTGATAAAAATAATATCCCCACCGCCTGGGTTGCAAGGATGAGAGAGAGCATGGCCCTGCTGACGGAACAATTCAGCGCATCCAGAACTGTTCGCGAATACACAGAAAATCACTATATCCCTTCGGCCGAGAGATATCTGAAGCGCTCTGAGAATAATGGGTCAGATGGGATCAGAATTGTAGAATGGAAACATTCCCTGGATAAGAACTGGGATAAGGCGCATTTTGGTGAATTGAATATAAAAACAGAAGGTAACCAGCATCTTTTTGAAATTCCCGTTTTCTTCAACGGGCTTGATCCTGATTCAGTGGTAGTGGAACTTTATGCCGGTAAGGCAGATGCCAGTGATAAGCCAATTCATCAGATGATTAAGTCAGGACCCGTGTCAGATTCAGCCAATGCCATACTCTACAGGGTGAACGTCCCGGCAGTCCGTGCTGCCTCCGATTATACAGTAAGAATGGTACCATTCCGCCCCGGAGTTGCAGTCCCCCTTGAGGAATCCCGGATCTTATGGCAAAGATAACTTTAAAGAAATATGACTATGACAAAATCGAACCTTAAGCAAAACTCAGAAATTGGCATGATCGGTCTTGGTGTCATGGGACGGAATTTCCTTCTTAACCTTGCAGATCATGGGTTCCGGGTAGCAGGATATGATAAGGACATAAGCAAGGTCAATGCATTACGTAATGAATCAAAAGCAAAGGATATAAGCTGTACATCAGATATTAAGGAATTCACAGGGTTGCTCCGTAAACCACGTATGGTCATGGTTCTTGTACCTGCAGGAGCACCTGTTGACTCTGTCATAAGTGATCTGACTGAGTATTTTCAGCCTGGCGATCTTATTATTGATGCCGGTAATTCTTACTTTAAGGATACTGACCTTCGTTCAAAGAACCTCGGGAGCAAAGGAATTCAATTTATGGGTACCGGTGTATCGGGCGGAGAAGAAGGTGCCCGTCACGGAGCAAGCATTATGCCAGGCGGGTCAAAAGAATCGTGGGAAAGAGTCCGGCCTCTCTTCGAAGCCGCTGCTGCCAGGGTGAACAATGTTCCATGCGTGAGTTATATGGGTCCGGGGTCGGCAGGTCACTTTGTAAAAATGGTGCACAATGGAATTGAGTATGGCATGATGCAGCTTATAGCAGAAACCTACGACTTTATGAAACGTGGCCTTGACATGGATGACGATCAGCTGCACAACATCTACACGGAGTGGAATCAGGGAGAGCTTAACAGCTACCTTCTGGAGATCACCGGCGATATTTTCACCAGGAAAGATAATATTACCGGGAAAAAGGTGATCAATGAAATCCTTGATGTGGCCAGGCAGAAGGGTACAGGAATGTGGACCTCACAGAGCGCCATGGAGCTGCAGGTCCCAATACCCACAATTGATATTGCCGTATCCATGAGGGACCTTTCGGTATTTGAAAATCAGAGAGAAACAGCAAGTAAGGTTTATCATTTCTCTGTAAAGCCGGTTGAAAGCGACAGGAAGATAATTCTGAAAGAATTAAAAAGCGGGTTGCTTGCCGCAATGATAATCACATATTCCCAGGGGATGGCATTATTGGTTGCAGCATCTGAAAAATATAATTTTCACTTTGATCTGGAAGCCATTGCACGCATCTGGCGGGGCGGTTGCATTATCAGGGCTGCCTTGCTTGATATGATCAAAGATGCCTTCTGCCTGAGGCCTGAGCTTCCTAATTTACTGCTTGACAGCAAATTATCTAAGAAGCTCATGGAAAATCAGCAGGATCTGCGTCAGATTGTATGCCTGGCCGCTGATTCAGGAATACCAGTTCCGGCATTTATGGCCTCTCTCAGCTACCTCGACTCTTACCGGAGCCCATGGCTTCCAGCCAATCTTATTCAGGCGCAGCGTGACTATTTTGGAGCACATACCTATGAAAGGGTGGATGCAAAAGGCACATTTCATACAGACTGGATCAAGCAAAACTAGTTATGAAGGCTGAAGACAAATTAATACCAACCGTTTTTACAATTTTTGGAGGAGCAGGTGATCTTACATGGCGCAAGCTTGTGCCTGCCCTCTTTGATCTTTCCTTTGACCGCAGCATGTCCTCACATTTTTCGATCATCGCGGTTGACCGGGTATCTCTCAGTGATGAAGAGTTCCGTAAGCGGCTCCATGACGGGGTGAATAAATTTTCAAGGCATGGTGTGGTTTCCGGGAAAAAATGGGACCAGTTTTCAGCACATATCTATTATCAGCAGGGAGACTTCAAAAAGAGTGAGACCTATTCTGCCCTGAGAGTGCGATGTGAGAAACTGGAGAAAGAGTGGAAAAAAAAGCTGCAGATGATTTTCTACATGGCAACGCCGCCGGTAATGTTCAGTGAGATACCTAAATTCCTGGGTGATGCCGCATTGACAGAGGAGAGAAAGAGATCACGTATTGTAGTCGAAAAACCCATCGGTTACAGTCTGGATTCAGCCAGGGAGCTGAATGAAACATTTACAAAGAGTTTCCTTGAATCCCAGATTTTCAGGATTGATCATTATCTTGGTAAAGAAACAGTTCAGAATATCCTTGCATTCCGGTTTGCCAATCCGCTTTTTGAACCAATATGGAACCGCAGATATGTTGAATATGTAACAATCAGCGTTGCCGAAGATATCGGGATAGGCCACAGAGGAGGATATTATGACAAGGCCGGAGCCCTTCGCGACATGGTGCAGAATCATCTTATGCAGCTTCTCTGTCTGGTGGCAATGGAACCAATGGTCTCTTTTGAGGCAGATGAGATCCGGAATAAGAAGGCAGATGTCCTTCATGCCGTTCGTCCAATCCCACTCAATGCAGTAAATCAGTACGTTGTACGCGGCCAATATGACAATGGAAAAACAGGAGGCAAAAAGGTTTGCAGCTATCGTGAAGAGGATGGCGTATCAGCTGATTCACAGACAGAGACATTTGTTGCCATGCAGCTGTTTGTTGATAACTGGCGGTGGCAGGATGTTCCATTCTATCTCCGGACAGGCAAGCGCCTTCCCCTGCAGGCATCTGAAATAGTGATCCAGTTCCGCCGCGTTCCGCACAGGTCTTTCCCGGCAGAAGCTTCACTGGACTGGCAACCTGCACGCATTGTGATTTCAATTCAACCTGACGAAGGTATCATACTACGCTTTCAGGCTAAGCAACCCGGGCCTAAAGTGCTGCTTAAACCGGTGGAGATGCGTTTTAATTACCGTGAAAGCTTTTCAGGACCATTCCCGGAAGCTTATGAAACGTTACTCTGGGACGTGATACAAAATGATGCAACAGAATTTATGCGCGCTGATCAGGTTGAAGCAGCCTGGCAGATATTAATGCCTGTTCTCGAGGTCTGGGAAAATGAGAAACCTGTTGATTTTCCCAATTACAGCGCCGGAACCTGGGGCCCTCAGTCTGCAGATAAGCTTATTAACAAGCAGGGTCATCATTGGATACTGCCTTTCTGACAGGCAGAATCATAAATTGAATCATTCGCAGAATATGAAAACCAACAAAAAAGAATCCGGAAAAAAAAGAAATGTCGATTCTGATATTTTGCCCGAAATTAATCTGATCCCGAAACGTATCGGGGTTGCTGCCGATCATGGAGGCTTTGAATTAAAGGAGCACCTGGTAAAACTTCTGAAGGCATCCGGCTACCAGGTAATTGACTTTGGAAACATAGAATTGAAAGAGGATGATGATTATCCTGATTATGTGGTACCAATGGCTAAAGCGGTCGCCCTGGGAGAGGTTGACCGGGGGCTGGCAGTCTGCGGGAGCGGTGTGGGTGCATGTGTGGCTATTAACAAGGTCGTGAATGCAAGGGGTTGTCTGGTCAACGATACATTTACAGCGCGTCAGGGAGTTGAAGATGATAACCTGAATGTGATCTGTCTCGGCGGTCGTGTACTGGGTTATTCACTTGCATGGGAACTCGTAAAGACCTTTCTTGAAGCACGGTTTTCCGGCGCTGATCGCCACCGCAGGAGGCTTGCAAAAGTGGCAGATCTGGAAAAATAAATCCTGAATGGAAGCCAGAGGTCTGGCTGGAGTAAGCATATAAACATATTATAATC
>VFSW01004969.1_pt1 | contig 19804 bp, 17 predicted proteins | sample 5358111 | NCBI WGS metagenome assembly VFSW01 (sample SAMN11554181, study PRJNA540505) | mine drainage metagenome | isolation source: sediment from site ElyBrook_90M | place: USA: Ely Copper Mine, Vershire, VT | collected 2017 | reverse complement strand
TGGCGTGGATGATGTGCCCGCCGAATGCCGATCCTATGCTCTGATGGCCGAGACAAACGCCGAGTATGGGGATTTTCCCCGCGAAATGCCGGATGGTTGCGACGGACACGCCCGCTTCATTCGGCGTGCACGGGCCGGGCGACACGACGATGTGCTGAGGATTCATCGCTGCAATCTGTTCGATGCCGATCCCGTCGTTGCGATGCACCACCACATCCTCACCCAGTTCGGCGAAATACTGCACCAGGTTGTAGGTGAAGGAGTCGTAGTTGTCTATCATCAAAAGCATGTTTGTCCCTATCCCTGATTCTTCGTGCGTATCATACTCAAAGCCACTGCTTCGGCAACCTCGATTCCGTCCACCGCAGCAGAAAGTATCCCGCCCGCGTAGCCCGCGCCCTCGCCGGATGGATACAGGCCGCGGGTGTTGATGCTCTGGTAATCGTCCTTGTTGCGCTTGATGCGGATCGGCGAAGAGGTGCGAGTCTCGACGCCCGTCAGCACCGCGTCGGCCAGGTCGAATCCCCTGATCTGCCTGGCGAAGGCGGGCAGCGCCTCGCGTATCGCGTCGATCGCGTAATCGGGCAGTGCGCTGGACAAGTCGGTCAGGTGCACGCCGGGAGTGTAAGAGGGCTGCACTACACCGAATTTTGTCGAGGGTCTTCCGGCGAGAAAATCGCCGACCAGTTGTCCGGGCGCCCGGTAATTGCCGCCGCCCAGTTCAAACGCGCGCGATTCCCAGCGGCGCTGGAATTCCACGCCTGCCAGAACTCTGTTTGGATCCATGGGGGCGCCGGGATAATCCTGCTCGGGTGTGATGCCCACCACGATGCCACTGTTGGCGTTGCGCTCGTTGCGCGAATACTGGCTCATGCCGTTGGTTACCACGCGTCCGATTTCGGAACTCGCCGCGACCACCGTGCCGCCCGGACACATGCAGAAACTGTAAACCGAACGACCGTTGCTGGCGTGATGCACCAGCTTGTAATCCGCCGCACCCAGCAGCGGATTGCCGGCGTTCTTGCCGTAGCGTGCGGCATCGATCAGCGACTGCGGGTGTTCGATGCGGAAACCGATCGAGAATGGTTTGGCTTCGATGTAAATGCCGCGCTTGTGGACCATTTCGAAAGTATCGCGCGCGCTGTGCCCGACGGCGAGCACCAGATGGTGCGTCGCAATAAACTCACCGTTGGCAAGCTTCACGCCGGTGACCTGTCTGTCGGTGATGAGAATGTCATCGACGCGGCTCCCGAAACGTATCTCGCCGCCCAGCGCCCGTATCGTCTCTCGCATCTGTTCCACCATGCCCACCAGCCGGAACGTGCCGATGTGCGGATGGCTCTCGTACAGAATCTCCGCGGGCGCACCGGCCTTGACGAATTCCTCAAGCACCTTTCTGCCCAGGTAGCGCGGGTCCTTGATCTGGCTGTACAGCTTGCCGTCCGAGAATGTTCCCGCGCCGCCCTCGCCAAACTGCACGTTGGATTCCGGATTGAGCACGCCCTGTCGCCACAGACCGAAAGTGTCCTTGGTGCGCTCCCGCACTTCCTTGCCGCGCTCCAGGATCAGCGGGCGGAAACCCATCTGAGCCAGCAGCAAACCGGCGAATAATCCAGCGGGGCCCATGCCGATAACTATTGGGCGCGAAGTTAAATTATGCGGAGCATGCGCGACGAAATGATAGCGGGCGTCGGGCGAAATCCTGATGTGCGGGTCGTTGTTGAAGCGCGCCAGCACTGAGGTTTCGTCGCGCACCTCCGACACGTTAGCCGTCAGGCCAGGTTGCGGGAGGAGGTGCGATGCGGGCACTCCCGCACCAGAAGGCTTCGCCCCACCGTGTCGTGCCCGCAGTTCCACGTCCAGCGTATAGGTGAACTGTATCGCGTTAGGCTTGCGCGCATCCACGCCGCGTTTGAACACGGTATAGCCGGCCAGTTCATCGTCGCCGATACCCAGGCGCTTGAGGATCGCGGCCTTGATCTCGTCCTCGGCATGAGTAAGGGGAAGTTTGATTTCTGTTAGTCGCAGCATAATTTTAATCTGGAGTCTTTGGAGTGCGGCGTCACGTCGCCGCTTTTAAAGCGCAGACATGTCTGGTGCAACTACTGGTAAGGCTACTAGCCGTCTGACTAACCCAGCAAATGACGCTGGGCAAGTCATTGGTTATAGCCATTCCACTAAGCAATCTAAAAACGATTGCTAAGAAACTGGTTATGCGCACTCCAAACTACGGTTCCGGATCGTTGTCCAAACCCGCCAGCACCATCTCCGCCGCGCGCAGCACGGCGCGCGCCTTGTTCAGCGTTTCCTGCCATTCGCTGTCGGGAACGGAGTCGGCGACGATGCCTGCCCCGGCCTGCACATACAGCATGTTGTCCTTTACCACGGCGGTACGCAGTGCGATAGCCAGGTCCATGTCGCCGTTGAAGCCGAGGTAGCCGACCGCACCGGCATAAATGCCGCGCTTGGAAGGTTCCAGCTCGTCGATGATTTCCATCGCGCGCACTTTCGCCGCGCCGCTTACCGTGCCGGCAGGGAAGGTGGCCTTGAGCACATCCATCGCGTTCAAGCCCGGCTTCAGGGCAGCCTCGACGTTGGACACGATGTGCATTACATGTGAATAACGCTCGATGATCATTTTCTCGGTAAGCTTCACAGTGCCGTTTTGCGCGACGCGTCCGATGTCATTGCGGCCCAGGTCGATCAGCATCAGGTGCTCGGCCAGCTCTTTCGGGTCGGCCAACAATTCCTGCGCGAGTTCGGCATCCTGCTGTGGTGTCTTGCCGCGCGGGCGGGTTCCGGCAATCGGGCGCACGGTGACCTCATTCCCTTCCAGCCGCACCAGTATCTCCGGCGACGCGCCGACGACGTGATGGTCTCCCATGTCGTAATAGAACATGTACGGCGACGGATTCACGCTGCGCAACGCGCGATACAGCGAAAGCGGGGAGGCGGGGAACGGCTGGGCCATGCGTTGCGACAGCACCACCTGCATGATGTCGCCGTCAAAAATGTATTGCTTGGACTTGACCACGGCGCTCTTGAAAGCTTCTGCGCCGAATTCTGATTTTGCCGCTCCGCCATGCGTGGCCGGTGCGTGCGGGATGTCCACCGACAGCCTCAGGTGCGCAGTCAGCTCCTGCAGGCGCTGGCGTCCGATCAAATAGGCGTCGGCCTGTTCCGGGTTGGCATACACGATAAAAGTCAGCTTGCCGCTGAGGTTGTCCACCACCGCCAGTTGCTCGGTGAGCATCAGCAGGATGTCGGGTGTTCCGATCACATCGGGCTTGTGAATTTTGGCGAGGCGCGGTTCGATGTAACGTATCGTTTCGTAGCCGAAATAGCCCGCCAGCCCGCCGCAGAAGCGCGGCAGATCGGGCAGCGCGGCTACCTTGAAGCGCGTCTGGTATTCGCGGATGAAGTCCAGCGGATTGTCGACTTCGTGGGTGGTTACGCTATCCTTGTGAGTCAGCGTCACCAGCTTGCCGCGCACCGTGACGCGCGTGTCGGCGGGCAGGCCGATGAAAGAATAGCGCCCGAAGCGTTCGCCGCCCTGTACGGATTCCAGCAGATAGGAAAATGGCCGGTTGGCAAGCTTGAGATACAGCGACAGCGGTGTGTCCAGATCGGCAAAGGTCTCGCTTACCAGCGGGATGCGATTGTAACCTTGTTGGGCAAGTGCGTTGAATTCCTGTTCTGTGATCGGGTGCAGCATGAAAAACCTCCGGAGTTTGATAGTGGCATAGAGGCCGATGGCATACGCCCCTGGTGAAGGTGAGGGCGAAACGTATTACGCCCCTACAATTCACCATCGCCAGCAGGCGGCTTCTTTCAGATAGCGGAGGTTGTTCATAATCAAGTGCGTTTGATCAGCGGCAATGCGGCGGCAAGATTTTTGATCACCGCGTCCTGGTCCAGCGTCTCGGCCGGTTCGCCGTGGTTGTAGCCGTAGGGTACGCAGAACACCGGGCAGCCGGCGGCGCGCGCCGCGAGGGTGTCGCTCAGCGAATCGCCGATCAGCAGCAGTTTTTCGACAGGCACGCCGAAGAATTTCGCGGCATGCAGCAGCTGCATGGGATGCGGTTTCTTCTCCGCCAGCGTGTCGCCGGAGATCACGATCTCGAAATATTTGGCCAGACCGACACCCTGCAGCAGGGGCTCGGTGTAGCGCGCCAATTTGTTGGTGACGCAGCCCAGCCGGAAGCCTGCCGCCTGCATCGCATCCAGGCCTGCGATCACGCCGTCGAAAGGCCTGCTTTTCAGCAGCAGCTCGGTGTAGTGCTTTTCGAAGATCGGCAGGGCGTGGTCGAACAGCGCGGCATCGGGCGTGGCGTGCATATCGCCGGTCAGCGCGCGCTTCACCAGCCAGCTGATGCCGTTGCCGATGTAGCTGGCCAGCAGTTCCGGCGACACGGGCGCGTAGTCCATTTCGCGCAGCATGCGGTTGGCGGCCTCGGAAAGCTCGGGAGCGGTGTGCAGCAGCGTGCCGTCGAGGTCGATGACGATCGCGGAAATATCCAGCTGAAAATGTACCGGCTTCATCACTTCTTTACCTTCGCGAGTTCGGCACGCATTTCGGCGACAACAGTGTCGTAGCGGTTCTTGTCCTTATCGTTGCGCTTGCTGAATATCGCGGAGCCGGCCACAAAAGTATCCACGCCCGCTTCGGCCACCTCGCGAATATTTGCCGGGCCCACGCCACCGTCGATCTCGAGACGGCAGTTGTAGCCGCCTGCGGTGATCAACTTGCGCACCGCGCGCGCCTTGTCCAGCACGTAAGGGATGAATTTCTGCCCGCCGAAGCCGGGGTTCACCGACATCAGCAACACCATGTCGAGCTTGGGCAGGGTGAATTCCAGGATCTCCAGCGGTGTGGCCGGGTTGAACACCAGGCCGGCCTTGCAGCCGCTTTCCTTGATCAGGCCTATGGTGCGGTCAATGTGCTCGGAAGCTTCCGGGTGAAAGGTGATGTAAGTGGCGCCCGCCTTGGCGAAATCGGGAATGATGCGGTCCACCGGTTTGACCATCAGGTGCACGTCGATAGGCGCAGTCACGCCATGCTTGCGCAGCGCTTCGCAGACCAGCGGGCCTATCGTCAGGTTGGGCACGTAATGGTTGTCCATCACGTCGAAGTGCACGATGTCCGCGCCGGAGGCGAGAACGTTGTCGACTTCCTCGCCCAGCCTGGCGAAATTGGCGGAGAGTATGCTCGGGGCGATTTGATACATGATGAGTCCTTAAATAAAAATTAATATTCGAAGCGCGTATTCTATCTGATACTTCATCAGCCGAATACTTCAGATGGTGAAGGCTGCGCACAATGCCTCAAGCTGACCATGGCGTTTGCGAGCGGAAATAATGCGGGTCCAGAGGACAGGCATATAATACCGCTGCTTCAGATCTTCCGGACACTTGCGGCCAGGGTGATATCAGGTTGGGTCGCAGGGGTAATGCTGAAATGCAAGTTGTGGCGCAAGGAATCATGCGCGCCATAATGAAATTTTCGAGGAGATTGATTATGAATGCTGCACAAAAGCTGCACGACATGGGCCAAAGTCTCTGGCTCGACAACATCACGCGCGGACTGCTGACGAGCGGCACACTCAGCCGCTATATCAGGGAGCTGGCGGTGACAGGCCTTACCTCCAACCCCACGATCTTCGATCTCGCCATCAAGAATAGCGATTTCTATGATGACGCCATTCGCAACAAGGCGCTCGCCGGCAAGTCTGACGAGGCGCTGTTCTTCGAGCTGGCGCTGGAAGACCTGGTTCAGGCCGCCGACCTGTTTCGGCCGGTCCACGACGCGACGGGAGGCGTGGACGGCTGGGTCTCGCTGGAGGTGTCACCCCTGCTTGCCGACGATGCTGCGGGCACGATAGCAGCCGCAACACAGTTACACGGGCGTGCGCGGCGTCCCAATCTTTTCATCAAGATCCCGGGTACACCTGCCGGTATTCCGGCAATCGAGGAGACGATTTTTGCGGGCGTGCCGGTGAATGTCACTCTGCTGTTTTCGCGCGAACACTATCTTGCGGCAGCCGAAGCTTATATGCGCGGAATTGAAAGACGCATCGCCGCGGGTCTTGATCCCAGGGTGACATCGGTGGCATCGGTATTCATCAGCCGCTGGGACGTGGCCGTCAAAGACCGGGTTTCCGGCAAGCTGCGCAACCGTCTTGGCATTGCCATTGGCATGCGCACGTACAAAGCATATCTCGACTTGCTGGCATCAAAGCGCTGGCAAAAGCTTGCCGCTGCGGGCGCCAGGCCGCAACGCCTGTTGTGGGCCAGCACCGGCAACAAAGATCCTGCAGCCGCAGACACCTTGTATGTTGAAGCGCTCGCGGCCCCGGGAACGATAGACACCATACCCGAGAAAACACTGCTTGCCTTTGCCGAACACGGAAATGCGCGGGGAGTTTTGCCGCTTGATGGCGTCGCCGCCGAAGTTTTGCTCGCGGAATTCGCGCGGGTTGGGATCGACAGCGCGGCCCTTGCCGAGCAGCTCCAGCGCGAGGGAACCGAGTCCTTCGCCAACTCCTGGCGTGATCTGATGGATTGCATTGCCGCAAAAAAAGCGCGGCTGGCGATGGGTGTCCAATCATAACAGGCACACCATCTTTGCGGTGTTGCAGCAACGGGCAGTGGCTGCGCACCGCGGCGAATACGGTGTTGCGGTGGAGGTCACGGGCTTATGGCTAAAACCGGCACAAACCATCCCCTGCGCCTGTATCTCATTCGGCACGGCGAAACCGAGTGGTCGCTCTCCGGCCGGCACACCAGCCACACCGACTTGCTGTTGACCCGGAACGGCGAGAACGAGGCGCGTGAACTTGGCCAGCTCCTGCGGGGCATCCCGTTTGCACATGTGCTGGCGAGCCCGCTCAAGCGCGCACTGCAAACCTGCGAGTTGGCCGGCCTGGATAAATTCCGGGAAATTGAGCCCGACCTTGCCGAATGGAATTATGGCGATTACGAGGGGCGGCGTTCTGCGGATATCCGCAAGGAGCGGCCCGACTGGAATGTTTATCGGGATGGCTGTCCGGGCGGTGAAATGGCCGCGCAGGTTTGCGCCCGAGCCGATCGGCTTATCGCGCGCCTGCGCAAGCTGGACGGGAATATCGCACTTTTTGCGCATGGCCAGATCGGCAGTGCCCTGGCCGCGCGCTGGATCGGGTTGGCGGTGGTAGAGGCACAGCATTTTATGCTCGGCACGGCTGCGCTGAGCATATTTGCCTTCGACCCGCACCACCCTGACGTACCGGTTATCGCATTGTGGAACGCTGCCCATCAACAAATCCTGAACACCATTCCCGCCCGTCACGGCAATGAAACCATGACGGCAAGAGAACAATCATCTGGAAACAGGGAGAATGAGGGGGGGGATATTCCGTGGTTTGCATAGAACCGGGCAAGCATGCGGGCGAAAGAGTGAAAGGACCAGGATGAAATTGAACATCAACGATTTTCGCGTCCCGGCGGGCGAAAGGGTGAAGCTAGACAAGTGGCCGACACGGGTGGAGCCGGTGTACAAGTCGAAGAAGCAATATAAAGCGCTGCTAGAAAAGCAGGTGCAGGAACTGAGCGAGCAGCAGCAGCTTTATTACGCATCCAACAGCTACGCGGTACTTCTGATTTTTCAGGCGATGGATGCCGCAGGGAAGGATGGTGCGATCAGGCATGTGATGTCCGGCGTCAACCCGCAGGGCTGCCAGGTATTCAGTTTCAAGCATCCCAGTGCGGAAGAACTGGAGCATGATTTCCTGTGGCGAACCACGCAGGCTATGCCGGAACGCGGCCGGATCGGCATCTTCAACCGCTCCTATTACGAGGAAGTTTTGATCGTTCGCGTGCATCCGGAAATTCTGCAAGCCCAGAACATGCCGGATGGTTTGCTGAACAAGGCGACCATCTGGCAGGAACGCTATCGTTCCATCGCGGACATGGAGAGCCACCTTCAGCGCAACGGCACGAGGATAGTCAAATTCTTTCTGCATCTTTCGGAAGAGGAACAGCGCAAGCGATTCCTCGACCGGATTGATGACCCCGACAAAAACTGGAAATTCAGCCTTGCTGATATTGAGGAACGAAAATTCTGGAAGCAGTACATGCGGGCCTACGAAGAATGCCTGGGCGCCACCAGCACCACGGAAGCGCCCTGGTACGTGATTCCCGCCGACGACAAGGAAAATTCGCGGCTGATCATTTCCGAAATCGTTCTCGAAACCTTCAGGTCGCTCAAATTGGCCTACCCCAAACCCGGTGCGGAACACCAGCGCGAACTGCAATTGATACGCAAACAGCTGCTGAAATAAAAGTACACTGTTCAAACTGGGGGATATCAGGCAGCAGCTGCAAAATCCCGGCGGAACCCGCCGATTTCGTTGCGCCCCCACAAATAAACGGCTGGAGGAATTTATGAAAAAAGAATTGCGCAAGGATATGGCTCAACAGGGGCGGATGGTTCTGAAACAGCTATCCCCGGATTTCTTGGATCCGTCACACGAATGGCGGCGCATTTTCGCGGAGACCTGGGGCACCTTCCTGCTGGTTCTCGTTGCCGCCGGTGGCGGGGTTGTGGCAGCCAAAAGCGGCGGCGCAATCACCCTGGGCATGCAAGTGATAGCACCCGGACTCATGGTGATGGCGATCATCTATTTTATGGGCACGGTGAGCGGGGCGCATCTGAACCCGGCCGTCACTCTGGCATTTGCCGTGAGGCGTAATTTCCCGTGGCGACGTGTACCCGGTTACGTTTTGGCGCAACTGCTTGGCGCCGTGATGGCGGCGCAATTTCTGCACGCCATGTTCGGTACAGTCGGCGGGCTGGGGGCAACATTGCCGGGCGCTGATATCAGCAACGGGGTCGCTTTGGCAATGGAAGTGGTGCTGACCGCGGGGTTGGTTAACACGATACTTGGTACGGCCTCGGGAGCGCGCAACATCGGCCCGAACGGCGCAATTGCAGTGGGCGGCTACATTGCGTTGGCTGGCCTTTGGGCAGCGCCGATCAGCGGGGCTTCAATGAATCCGGCCCGATCCTTTGCACCAGATCTGGTGCGCGGCGACCTGGGCACGACCTGGATTTACATAGCTGGGCCGGTGTTGGGCGCCCTGATCGGCGTCGCTTTTGAGTGGATACTCAAAGGCAGGCCAACAGCAGCGGGAGCCCTTGCGGCGCAAGGGTCACTTGATATTGATGATCACACGAAGCCGGGGTTGTGACCAAAACCAATGATCATGCCGGGTAAACACAGGCAAGCGGTAATTTGTTCATGAAGCCCGGAAGCGAGCGGAATTGAAGCTCGAATGATGTTATTCGGATAATTCTCACTCGGAAATATTTGGTGCGGGGCGGCAATCCTTGTTGCCACCAACTTCCGCAATACGCCCGGCCTGCAAAGTTGTTCCAGGGGCGAGCCCGGGCTGAACGATGAATCCCGATAGCGCTGCTGTGCAATCTTTCTAAAATTGCCATTGACACCCAAAATATAAGCGTATTATAATACACTCATAGATTGATTCTTCTCCCCCTCGGCTTGCCTCCCCGGCAAGCCATTTTTTTTCCGGCATAAATAGTACCTGAGGCTGGTTCCGGCAAACCGAAGTTGTACTCCATACCGCCGTTCCGGCTTCATGTAAACAGTCATACGTAGCGCCAAACGAACAACATATTCCCGCCGGTCCAGGTTCAAAAACTGGCAACAACCCCGTCCAAGTGACCCCTTTCACCTCAAAATGATACGGGCAGTTCTTCAGAAAAGCGGGGGAACGTCATGCCCTGCGCACAGAGAAACTCTCGAACATCGTTCCGATTCGGCCGCATGTCGCATCATCCAGTAATTCCCGGGCGGAATAGCTGTTGACAACCCCGTCGGTGCATCCCTGAGGCCGGAATTCCTGCAGCAGATAATGCTTCACACCCAGATGCTGCAATTCCTGCGCCAGTCGCAGCAGTGAATCACGGGTGTGATAAAGGGGGTGTACGGTGGTGCGGAATTCGCATGACACGCCGCTTGCCAGGAGCAGCTGCGCACTTTCCCGTGCATGCTTCCCGCTTTTCGGGGTGCCGGTCACCTTGTCGTAGTCCGGGAAGGCAGCCTTGATGTCCATGCCCACCCAGGAGAGCAGCGGAAGCAGTTTGTCCAAGCGGGAAGGGTAAATGCCGCCGGTATGCAGGCCTATCCTGAAACCAAGGTTGCGAACTTCGCCGGCGGCGGTCTGAATGTTATCCTGAAGTGTCGGCTCGCCGCCGCTGAAAACAACTGCATCCAGCAGTCCCCGGCGGCGGTGCAGAAAGCGCATAACGTCAGACCACTCCAACCGGTTCCCGCCGTGAGGTGGAATCAGGTGGCGGTTGTGGCAATATCCGCAGCGCCAGGGGCAACCCTGGCAAAATATTACCGCGGCCAGGCAATCGGGGAAATCGATACTGGTCAGCGGAGTAAGGCCGCCGATTTGCAAGCTTGACAAGGCTGGATAGGAATTACAGGGTGCGCAAAACCACAGTTGAACATTTTGCGCCTGCTGTTGGCTTGATCAGGCAGTCAACGGGACGCGGCTTTCCTGAAAATGCTTGCGCTCGTAGTGCTCGGCCTTTTTGCCGATATTGAAAGACGCGACTGGCCGGTGGTAGCCCATCACTCGCGTCCACACTTCGCAGGGCTGGCGCTCCTCTTCGGTCAAAACAATTTCATCGGTCTTGATGCTGGCTGGGTTGGACAAATCGGTCATGGTTGTCTCCTTGCAAGGATGGGGAATCAGGCTGCCGCAAGTTTTTTGCCGCGCTTTTCGGCCAGGGATTCCTGGTCGCATTTCGGACAATAATCATGTTCACCCTCCAGATACCCGTGCTTGGGGCAAATCGAGAATGTCGGCGTGATCGTGATATAGGGCTGGGCAAACCGTTCCAGGGCGCGACGCACCAGCTTCTTGCAGGACTCCGCACTGGTAATGCGCTCGGCCATGTAAAGATGCAATACGGTGCCGCCGGTATATTTTTTCTGTAATTCCTCCTGGCGTTCCAGCGCCTCAAAAGGATCATCCGTGAAACCTACCGGTAGCTGTGATGAATTGGTGTAGTAGGGCATGTCCTTGGTGCCGGCCTGGATGATGTCAGGAAAGCGTTTCCTGTCTTCCTTGGCGAAGCGGTAAGTCGTGCCCTCAGCCGGAGTCGCTTCGAGGTTATACATGTGGCCGGTTTCGTCCTGAAAAGCAAGCATCTTTGCGCGCACGTGATCAAGCAGTCGCACTGCGAAGGCGTGACCCCAATCGGTGGTGATATCGTGCTCGTCGCGGGTGTAGTTGCGTATCATCTCGTTGATGCCGTTTACCCCGAGAGTGGAGAAATGGTTGCGCAGTGTGCCGAGGTAACGCTTGGTATACGGGAACAGGCCGGCATCCATATGGCGCTGGATCACCTTGCGCTTGATTTCCAGGCTGTTCTTGCCGATTTCCAGCAGGTCGTCCAGTCGATGTAGCAGCGCCTCTTCGTTGCCCTGATAGAGGTGGCCCAGGCGCGCGCAATTGATCGTGACAACTCCCACCGAACCGGTCTGCTCGGCGCTGCCAAAAAGACCGTTGCCGCGTTTCAGCAGTTCGCGCAGGTCGAGTTGCAGGCGGCAGCACATGGACCGGACCATGTTGGGCTTGAGTTCGGAATTGATGAAGTTCTGGAAATACGGCAGGCCGTATTTTGCTGTCATCTCGAATAGCAAAGTGGCATTTTCGGATTCCCACGGGAAATCCGGTGTCATGTTGTAGGTCGGGATGGGGAAGGTAAATACCCGGCCCTTGGCGTCGCCGGTAGTCATTACCTCAATATAGGCCCGGTTGATCATATCCATTTCAGCCTGCAACTCGCCATAACTGAATGGCATTTCCTCGCCGCCGATGACGGGGATTTGCTCGCGCAAGTCTTCCGGGCATGTCCAGTCGAAAGTCAGGTTGGTGAACGGTGTCTGGGTTCCCCAGCGCGACGGAACGTTGAGGTTGTAGATCAGTTCCTGGATCGACTGCTTGACATCTGCATACGGAAGGTTGTCCTTGCGGATGAAGGGCGCCATGTAGGTGTCGAAGGAGCTGAATGCCTGCGCGCCTGCCCACTCATTCTGCAAGGTGCCGAGGAAATTGACGATCTGGCCGACAGCAGAAGACATATGCCTGGGCGGGCCGGCCTCGACTTTGCCGGGAACGCCGTTGAGGCCGTCGTTGAGCAGGGTGCGCAGCGACCAACCGGCGCAGTAACCGGCCAGCATATCCAGATCGTGCACATGAATGTCGCCTTCGCGATGGGCAACACCGACTTCGGGCGGGTAGACGTGGTTGAGCCAGTAGTTGGCCACCACCTTGCCGGAAACATTCAGAATCAAGCCACCCAGACTGTAACCCTGATTGGCATTGGCATTGACGCGCCAGTCCATCTGGTTAAGATATTCATTGATAGAGCTTTCCACGTCCACCACGGTCTTGCGATCCTGGCGCAGCTTGGTGTGCTGCTCGCGATAGGCGATGTAGGCACGGGCGGTCTTGAAGTGATTGGCGGTGATCAGCACCTGCTCCACCGCGTCCTGAACTTTCTCGATATGCGGCGGTTCTGCGCGGAATTTGTGAATAAGGACCTTGACTACCTGGGCGGTGAGCAAAAAAGCCTCGTTGGCATCAAAATCCTTGGTTGCGGCGCCGGCCCGCTGGACGGCAGAGCGGATCTTTTCAGAGTCAAATGGCACCATTGAGCCATCGCGCTTGATTACAGCCCTGGGTAGTGAAACCAGGTTGCCGCTGCCGTTTTCCATCTGATTATCTGACATTGATCCCTCCCCATCGGGTTTTGTCCGGATAGTTGCGATCTGATCCTCGAAAGCCATCCGAAGATAGATTGGCGATTATCATAGACCACAATATGTAGTGTGTCTACACATAGAATTACACTATATATTGTGATTTGCAAAATAAGATGATGCGGGAAAGCGTTCTGATCCGGACTGTGAATTTGCATGTAAAACGATTTGCGGAGTTTGGAGGACAACGCTAATAACACTTTTCGCTCAAAGCCGCGTTATTGTACGGTGCGTGGGACGCAACCCGCGATTTCACTTTTGATTGAGAAATGGAATAAGGTCCCGATGTTCTGAATCAGGCCGGAAATATACGCGACCTGATTCGGGCCATCACTTTGCGCGGCGACAGCGAAGCAGCATCGAGTTTCGGCAACTCGATCGCATCCAGCGTATTTTTTGCCACCAGTCCCAGTTCCGTGTCCCCTTCCACGATCAGGCGGCGGCTAAAAAAAAGCGTGTCCGGGTCTTCCTTGCGGGTAGCCAGCAAATAGAAATCCTGCGCGGTGGCACTGATAGCCAGATCCGGCACCTTGCCGGAACGGGTTGGAATGAATCTATCGGCATCTATCGTGAAGTACAGGACCAGACCGAGATCCCTGACGCGGATCGCAATCTGCTTGCCGTGCAACGGTTCCAGATATTGCTTGAGGATGATCCGGCCCAGCGCAAGGTTGAGCATCCTGGCAAGAACAAAGGAGGGCGGAAAGGCCGGCAGCAGCGAAACCAGTGTGGCGACGGGTTGCGGAAAAGTGAATGCGGGTTGTTCCATGTTATCCCCTTGTATCGTGGCAGATCGTGGCCGAGCAAAATCCGGCTATATGGAGATGCCGGCCTGCTCGATGCCGGGCCGGCCATGCCAGTAACCGTCGCAAGCTTCGTCCGGCATGAACCGCGCCATCAGCTGTCCGGCCTCGGAGCCCGACAGGTTGTCATCCAGTCTTTGGCGGAACAGCGCAAGGATCTTTTCAGTATGGAATGGCTGCGGGCTGACACGCACCACACCCACGCCCAGTAGTTGCATGCCTTCCAGTTCCGCCACCAGATTATAGACTTTCGATGATTGTGTCTGGATGCCGTTCAGGGCGAGAAAAGGTTGCCCCTCACGGGTCTTCAGCGTCAATCCGCAGGCATGGTCCAGGCAGCGGAACTGGCAGTCATCCTTGGGCAGGTTGTAATGGCGTGCGGTAAAGCAGCGCGCGGAGAACGCCAGCGGAAGACGACCATAGGCGAATACTTCGGTCTCCATGCCTGGCGGCTTGCCGGCCAGCAGGTCGGCCAGCATCCGGCTGGACATTTCCACCGGTATTACCCAGCGCTGCGCGCCCAATTCTGCGAGCAACGCCAGCGTCTGGGGATTGTAAGTATTGATATGCGGACCCGCGACAAATTGCTTGCCAGACAACAGGCGCACCGCCCCCATATCGTTGGCCTCGACCGTGTAGCTGCCGTTTTCCGCGAGGCGGCGCAGGGTTTTGAGGTCGGATTCAGATTCGATCAATGCCTGGGTGGACAGCACCACCTGCTTGCCGGCTGTGGCGAGTTTTTTCGCCACTTCCAGCCAATCCTCCAGCCGGAAATTATGCCGCTTGGAACACACCGTCTCGCCGAGATAGACGATATCCACCGGCGCTGCGGCGATCCGCTCGTAAAATTCGAACAGCGCGTCGCGTTGCCAATAGTAGAGAACAGGACCAAGGGCGAGTTTCATGTTCACTTCCAGGGACGGTGATAGGCGCCCAGGGTGTGATGCTGACCCTCGGCGAGTTTGTTCAACTGGTTCATCCAGGCGGGTTCGACGGCATAGCTTCCGGCATTTTTCGTCGCGGTGTCGATGGCCGAGCGCCATACTTTAGTCACCTGCTCCACATAGACCGGGCTGCGCTGGCGGCCCTCGATCTTGACGGCGGATATGCCGATGCGGATCATCTCCGGAACCAGTTCCAGCGTGTTGAGGCTGACCGGTTCTTCGATCGCGTAATAGGTTTCGTCGTTGACGTCGAAGCGCCCCTTGCACAATGTGGGGTAGCCGGCGTTTTCACCGTCGGCGTAGCGGTCCAGCAACACGCCGTTCAGGCGCGACTCCAGTCCTTGCGGGGTTTGCTGCCAGCGCACCGCCTTGGCCGGGGAACACACGCCGGCGGTATTGGGGGATTCGCCGGTAATGTAGGAGGACAGCACGCAGCGTCCCTCCACCATCACGCACAGGCCGCCGAAACCGAACAGCTCGATTTCCACCTGAGTGTGCTGCACCAGTTGCTCAACCTGCGGCAACGACAGTACCCGCGGCAACACCGCGCGCCGGATACCAAAATGCTCATGGTAGAAATTGATCGCCTCGTAATTGGTGGCCGAACCCTGCACCGAGAGATGCAGACGCAGTTCGGGATAGGTACGCGAGGCATAGCGCATCAGGCCCGCATCCGCGAGGATGACCGCATCCACGCCCGCTTCCGCAGCATTGCCCACCGCCTCCTGCCAGAGGTGCCAGTTGGCGGCCTGCGGATAGGTATTCAGCGCCAGAAAGACTTTTTTGCCGCGCGCATGGGCGTAGCGCACCGCCTCGCTGGTGCCCGGCAGGTCGAAGTTCAGTCCGGCGAAGGCGCGGGCATTGGTGTTGTCGCGAAAGCCGATGTAAACGCAATCAGCACCGTTATCCACGGCCGCCTTCAGGGCCGGCAGGCTGCCTGCCGGGCAAACCAGTTCAAGCGACATGATTCAGTTCCTCGTTTACAAAGGGAGTGCCGGCACGGGTGCCCTGGCGGGCGCCTCGTTTCCTCAGCTTTATTTCGATGCCGTTCAGCAAGCTCCATTTTTCCGCACACCATGCGGGCGCCAGCAAGACGTCACGCGATGCGGTCGCCGTTACCCGGTGATAGACGATGTTTTCCGGGGTGCGCTCGATCAGGTTGGCGGCCATGGCTATATATCCCTCACGGGAGAGCGGAGCATACTCGCCCTTGCGCCATTGGTGGGCCAGCAGCGTGTGCTTGACGATGTGCAAGGGATGCAGCTTGAGGCCGTCAACGCCGGTTTCCAGCACAGCATCCAATGTGGCATGGCAATGTTCTTCGGTCTCGCCCGGCAAGCCCACGATCAGGTGGGTGCATACGGCGATGCCGCGCTGTCGCGCGGCCAATGCGGTAGTACGATATTCGGCAAAGGTATGGCCGCGGTTGACCCGCTCCAGGGTTTTATCAAAGGAGGACTGAAGCCCCAATTCCAGCCACACTTCCAGTCCCTGGTCGCGATAACGGTCCAGCAGGTCCAGCACCTCGGATGAAACGCAGTCGGGACGTGTGCCCACGGCAAGCCCGACCATGTCCGGCTCTTTCAGTGCTTCGAGATAGAGCGCTTCGAGCGCCTCTACTTTGGCATAGGTGTTGGTGTAGGCCTGGAAATAGGCGATGAATTTGCGGGCGCGGGTGCGCCGTGCAATGGCCCGTCGCGCCTTGGCAATCTGAGCGGCAAGACCCAGGCGGGTATCGGCATCGGGGCTGAAAGAAATGTTGTTGCAGAAGGAACACCCTCCGCGACCCTTGGTGCCGTCGCGGTTGGGACAGGTGAAGCCGGCATCGAGGGCAATTTTGTGGACTCGCTCGCCATGGCGGCGAAGCAGGTCTTGTCCGTATGTGTTGATTCTGGCCGAAAGTATCATTGCCTGCCCAAGCTCTTTTACGACACCGATTTTTCATCCAATGGCATTATACCGCGTGAGGCAGAAGGATATCTTAAATTGGTATATCAGAAATACATTTATTGGCTGGTTGCTGGAGATCCCTGAGTTATATACAACCTCACCCGGTTTCAGTCATTACGAAACGCCAAAAAGATGGATGTGGTTATTTTACAACACCCGCTCAATAACCATTTTATATTTATGGTTATTGTTTTAGTATTTGCGCTGGCAACTGCAATTTGCCAATAGCAGCAAAAAAGCTGCAATTTATTAAAACCATTAAATGAGGGGGTCATCATGAAGAAAATTTCAGGTGCAGGAATATTAGCCTGTATGTTATTTGCGTCTGGCGCGCAAGCAGCCATAACCGATGTTGACGGCCAGGCCGGTGGCGGATTGGTGCCGTGGGCACTGCTTTCCTCGGGCCCGACGGTCGCAATTTCCCATCTGAACACCCAAAACCTGGATGTAAACATCGTCGCGGCCAACACCAGCTTTGCGAACCGGGTTGAAGTGTCCTATGCGCACAGCATGCTGGATGTTACCGGCAGCGCACTGGGTAATAACAACATAGATGCCGTCGATAATTTCGGGCTGAAGGTAAAGCTGAACGATATGGGCGATTCGATGCCGCAATTTGCACTGGGAATGGTGTACAAGAAAGCGTCAGGCAATCTGGTTGATAATGTACTCACGCCAGCATTGGGCGTCGACTCATCGAGCACGGATGTCTACGGCGCGGCAAGCAAGATTGTGAATGTTGGCGGTAAAAATGTGTTGCTGAACGGCGTATTGCGCGCATCCAAAGCCAACCAGATGGGTTTGCTCGGTTTCGGTGGCGGATCGACCGCCGGTGCCAAGACCGGTTACAGCATCGAGCCTGAAGTGTCGGTCGAGATGTTCGCGGCTGACAATGTCGTGTTTGGCGCCGAGTACCGCGCTCAACCGAACAATAGCGTGGCGGGCACAAACGGGGTCTTGCATCAAAATTCAGCGTACGATTTGAACGTTGTCTATGTTGCCAACAAGAACCTCACCTTGACAGCGGCGTACGCCAATCTTGGCGCGGTTGCACCGGGTGTTGTTGGTAACAGCAACAACCAGAACGGCATGTTTTTACAAGCGCAAGTCAGCTTCTAAGCCGGGGAAACCGTTTGACGAATTGCGTGATCTGACTAGGCCAGGTTGACTTTCTGAACACGGTGTATTAATTGGCGTTAAAGATGTTTGGCCCCTGATGCGTTAACATGCTCAGGGGCATTTTTTTACTGATGCTACTGCATTGCAGATGTAACTCCTCGGCATCTACGCGATCAAACTCATCCAATCAGCATAACAAGCGAATTGAAGTTTTATTGTCATTGAAACCGGAAGCATAAACGTTCCGCTCAAAACCGGAACCATAACCGTTCCGAAACGGCACGGTTATGGTTCCAGTGACACATCTCTAAAAGCCTTATTAGGTATGGTGGAGGTGATCAGGATCGAACTGACGACCTTCTGATTGCGAACCAGACGCTCTCCCAACTGAGCTACACCCCCACGGCCGGCAAGATGCTAAACAGAAACTTGCGGTTTGGAAAGGGGTAATCCGCTGCTGCGGTAAAATTCGCGCAGGTTGCCCAGGTCGTCAAACACCCTCGCCGCGCCCGCAAAATTCTGGTTGCGCGTGTAATGGTTGACGGTCACAAAGGTTTTGATTCCCGCAGCGAGACAGGAACGCAGGCCGTTCTCGGAGTCCTCAACAGCGATGCATTCGGCGGCGGACAAGCCCAGTTTGTCCAGCACCCAGAAATAAATATCCGGTGCGGGTTTCTTGTGCGGCACGATGTCGCCGCAGCCGTTGGCGGAAAAATAATCCGCCCAGTTCTTGCCCAGCCCCACTTCCAGCAGCGCGGAGACATTTTCCGGCGTGGTGGTGGTTGCAATGGCAAGCGTCATGCCTGCCGCGTGGGCATCGTGAATGAGCTGCTTGATGCCGGGACGCAGCGGAATATGGCCTGCGCTGAGCATGCCGGTGTAGTGCCTGGTTTTGACCGCATGCAGGTTCTTTACAAAACCCTCGTAGTCGGCAGGCCTGGAAAAATCAGGTAAACAAGTTTCAACGAAGTGCTTGATGCGTTCCTTGCCGCCGGTGACCTTAAGCAATTTGTCGTACAGCGCGACATCCCAGTTCCAGTCCAGTCCATTCTCGGCGAAAGCCTTGTTGAACGATTTGCGGTGTGCGTCTTCGGTGTCGGCAAGTGTGCCGTCGACGTCAAAAATAATGGCTTTGATAGTCATCTGTAAATCCTGAATTTGAGTGGGTTAAAAGTGGCAGGTCGAAACGAATGGGCATGCAATACATCAGATCGGCCATGCGGCGGTCCCTAGCGCATACCGGGCAGTTTGCCTGCCATCCCGCGCATCAGCTTGGCCATGCCGCCCTTGCTGAACATCTTCATCATCTTCTGCATTTGCTCGAACTGGTTGAGCAGCTGGTTGACGTGCATCACCTGTACGCCTGCACCCATCGCGATGCGGCGTTTGCGCGAGGCCTTGATTAGTTCGGGCTTGCTGCGCTCGAGCGGGGTCATCGAGTTGATGATGCCCTCGGTGCGGGCGATCTGCTTGTCGTCTATCTTGCCGCCGGCGGCGGCTTGCGAGAGCTGTGCGGGCAACTTGTCCATCATCGCCGACATGCCGCCCATCTTGCGCATCTGCACAATCTGTTGCTTGAAGTCGTTGAGGTCGAAACCTTTGCCACTCTTCATTTTCTTGGCGAGCATTTCGGCTGCACCGTGGTCGACTTCGCGCTGCGCTTCTTCGATCAGCGACAGTACATCGCCCATGCCCAGCACGCGCGAAGCCATGCGTTCGGGGTGGAAGGCTTCGAGGCCGTTGGGCTTCTCGCTGACGCCGACGAACTTGATCGGCTTGCCGGTGATCTGGCGCACCGACAGCGCCGCACCGCCGCGCGCATCGCCATCCAGCTTGGTGAGGATGATGCCGGTCAGCGGCAGCGCATCGCCGAATGCCTTGGCGGTATTTACCGCATCCTGCCCGGTCATCGCATCCACGACAAACAGGGTCTCGATGGGCTTCAGCGCGGCATGCAGTTGCTTGATCTCCGCCATCATCGCTTCGTCAATTGCGAGGCGGCCCGCGGTATCGACGATCAGCACGTCGTGGTAATGCCGGCGTGCAAAGTCTAGCGCGGCCAGCGCGATGTCCTGCGGTTTCTGGCTGGTCTCGGAAGAAAAGAAATCCACTTCCAATTGCTTCGCCAGCGTGCGCAGTTGCTCGA
>VFSW01004968.1_pt1 | contig 19807 bp, 17 predicted proteins | sample 5358111 | NCBI WGS metagenome assembly VFSW01 (sample SAMN11554181, study PRJNA540505) | mine drainage metagenome | isolation source: sediment from site ElyBrook_90M | place: USA: Ely Copper Mine, Vershire, VT | collected 2017 | reverse complement strand
TCTTTTTGGACGAACAAAAAGAAATGAACATATAAAAAAAAGAAGGTGCCCTTTTGAGACACCCTCTTTTAATATAAGGAATAATTTCTTATTTAACCAGTGATATAAGGTCAACAACTCTGCAGGAGTAGCCCCACTCATTATCGTACCATGCCAGAACTTTAACCATTTTACCGTTAACCATTGTACTCAGCGAGTCAAAAATTGATGAAGCAGTAGTATGAATTACATCAACTGAGACAATAGGGTCTTCCGTATATTCCAGTATCCCTTTCATCGGACCTTCAGCAGCTTTCTTCATAGCAGCGTTGATCTCCTCTTTTGTTGCCTCTTTTTTAAGTACAACAACCAGGTCAACAAGTGATCCGGTAGGGGTAGGTACTCTGACTGAAATCCCATCTAATTTACCCTTAAGCTCAGGAATTACTTTACCTACAGCTTTGGCAGCTCCTGTTGTGGTAGGGATCTGTGACAGAGCAGCAGATCTTGCGCGTCTCAGGTCTTTGTGAGGAAGATCAAGGATTCTCTGATCATTTGTATATGAGTGAATTGTAGTCATGTAGCCGATTTCGATTCCGAAATTATCATTCAGAACCTTTGCTACCGGTGCAAGACAGTTGGTTGTACATGAGGCATTCGAAACACACTGATGTTCAGGTTTAAGATCTTTATCATTTACACCAAGAACTATCATTGCATCTATGGTATCTTTAGCGGGAACAGTCAGAATGACTTTTTTGGCGCCATTTTTCAGATGGTCACCATATCCGCCTTTAGGACTCTCCTTTGATGTGAAAATACCTGTTGATTCTATAACTACATCCGGCTTTTCTTTCCATGGAATATTGGCTGGATTCTTCTCAGCAGTAACTCTTACCTTAACTCCGTTTACAATAATATTCTCTGCATCGTGAGTTACACCGGCAAATCTACCCTGTGTTGAATCATATTTAAGAAGGTGTGCAAGCGTTTGAGTATCAGTCAAGTCATTGATTCCAATTATCTCAATGTCAGGTTTCTCAAGGGCGATCTTAAAAACATTACGGCCTATCCTTCCAAAACCGTTAATAGCTACTTTAATTTTCGACATATCTGTGAATTATTAATTAGTTAATAAATTTGAAGCACAAAAATAATTAATTCCGACAAAAAGGCAAATGATAGAAAATATCATTTATTCTTTTTCTTTTTAAAGATATTTGAAAGCTTATTTGATTCAGGATCAAGAGGATCGATAATTACCCCAAAACGATAGCTGACAAATATTGAAAAGAATATTGCTTTATTATCACTCGTGGCCATTATCGGGATCACCCTGGGAAATGCATTTACCTGTGCTCCGACCTCAATTGCGTGAATAACTTTGTCCTGTTTGCTGTACTCAAAGTTAAAGCCTCCCTTGACATATAAGCCTGGTATTACCTTTGTCTCGTCCAGCCCTTTAGTAAAGGATGCCCTTCCGTAAATTTCCGTTGGCTGAGTTATGGCGGGAGTGAATTTCTCCTCCTTTATTATTACTTCATATGCAGAAAGAGGGTACATGACCCTGTAATAAATTGGTTTATATATAGCAAGCACCGCTCCTCCCGAATAGAAATATCTGATAGCTATTCCTCCCATATCAGCCTTTTTGTAGATCTCATGCTGATGGCCAATTCCACCCCTTATGTAAAAAGTGGAATTCAGCTTTCCGAAAACAAATGAACTGCCGGTCGTATAGGGATTGGACAGCCTGTACTCTTTAGGATTCTTTAATGATCCTCCTTCAATTTCGAGCAGGCGCTTATTGAGGAAATCGATTCTTTTGGCGCCCCGGTAACCCAAACCGATGCCATCAGAATTAAGCATTATTCCAAAAGATCTTTCATTACGGAAAAATACCTTCTGCTGTTCATTTAATTCCCCCTGGGCATTAAGTGAAACTGCAAAAAGGACTATTAAGACCGCTATTATAAGCAGCTTTTTCATTATTATGCTAACTTATAAAACAGGAAAAAAGTGTGTTCCGCGGATCAGACATTTTTTACTGCCTGCTCGGTATTTGCTTTGGAATAAGCCGGACATTCCTTTTTGTTGCATGAGCTGACAACTATTATTGCAATGAAGGTAACCAGAAGTATAACAGCAAATTTTTTCATACCGGGTATCATTTTTAATTCCTTACAAAAATATACTTTTCATTCTAAAAACCAGCTTCATGCCGTAAATTAAATTAATCCTTTCCATAAAACGGTGTTAATTGGGGATTAACATACCTTTTTTAATTACCGGACTGCAATATAATTCACACTGCAGGTAAGGCTTCCCTGTTGTCAGGTATACAAGTACGGTTTTGACAACCGCTGAGAAAAAAAATCAAAATTGATAATAAAAATTTGTGGCCTCTTCCGGTAAACAGTTAACTTTAACAAATTTAATTGGTTTTTCGGGAAGGCATGAATTCTAAAAAATATCGCATCCCTGCATCTTCTAAGAGAAAGGGTAAGTTCTGGTTAATAACCGGAGGGATTTTACTGGGTTTGGTTCTTCTCAGATCCGGGAAAGCTGTTATCACATATACTTCATCTGATAAATATTGCATGTCCTGTCATATCCATCCTCAGGCTGATCAGAGCTGGAAGCTTTCGACCCATTACAATAATAGCTCAGGGACCATAATCCATTGTACTGAATGTCACCTGCCGCCAGAGGATCACGGATACCTGCCGGCCAAGGCAAAACATGGGCTGAAAGATATATATGGATATTTTTTTAAAGATAGTTCATCCATTAACTGGCAGGAGAAAAAGCTTCTTGAAAATGCCAGGGGATTCGTCTATGAAAAATCCTGTCTGAAATGTCATCAGAATCTTTTTCCGGTCAGATTATCTGTAAACGGAGGTAATGCACACCTCTTCTATACTACAAGCAGGGAACCCTTAAGCTGCATAAACTGCCACCTTAATGTGGGCCATTTCGACAGGGAGGCCATCCATGCCCACGATACTGCTTTTGGCGTTACCGTAACATCAGATAAGGAAATATTTACAAACCCGGCAAAGATCGAAAAGTTTGAGAACTTCACTGAAACTATACCCGGGACCAGCGTCTCCTTCGAAATGGTGGCTGTACCCGGTGGAACATTTGATATGGGTAGTCCGGAAAGTGAACCATTACGGAAGCCGGATGAGGGTCCGGTAAGAAAAGTAACTCTTTCAAGGTTCTGGATTGCCAGAACTGAAGTCACCTGGGATGAGTACATGGCTTTCTTCAGGGCCACCGGATCGCAGGGCAGGACAGAAGGACAGCCAATAAGAAATAAATCCACGGATGCAATTACAGGAGCAACTCCTCCATGGGGAGCTCCCGATCAGGGCTGGGGCAAAGGTTCAAGGCCTGCAATTACAATGTCGTGGCATGCTGCAAATGTATACTGCCAGTGGCTTTCAAAAGTAACCGGTAAAAAATACCGGTTACCAACTGAAGCTGAGTGGGAATATGCATGCAGGGCGGGTACTGCGACTCCCTATTTCTTTCCGGGGAAACCTGAAAAATTTACTTCGACAGGTATCTTAAGGAGAATATTCGGACCCGATACGACAAACATTGCTTCCCGGGTGGTTTATAAGGTAAACAGTAATTCAAGGACAAAGGAACCTTCCTCAGTAAAAGAAAATCCTTTTGGTTTGAAAAATATGTCGGGAAATGTGGCCGAGTTTTGTCTTGACTATTATTCTGCAGATGCTTATAAGGCAGACTCGGTTACGCTTGTTAACCCGACAGGCCCGTTAAGTGGCAGGGAACATGTTATCAGGGGAGGTTCATTCAAAAGTGATGCGAAAGAGGTAAGAAGCGCTGCACGGGATTTCACGAAGACAAAAGCATGGCTGGTCACCGACCCCCAGATGCCAAAGAGCATATGGTGGTACTCCGACTGTATAGATGTCGGCTTCAGGGTTGTATGTGTAACAGACAGCTTAACCACACAATAATCTGAATATTATACTTTTAAAATATGCACGATATCAACAGACGAAGATTCATAGGAAAAACTGCAATCGCCGGTATTGGGTTAGCAGGTGCCGCATCATTGATCTCAGCATGCAAAAGAGATCCGGTATCGCTGAAGCTTCCTCCGGTGCTGAGGGGAGCCCCGAAGGGCCGAAAGTTAAAAGCCGGGCTTGTGGGAGCCGGGGCAAGAGGCACTGGCGCTGCCATAAATTTTATAAGTGCGGGTCCCGATCTCGAAATAATAGCCCTCGCTGATGTCTTTCAGGATAAGATAGATGCATGCCGGGCAAGATTTGCCTCGTTTAATCTTCCGATACCGGAGGAGAACTGTTTTACAGGGTTTGATGCCTATAAGAAGCTTATGGCCATTCCTGAAATAGATGTTGTACTGCTTGCAACACCTCCGAAGTTCAGGCCTGATCATTTCCTTGAAGCTATTATGAATAACAAGCATGTATTCATGGAAAAACCTGTCGCTGTAGACCCGGTTGGCATACGATCGGTCATAACAACCGGTAAAAAGGCGGAAGCTTTGGGCCTCTGTGTTGTTACAGGAACACAGAGAAGGCATCAGGAAGATTATCTTGAGACCTATAAGCAGGTGATGAATGGCGCCATTGGTACTATTACATCCGCAAAGGCTTTCTGGAATCAGGACCATGTATGGTTCCGCACCAGGGAAAAGGGATGGAACGATATGGAGTACATGATCCGCAACTGGAATAATTTCTGCTGGCTTTGCGGAGATCATATCCTTGACACTCATGTACATAACATTGATGTTATAAATTGGTTTATAGGCAGGCATCCTGAGAAGGCAATCGGATACGGCGGACGCGAGCGCAGGGTGACAGGTGATCAGTATGATTTCTTCAGTGTGGATTTTGATTACGGTAACGGTGTAAGCTCTCACAGCATGTGCCGCCAGATAGACAGTTGTGCCAACGGAACGGGGGAAATGATTATGGGCACCGAAGGCTATACAAACTGTGTAAATACGATATGGGATCTTAAGGGTAATATAACGTGGCAGTTCCCGTATCCTAAAGATGAGAACGGAAATCCCATGAGCCAGATCAGGATACCTCCATATGTCCAGGAACATATGCATCTTGTATATGCCATCAGGACAGGTAATTACGTAAATGAAGCAGAACAAACGGCAGTATCAACGCTTACTGCAATTATGGGAAGAACTTCAGCCTATACCGGACGGCTTATTACCTGGGATGAGATTTTCAGGTCAGATATGAACCTTGGACCGGCAAAAATTGAATTCGGGCCGGTTGATATGGTATTTGAAACGCCGGTACCGGGAACGCCGGTAATTGTTCAGGATTGAAATTTTTTTATAATCTTACTTAAAGAATATCCAAAATGACAGACAAATCATCAAGAAGAGAATTTGTTAAGCAATCGGCTAAAGTCGTTGCCGGTGCTGTAATTCTTCCCAGCATCATTCCTTCCTCAGCATTCGGCAGGGGAGGGATGACTCCCCCGAGCGACAGGATTGTGATAGGTGCCATCGGTACCGGTTCGCAGGGGATGAGCAATCTGAAAGATTTTTTAAAGCTGAAAAATGCTGTCCAGTTTGTTGCAGTCTGCGATGTCGATGCCAATCATCTGGCAACTGCCAAACAGACAGTTGATGAGGCAAATAAAAACAGTGATTGCCGTACCTACGGTGATTTCAGGGAATTTCTGGAGAAAGAAAAACTCGATGCAGTTTCAATTGCTCTTCCCGACCACTGGCATGGTATCATTTATTCCGCCGCGGCAAATAAAAAACTTAATGTTTATGGCGAAAAGCCAATCTGCCGCACAATAAGAGACGGTCAGGCCATTGTCAGCGCTGTAAAAAAGAATAATATTATCTGGCAGACCGGGAGCTGGCAGCGTTCACAACCTAACTTCCATCGTGGTGCAGAACTTGTGGTCAATGGCAGGATTGGAAAGATAAAATATATTGAGGTAGGTTTGCCTGACGGAGGCAAAGGTATCGGTACGCCTCCACCAATGGCAGTTCCACCGGAGCTGAACTGGGAAATGTGGCTGGGACCTGCCTTAAAAGTCCCGTACCGGGGAGTTTCACACTGGGACTGGCGCTGGATACTCGATTATTCAGGTGGTCAGCTGACCGACTGGGCCGGACATCATATTGATATAGCCAACTGGGGTGCGGGACTGGAACATACTGGTCCTGCAGAGATTTTCGGGATAGGCAGCTATCCTTTTGAAGGGATCTTTAATGTACCGGTTGAATACGACATCTTTTGCAAGTATGCAAACGGCCTTGAAATGAGGGTGGCAAACGCCGCCAGACTTCCACTGGGAATGGGAACCACATGGCACGGTGAAACAGGATGGATTCATGTTGACAGAGGCAACATAATAGAAGCTTCCAACCCTAAAATACTTCAGGAGGTTATAGGGGAGAATGAGACCAGGCTGTATAAAAGCGATAATCACTGGCAGAATTTTATTGACTGTATCCGGTCAGGCAAGCAGACAATTGCTCCGGTGGATGTGGCATACAGGGCCATTTCTGTAGCTTTATTAGGTGAAATAGCCATGACAACCGGAGAGACTATAAAATGGGATCCTGATAAAGAAGAGATCATTGGCAATCCTATGGCAGCCAGACTGCTGGGCCGGCCTTATCGCCAACCATGGGAATCTCCAACCGTTTAAAGAGTGAGACTCAGATCATAACCAGTAAAATAAAAACTATAATATGATGAAAAAACAATATTTACTTTTTATAATAGTAGTTTCAGGGTTACTGACCTGCTTATCTGCATGCAAAAATGAGACAGGCTATAAAACTTTGATAATTACGGGTCAGAACAATCATAACTGGAAGGCAAGCTCCCCCGTTCTGAAACAGATCCTCGATGAAACAGGCTTATTTGCTTCTGAAATTATGATATCGCCGGAAAAAGGAGGCGATATGAAAAATTTTAACCCCGATTTTTCAAAATACAAGCTTGTTGTCCTTGATTATAACGGAGATTCGTGGTCGGATAAAACAAACGCGGCATTTCTTGATTATGTTAAAAACGGAGGAGGTCTGGTTATTTACCATGCTGCCGATAATTCATTTCCGGGATGGAAAGAGTATAATGAGATTATCGGACTCGGGGGATGGGGCGACCGTAATGAAAAAAGCGGCCCGTATGTATATTACAGGAATAACGAGCTTATCCGCGACACTACCGCCGGTCCGGGAGGTTCTCATGGCAAGAGGCGTGAATTCCTGGTAACCAACAGGATATTAGACCATCCGGTTACTAAAGGACTGCCTGTAAAATGGTGGCATGCCACTGATGAATTATACAGTCAGCTCAGGGGACCGGCAAAAAACATGCAGATACTTGCTACGGCCTTTGCCGATAGCGCTGCCGGGGGAGGCACAATGCGTGATGAACCGGTGCTCATGACAATTACATATGGTAAAGGCAGGATATTCCACACAGCCCTTGGTCATGCTGATGAGGGTGGTGGCCCTGCAATGCAGTGTGCCGGGTTCATTGTAACCCTCCAGAGGGGAGCAGAGTGGGCAGTAACCGGAAATGTGACCCAGCCTGTACCATTCGATTTTCCAAATGAGGCAGGAGTAGTGTTGCGTCCGGATTTCAGGGAGATAACACTTGACGAGGCTTTTTCAAAAATAGGAAGCTATGAAATTACAAAAAGCACCAAATACCTGACCTGTATACAAAGTCATGAACGGGATATAGCAGGCGATGAAAAAGGATTGCAGGATATGGAGAAGCGCCTTTTAAAGGTTCTTATAGCAAAAGAGTCCACCACGGAAGCCAAGAAACTTATGCTCCGTGAACTTAGCTGGATCGGGAGCGATTATTCACTGCCTGCTATTAAAAACCTGGTTTCCGATTCTGAGTTAAAAGATGAAGCTGAATTTGCCCTGGAAAGGCTTCAGGGAGCAGGGGCGCAGAAGTGATAAGGCTATAAATGAATTAGTTAATGCTTTCACTTGTAATACCGATTTTCAACGAAGAGAAGCTGATCGATGAGCTTGTAAAAAGGACTATTGCTGCTCTCGATTCATTTATTACAGATTATGAAGTGCTTTTTGTCGATGATGGCAGTACCGATAAAAGTCTTGATTTACTGCTCTCATGGCAGAAAAGAAATTCCGCTGTAAAGATATTGTCATTATCAAAGAACTTTGGCCATCAGGCTGCATTTACGGCGGGACTGGAACATGCAAAAGGCGATCTCGTGGCAATGATGGATGGTGATCTTCAGGATCCGCCGGAACTCCTTCCGGCGATGATCAGGAAGATAAACGATGAAGGTTTTGATATTGTAAGCGGGAAAAAAACAGGACGGAGGGGTAATAAGGGAAGAAACCTTTATTCATACCTTTTCCATCTGTTTTTTAAACACATTGGGGAAATCAGGAATATGGAGAATTCCGGTAACTTCTCGGTGATGAGGCGGGAAGCCGTTGACGCACTTATTGAAATGAAGGAAAAGATCCGGTATCTTCCGGGTTTGCGGACATTTATAGGATTCAGACAGGGATATGTCGAATTTATCAGGGAAGAACGGTATAATGGTGACCCTAAGATGAGCTTATGGAAGCTTTTAACCCTGGCATCTGATGCAATATTTGCCTTCTCAAGGTTTCCGGTTCGTTTCTGCCTGGTTATTGGAGCGATTGGTACTCTGGTATTTATGTGCGCCGGAATCTATGTTTTAATTGCCAAAGCGTACGGCTTCGCAATAACCGGATGGTCATCCACTCTGCTGAGCATATATTTCCTGGGCTCTATCCAACTGGTTTTCATGGGTATACTGGGTGAATATGTTTACCGGAATTATAAGGAATCCCAGAACCGCCCGGTCTACTTCGTAAGAAAGTTTTATGAGGGCGGCCAGGAAAAATGATGAGAAAATCTCTTCTGCAATATTTTTTCTTTACCGCCGCTGCATCACTTCTTGTCTTAATGTTGCTTGCAAGCCGGGAAGCGGGCATTAACTGCGATGAGGTGCTCCATTATAATCACTCGGTGGCTGTCTATAATTATTTTGCCACGCACGGAGTGGACCAGTCCGCACTCAATACGCCTGTCACCCACCTGAAATATTACGGGCAGGCTTACGATAACCTGGTAACTGTTCTCATAAAATGGTTCAGCATTGAAAATATCTACGGATTCCGGCATTTTATGAGCTCAATCGCCGGCTGGCTTGCAATAATGATAACAGCTTTGTTTGCAGTCTGGCTAAGTGGTTACAGAACAGGGATACTGGTGATAATCCTTTTTGCGGTTTCGCCTGCCTTTTTGGGTCATTCCCAGAATAACCTGAAGGATATACCGTTTGCCCTTGGTTATATCTGCGCCATATATTATATGTGTAAATTCATTACCAGCGGAACAAACCCTTCCGTTACCGATACAATTTTTTTAACCGCGGGAATTGCATTTTCAATAAGTATCAGGGCCGGAGGGTTGCTTTTGTTGTGTTATGCCTGGTTATTCATTTTCCTTTTCTATCTGTTCAGGTATTATAATAAAGAGCCGGTATCAGCCGCAGAGATAGTTAAAAAGCTATTTCTGCTTACAGCAATATCACTGGCCTCGATTATTCTGGGTATTCTGTTATGGCCCTATGCACTTCAGTCTCCTGTCAGGAATGTTCTGGAATCATACCATGTTATGGCTCATTTTCCTGATACCTTCATGCAGATCTTCCGGGGAAAGATGGAGTGGTCGGATTTTATGCCATGGTACTATCTGCCTGAATCTATGCTTATTACAATACCCGTTGTAGTTCTGGGAGGCTTTTTGTCATTTTTTATATTCCCGGGATCGCTTTTAAAGGATAAAAGGCTGCTCATCTATGGATTCCTGGTTTTCACGATCATATTCCCTGTTGTTTTTGTGATCTGTGAGAGATCAAACCTCTACAGTTCCTGGAGGCAGTTCCTGTTCCTGTATCCGGGGATCGTTTTAATTGCAGCCTCCGGCTTCAATTTTCTGTTCGATTATTTTAAGAACAAAAGGTATGTCAAATGGGGAATTGTCTTACTGATAGCACTCCTGTCATTTCATCCCCTGAAGTTCATGGTAAAAAATATTCCCTATAGCTATATTTATTATAATCAGCTGGTTGGAGGACTAGCCGGGGCTTACGGGAATTTTGAAACTGATTACTATTATGTCAGTCAGACTGAAGCTTCAGAATGGCTTCTTGATTATCTCAAAGAGAAGAAGATCAATGACACTGTTAAAATTAAAGCCACATATTCGGTTAGCTGGCTTTTCAGGCATCATCCTGAATTTAAAACATCCTATTTCAGGTATTCCGAACGAAGTCAGTCGGACTGGGATTACGCAATTGTAGCCAACAGGTATATCACTCCATACCAGCTTAAAAATAAGATATGGCCCCCGGCAAATGCCATACATATCGTTTATGCTGATCAGGTGCCGGTTTGCGCTGTACTGAAAAGAGGTTCAAGGGATGATCTGGATGGTTACAATGCTTTGAATGAAGGAAGGACAGGCGATGCTTTAAAATTTTACGGAAAGGCTTTACGAAGGGATAGCAGTGATGAAATGATTTTTTATAATTTTGCACGTGCTTTATATAAGGAGGGCCGGTTTCAGAGAGCAGATTCTGTTTTGAAAGCGGGTCTTGAAATTAATCCTGATTTTGAGCCTATCCTGATGTATCTGGGAAATATAGCACGATCGCAAGGCAATAAAGATGAGGCGCTTATGTATTACAGCAGGGTAATTGAAGCTAACAGGAAGTACTTTGAGGCATATGTGGGGAAAGCAGAATTGCTGGCATCTGAAAACATAATGGGGGCAAGGGCTTTGCTCAGAACATGCATACAGATGAATCCCGGATATAAGCCGGCTATAAAAGCGCTGGCCGATACATACAGGAATTCAGACCCTGAAATAGCCAGGAAATATGATGAACTGGCAAATGGAAAGAATTAATTCAGACGTTTTTAATTGATCATAAACGGAAGGAGCTTTTGAAAAAATAGTTTATAAACAGATAAAAGATGAAGAAATCAGTTTTAGTGTTATCGTTATCCCTCCTGCTTTTTGGAGGTTTGAATCAGGCATTTTCTCAGGAACAACCAAAACCGAAAAAGGATACGGTAAATATAGATACCGATGCCAAACCGACTTTTTATTATGCAGAAGATGAAAAGATGGGTAAGGAAAAAAACGGAACAGTTACAATTGTTATTATAGCCGGGGCAGTCGTTGTAGTGGCCGCCGGAGCATACTTTTTTTTGAGGAAAAAGAAATAGGCTGCTCTTCAGGTCCTGGACTGAAATTATGGTTTGGAATCACCTTCCGGCCTTTTACAGCCAGGGTAAAGGCGAACTGTAAAAGCTTTAAAGATCATTTTATTTAAATGCCAACTGTATGGATAAAATAAAAATTTCCACGGCCCAGTTCGAGAACCGGAGCGGAGACAAAGAGTATAATCTGTCAAGGATCGAAGCTCTTGCGGTAAAAGCCTCTTCGGAAGGTTCTCAGGTTATAGCTTTTCACGAGTGTTCGGTCACCGGCTATACATTTGCCCTTCACCTTTCAAGGGAAGAGATGCTGGACATTGCTGAACCCATACCTGAAGGACCAAGTATCAGACGGCTGATCCGGATAGCTAAAGAATCCGGTATTGTTATTTTAGCAGGGCTTTTTGAAAAAGATAAGGAGGATAAGATTTACAAGGCATATGTCTGTGTTGACAGGAATGGTCTGGTTGCAAAGTACAGAAAGCTTCACCCTTTTGTAAATGCATATATAACGCCCGGCGACAGCTACTGTGTCTTTGACCTTTTTGGCTGGAGATGCGGTATCCTTATCTGTTATGATAATAATATTATTGAGAATGTACGTGCAACCACATTGCTGGGAGCAAATATAATTTTTATGCCACATGTTACAATGTGCACTCCTTCAACACGTCCCGGGGCCGGTTTTGTTGATCCGCTCCTTTGGAAGAACAGGGAGGCTGATCCAACCTCTCTGCGGTTGGAGTTTGACGGTATGAAGGGGAGGGGCTGGCTGATGAAATGGCTGCCCTCAAGGGCTTATGATAACGGGATCTACGTTATCTTTTCCAATCCGATAGGGATGGATGATGATCAGCTGAAAAATGGCTGTTCCATGATTATTGATCCTTTTGGCGATATTATCGCTGAATGCCGCACCCTCGGTGACGATTATGTCACAGCTTCCCTTATTCCCGAAAAGCTTACAATGGCGGGGGGATACAGGTATCTCAAAGCCAGGAGGCCCGGACTTTACAGGGATATCATAGGACAAGCTCATACTCCGGTACAAAAAGTATCATGGCTCAACCCTGATAAAAAGAGCACAGGGCTTGGAGCGTGAGATATGAGATGTGAGATGTGAGATATGAGATGTGAGATATGAGATATGAGGTTAGAGTAAGTGACTAATACGCTGTCTTCTCAGGGGATTCAGAGATAGATTTACTATTCGGAGCAGATTCTTGATTTGTCATTAAATCTCAAGGTATGGAAAATATTCATTTCCATGCCCCTGCAAACCTTTTTCATTATCCATTGTTAATAGTTTAACATATCTGTATTTATTAAGAAATCGTTAAATTTTCACAGCAGTTTCATTATCGTGGAATAAATCGGACAGGGCAGATGTCATAATAAGTACTTAATTTAAAATGTCCTGCAAAAAGCTCGACAGCAAAAAAAACAGCAGACAATACAAAAAAGGAGCAAATGGCAAAAGAGATGAATACCAAAGATGTGAGCCTGTTTACGGTAACCTGTTTCCTGCTTGTTGTATACAGTATTCCAGTTAAAGCCCAGACTAAAGTCTGGAGCATGGATGATTGTATACAGTATGCTCAACAAAAGAATATACAGGTGCAGCAGGCTCAGGTAAGCAGCAGTATAAGAAATGAAGACCTGTTGTTGTCAAAAGCAGCATGGTATCCTTATCTGAGCAGTTCGGCGAGACAAAACTATAACTGGAATAATATAGTTAATTCCACCACAGGATCTACTGTTTTCAAAGGAACGAATGGCATCAGTTTTTCTGCCAGTTCGGCAATGACACTCTTTAATGCCTCCAGAATTCGTAATGGCGTAAAGCAATCTGAAACCGAATTTGAAGCATCTCAGTATAATATTGAGGTTATTAAAGAAGCTGTGAGTCTCAATGTGCTGAATGCCTATTTGCAGGTACTCTATTCAGAGGAACAGGTCAAAAACGATACGGATCAGATTGCCTCCCTGGCAGAACAACTGAATCTGGCAGATGAGAGACTGAAACTGGGGGCAATAGCAAATTCAGACTATCTTCAGGTTAAATCACAACTCGCGACTGAAAAGCAGACTCTTGCTACAAATCTAAGTCAGCTGGCAATTAACAGGATAGTTCTGATGCAGTTAATGGAGTATCCGATAACCAGCGACTTTCAGATAGAACACCCGAATCTGGACAGCCTTATCAATCAGAAGCGGACTCCTGATGCTGTAGAAGTTTATCAGACAGCATTAGGTATAAAACCGGAAGTGAAAAATGCGGAACTTACCAAGAAAAGTTCACAAATAGCTATTGATCTGGCAAAGGCTAATTATTACCCTACGGTTTCTTTGAATGCAGGCGTATCAACTTCATATTCCGGTTACCAGACAAGTTATTCAACCAGTTACAGACCAGGAACCACTTTTGGGGATCAGCTTAAAAACAATATCAGCCCTGAAATAGGACTCTCAGCTTCAATTCCGATATTTGAGAACAGGTCAGCTAAAACAGGGGTCGAAATCGCAAAGCTGAACTTAAATAATGCAGAGTTGAATGAACTAAACACAAGAGACATACTCAGAAAAGCTATAGAACAGGCCTGCGAGAATGTTACCTCTACTCAGATTGAGTATGAAGCGAGCCTTGAGGCCTATAAGGCGGTAAAAGAATCATTCGAAGTAGCTTCTGAAAAATATAATCAGGGACTTATGAATTCGGTTGATTTTCTAATCCAGAAAACAACATTTATTGCAGCAGAAAGTACATTTCTCCAGTCAAAATATGCATTGATATTCAGTTATAAAATTCTCGATTTTTACTCGGGTCAGCCTCTGACATTTAAAAATAAAAAAGACTATTAATTATCAATAAATCAGCACAGTAATGAAAAGGATAAGAATTAAGAAAAGAACAGTTTTTGCCATAGTTACTTTATTCCTCGTTATCGTATATGTTGCATGCAACCGAAATAAAAATTCCTATTCCTTCGAGACTGCCATGGTTAAAAAAGGTTCCATAATAAATACAATAACCGCTACCGGTACGGTAGAGGCTGATACTACTGTATTAATAGGCACACAGGTTTCCGGAGTAATCAAGAAAATTTATGTCGATTTCAACTCAAAAGTCAAAAAAGGCGAATTATTGGCTGAACTCGATAAAACACCTTTGCAGACCCAGGTTCAGCAGGCACAGGCTGCTCTCGATGATTCAAAGAGTGAGGTTGAATTTCAGAAAGCAACTTACGAAAGATATAAGGCTTTACTTGATAAGAAGCTTGTAGCCCAGGCTGACTATGATCAGGTAAAATACAATTATGAAAAGGCCCTGGCAGATCTGAAGACAGCTCAGGCCGGATATGACAAAGCTATTGTTAATCTGAACTATGCTTCGATCTATTCCCCGATTGTGGGTGTCGTTTTGAACAGGGCAGTGGATCAGGGGCAGACGGTCGCTGCCAGCTTCAGTACCCCGAATCTTTTTACAATAGGTAATGACCTGACAAAAATGCAGGTGCAGGCTAATGTCGATGAAGCGGATATCGGACAGGTGAAGCAGGGGCAACCTGTGACATTTAACGTGGATGCCTATCCTACCGAGACCTTTACGGGTGTGGTAAGGCAGGTCAGGCTTCAGCCGGTAGTTACAAATAATGTTGTGACATATACTGTAATTGTGGATGCCCCGAACCCCGAAAAGAAGCTCATGCCAGGTATGACAGCAAATATAACAGTGCAGGTTCAGAGAGTGGATAGTGTGCTTATTGTCCCTGCAAAAGCAATAAGGTTCACCCCCGAAGCTGCCTGGCTCACTGAATATCTGAAAAACAACCCATCCCCCCAGAGACCGAAAAATGGTGGCGCCGGTCAGAATGCCAGCGCCCGGAGCGAACAGGGTGACAGAGCATCAGGAGAGTCTAATCAGGGCGAATATCAACAGGGTGGTCAGATGCGGAAAAAGCCGGTTATAGTCTGGGTAAAAGATGGAGACAAATTTCACCGCGTGCGTATTGTAACAGGAGCAATGGACGGAACAAATGTTGAGATTAAATCGGGGCTTAAAGCAGGCGACGAGGTCGTCCTCTCAATGATGAAGGACGGAGGGTCAAATGCTTCAGGATCATCCACAACCGCAACAAGCCCTTTCATGCCTCAGAGGGGAAGGCGATAATACTGATGCCACTGTTATGAAAACTCTTATTGAGATAATAAAACTCAGAAAAGACTATTATGTGGGAGAGGTGACTGTACATGCTCTCAGGGGCGTTGATATGTCTGTAACTGAAGGGGAGTTTGTGGCCATAATGGGAGCAAGCGGATCAGGAAAATCGACGATGCTGAATATTATCGGATGTCTTGATAAACCCACTGAAGGAGATTATGTACTTGACGGTATCAATATCTCAGGGCTGAGTAAAAATGAACTTGCTTCTTACAGGAACAGAAAGCTGGGCTTTGTATTTCAGACCTATAATCTCCTCCCGCGTACTACTGCACTGGACAATGTCGAGTTGCCTCTTCTGTACAATTCCACGGTAAAATCAAAAGAAAGGAGGGAGAGGGCGATAGCTGCTCTTGAGTCAGTCGGACTGGCTGACAGAATGTATCACAAGCCTAACCAGCTTTCCGGTGGTCAGCAGCAGAGAGTGGCAATTGCAAGGTCACTTGTTAATGATCCGGTAGTAATTCTTGCAGACGAAGCTACCGGAAATCTTGATACCCGGACATCTTATGAGATTATGGCACTTTTTCAGGATCTCAATAACAAAGGAAAAACAATAGTTTTTGTGACCCATGAGCCAGATATTGCCAGATGTGCTACGCGGAATATAATCTTTAAGGATGGTCTGATCCTGAGGGAAACTCCCGTGAAAGACAGAACAAATGCACTTGAAATGCTTGCCAGCATTCCGGTAGAAGAAGATTAGAAAAAAAAATAAAAATGAGTATTAAAAACCTGCTCAAAATAGCTCTTAATGCATTATTAAGAAATAAGTTCAGGGCTTTTCTGACTATGCTCGGAATAATTATCGGAGTTGCTTCTGTTATTACCATGCTGGGGATCGGACAGGGATCAAAAGTAAGTATCCAGCAGCAGATTGCCAGCATGGGATTAAATCTTGTAGTGGTTATCCCCGGATCACAGGAGAGAGGGGGTGTCCAGTACGGGGCTTCAACAATGCAGAGTCTTAAAGAGAGTGATGTTGATGCAATTCTTTCAGATTGTCCGGCAGTACTTGCTGCCACACCCGAAGTACGCGGTAACGGACAGGCTGTTTTTGGAGCAGCAAACTGGCCCACAACACTGTTTGGTGAAAATACAAGTTACCTGCAGATAAGGGAACGTTCGGTTACCAATGGACGGATGTTCAGTCAGAATGAGCTTAACACCGCAGCCAAAGTCTGCCTTCTGGGACAGACAGTAATCACAAATCTGTTTGGAGCCGGCTCAGATCCGGTAGGACAGGTAATCAGATTTAAGAATATCCCATTTCTTGTAATTGGAGTACTTGATGCAAAGGGTTTGAATACTTTCGGACAGGATCAGGATGATTTACTACTGGCCCCTTATACAACAGTTCAGAAAAGGGTACTGGCAATAACCTGGGTCCAGGCTATTTATACCTCGGCGGTTGATTCCAAATCGACAGATCTGGCCGCAAAGCAGATAGAAGAGACCCTGCGCGTACAACATAAGATAAGAGCCTCTGATCCGGATGATTTCAGAATAAGGAACCAGGCGGAATTATTGTCAACGTTCAGTTCGGTCAGTAATATTCTTACAATTCTGCTGGGGGCGATAGCGGGCATTTCACTCCTTGTAGGAGGGATCGGCATCATGAACATTATGTATGTGTCTGTTACTGAGAGGACGAGGGAAATAGGGCTGCGTATGGCAATCGGAGGAAAAGGAATCGATATTTTGATGCAGTTCCTTGCTGAATCGATGTTATTAAGCATTACCGGAGGCGTTATCGGTATTCTGGTTGGAATAGCGGCATCCAAAATAATCGGATCGGTAATGTCGTGGCCTATTGTTGTCTTGCCGGGGTCAGAGATTTTATCTTTTGCAGTTTGTACCGTAATCGGAATATTCTTTGGCTGGTATCCTGCCAAGAAAGCCTCTAATCTTGATCCTATAGATGCTCTGAGGTACGAATAATAGGCCGTTACGCCACACTTCGTACTGCTAATCGAGTATATTCCTGCAAAACTCAACACACTTTTTTACCTCAGCCACCGCATCTGAACCTTCGGGTATCGGGTATTCAAGTTCAATATCAGCATATATTGGCCATTTCCTGTCTTTAAGGAGGAGCAGAATATCAGCAATCGGCGTTTCTCCCATCCCCCACGGCATATTCGTATTGGGGGGATTGGATTTTGGTCCTGTCTTATCTTTCAGATGGATACTCACAATTCTATCATGGAGCCTTTCAATAATACCGTTAGGATGAAGACCTGTTGCTCCGAAATAATGTCCCGTATCAAAATTCAGCATATTTGCCGGGGAATATTCAAGAAATTTATCAAATGTCCATCCCGGTTCACCCGGCTGCAGGTGCTGATGAAATATGGCGTACATCCCTTGTTCCCGGGCAACAGGACCCATGCGCATAGCTGCATTGTCACCAATTTCATTACAGACTCCTTTGGCTCCCAGTGCTTTGGCTGCCTTAAAAGAATAAACTATCTCTTCATCGCTCCAGCTTTCGGGGGAAAATTTTGCAATATGTATTGTAACTCCGGCATCATTGTACATTTTACGGAGAGCTTCAAATTTTTTCATCGGGGCAGAGATACGCCATTTTCTCTGGGCCTCTTTTGCCTCTTTTGTAGCTTTTTCAAAACCGGCTATCTCTTTTTCCGTCAGCAATACTCCCGGAGCCGGTTTGTCAGGCCCCTGGGGAAGACCGGCATATTTCTCGGCAACATCTCCCATCAGTTCTATGGAACTGATTCCTCCCTGAAGGCAATACTGTAGGATATCCTCTGCAGCGGAAGGCATGCTGCGCCAGGAGTAGGTTATTGCTCCCACCTGCACACCTCCGAATAGTGAGTCTGGTCTGCTTCCCTTTTGTTTTCCCCGGCTCTCAGAAATATAAAAATTCAGCGGAACTGCTGAAAAGGCTGCTGCAGCAGCTGTCATGCCAAGAAATTTCCGTCTTGATACCTGATTGAAATGCTTTTTAGAGTTTTCCATATTGCATTTATTGAATTATACCTTCTTCCATAGATTTCCGGCCTTATCCGATTCAACAACCGCATGGATAAATTTCATTCCTCTTACACCATCATGCACCGTGGGGAACTCACAGGGATCAAATTTCTCACCCCTTATGGATTTTGCCGTTCCCTTGTAAATATTTGCAAGAGCCTCGTAGATACCTTCCGGATGACCCGATGGCATCGTATGAGCAGCTTCAGCAGTAGGTCCGTTATAGCCATGAGCAGGTTTAAATGTTCTGGCAGGCTCGGTGTCGCTCAGCATATAGAGATAATTTGGATTTTCCTGACCCCATTTAAGGCTAGCCTTCGATCCATAAACAGCTATTGTAAGGTTATTCTCCTCTCCGCCGCAAACCTGACTGGCACGGATCACCCCTTTCAGCTGTTTGCTGAAACGGATTAAAACCGTTCCGTCAAGATCGAGCTTTATGCCGTCTTTAACGGGATTAAGATCCGAAAGTACCTCTTTTATCTCCAGACCCGTTGTATATTCGATGAGGTTGAATGCATGAACCCCTATATCACCCATACAGCTGCTGGCGCCGGCATGTTTGGGATCGAGTCGCCAGACCCCGGTTATCCGGCTCTCCGTACCATGAATTATTGAATTTATCCAGCCCTGATAATATTGTGCATCGATTCGCTGAATTGTTCCCAGTTCTCCTTTACTTATAAGTTCCCTCATCTGGCGTATCATAGGATAACCCGTATAGGTGTGGGTAAGGGCAAAGGTCAGTTTGTTTTTTGAAACAAGCTGCTCAAGCTCCAGAGCCTCTTCAACGGTCATAGTCATAGGCTTTTCGCAAACCAGGTGAAACCCGTTGTTCAAAAGACTTTTTGCGAAAGGATAATGAAGGGCATTAGGTGTTACTATTGCTACAACCTCAATCCGTTTATCAGAAGGCAGGGCCTTTTCTGCACTGATCAGAGCATCTACTGTCTCATAGCACCTGTCGGGACTAATGCCTTCCTTCTTTGCAAAGTCACGGCTCTTGTCATAATCTGCATCAAAAACTCCGCCAACAAGCTCGAAATCGTTGCAAATTCTTGATGCACGGCGGTGAGCATCGCCGATGAATGCTCCAAAACCACCTCCTATCATTCCCATTCTTATTTTCTTCATATACTGATTTAATTACTTGTTTTTTGTCTTTTACACTACGAACTACACTCACATCTCACATCTCACATCTCACATCTCATATCTCATATCTCATATCTCAATCTCTCCACCCTGTGCCCTGTGCCCTGTGCCCTACGCTGTTTTTCTTTTCCTGATATAGAGCA
>VFSW01004967.1_pt1 | contig 19807 bp, 22 predicted proteins | sample 5358111 | NCBI WGS metagenome assembly VFSW01 (sample SAMN11554181, study PRJNA540505) | mine drainage metagenome | isolation source: sediment from site ElyBrook_90M | place: USA: Ely Copper Mine, Vershire, VT | collected 2017 | reverse complement strand
GAAGACATCGTAAAAAAAATAGAAACAATTCTTGCCGTCCCTGCACCAGCTCCCGTAGCTGAAATGCCACTACCAGTCGCGCCTGCTCCCGAAGCTCCTGCTGCATAAGACGCTTTCTCGCTAAAGTGGTATACTACTACCGCACCTGTCCCGCCACGGACAGGGATTTTCAATACCATGGCCACCAAAAAGAAAGAAACAGCAGGAGTCGCGCGCGCACGGGCGCGTACGGATTCGAAAAAGCACGCAAGCGCGGACGACTGGATTCGCGTGAAGGGCGCACGTACCCATAACCTGAAGGGTATTGATGTAGAATTTCCACGGGGCGCCATGACGGTGGTGACTGGGCTTTCGGGTTCCGGCAAGTCTTCGCTTGCATTCGACACCATTTTTGCTGAAGGGCAGCGGCGCTATGTGGAGTCGCTTTCTGCCTATGCACGCCAATTTTTAAACCAAATGCAGAAGCCGGATGTGGACGAAATCACTGGTTTGTCGCCCGCTATTTCTATTGACCAGAAATCTCGCTCCAATAACCCGCGTTCTACCGTCGCCACCGTCACGGAGATTTATGATTATCTGCGGGTGCTCTATGCGCGTGCGGGGCAACCGTACTGTACGAATCATGATGTGCCTATTGCTAAGCTTTCCAAAGAAGAAATAATTGCCATTATCCAAAAGCGCATCAGAGAAAAAACGGGTGGCGATAAAGTAAATGTGATGGAGGTGTCGCTCGACCGGAGCACGGTCACTATTTATGCGCCAGTGGTGGTAGGGCGTAAGGGGGAGTATTACCAACTCCTGTATGACCTCCTCGGGAAGGGGTATGAAAAGGCGGTCATCGACGGAAAACTCCACAGTCTGCGCGAAAAAGTGACACTCGATAGACATAAGCGGCACGACATCGATGCGCAGGTGGATTCCATCTTCGTTTCAGAATTTGTACGTACACCAGACGCCGCGCGTGAGCGACTTTCGGAGGCCCTTGAGCTCGCTCTTAAGGAGTCAGATGGCTTGGTAAAAATCGCCCATGCGGATGGCACGAGCGAAACGCTCTCTGCCAAATTCATTTGCCCGGAGGACGGCGTGTCCTTCCCGGAAGTAGAGCCCCGGCTTTTCTCTTTCAATAGTCCGTATGGAGCGTGTCCCGCCTGTAATGGTCTAGGCACCAAGTCGCTCTTCTCAGAAGAAATATGTCCGGTGTGTGAGGGGAAGCGACTACGCCCCGAGGCACTCCGTGTCTACCTTTCAGGTAAGAAAAATCCGAAAATCAATAATGGACTCGGTATCAACGTCGTGGATTTCACGAATTTTTCTATACGCGAAGCAAAGGAGTTCATGGACCATCTTGAGCTTTCTGAAATGCGTGCAGAAATTGCGCGCCCCATTATTCGCGAAATTACGAACCGTCTCGATTTTATGCTAAACGTAGGTCTCGACTATCTCACCCTGAATCGCTCCGCAGCCACCCTCTCCGGAGGGGAGGCGCAGCGCATCCGCCTCGCGTCACAGCTTGGCACGGGTCTGGTCGGAGCGCTCTATGTGCTCGACGAACCCACCATTGGATTACATCAGCGAGACAATGACCGTCTCATTGAGACACTGCTTTCGCTTAAGGCCCTTGGCAATACTATTCTCGTGGTGGAACACGACGAGGACACTATCTATGCATCTGATTACCTCGTTGATATTGGACCTGGTGCCGGTACGCATGGCGGTCAGGTAGTGGTAGCGGGCTGGCTCGAAGAACTGCTCACCGCGGAAAAAAACACCAGTGGCTCAAAGACCCTTTCGTATCTTCGTGGGGAGACTGACATAGAAGTACCGCAGGAGCGCCGCACCAGCCAGAAGGGTGAAATCAAAGTGCGCGGCGCAACCCTCCACAATCTTAAGAACCAAAATGTCGATGTGCCGCTCGGTAAGCTTGTGTGCATCACGGGTGTATCAGGCTCGGGCAAGTCCACCTTCCTCTACGACATACTGCACCGCAATGTCGCGGCACGCTTCAGTAAGCGCGAGGCAAAGCTTGAACACGTGGCGAGTATGACGGGTACGGAATACGTCGGGCGGGTGGTACTTATCGACCAGTCGCCCATTGGCCGTACGCCACGCTCAAATCCTGCTACCTACACCGGTGCCTTCACGCATATACGTGACTTATTCTCGGCCACTTCAGAAGCTCGTGCACGTGGCTGGAAGCCAGGACGCTTTTCCTTCAACGTTGCTGGGGGGCGCTGTGAAGCCTGCCAGGGCAACGGGACCATTGCGGTAGAGATGCACTTCCTGCCAACGGTCTACGTCACGTGTGACGTCTGTAACGGCACGCGCTTTATGAAAGAGACGCTTGAGGTCCGGTATCGAGGAAAAAATATTTATGATGTGCTGCAGATGACTATTGAGGAGGCCGAAGTCTTCTTTAAGGACATTCCCGCCATTAGTGAGCGCCTTGAGCAGCTAAACGCGACCGGTCTCGAATACCTCACGCTTGGGCAATCTGCCACAACGCTTTCGGGTGGGGAAGCCCAGCGCGTAAAAATTTCCTCCGAGCTGTATCGCCCGACCACGATGAAAACGCTGTATCTGCTTGATGAGCCAACCGTGGGTCTGCATTACGCAGACGTTAAAAAACTTATCGACATACTTCAAGAACTCGTACGCCGGGGGAACACGGTGGTGGTCATTGAACACAATCTTGATGTGGTGAAATCTGCTGATTGGCTGATTGATTTTGGTCCTGAAGGAGGAACCGGTGGCGGGAAGGTCGTTGCTAAAGGAACACCGGAGGAGGTGGCTGAAGTAGATGGCTCACACACTGGCACCTATCTTGCAAAAATGCTGAAGAAAGCGAAGAAAAAGAAATAGAAAAAGACGGCGCATGCTGCGCCGCCTGTATCCTTATATTAGGTGCTCTAAGCCGCAAGGGCTTCCTTCAGCAGTTCGGTCTCCCAGTGCATGCCTGTACAAAAGAGGCCGATGGTAAAAGCGCGCTGAGCTTGCGGGTCCGAGTCAATGAGGTAGTGCTCGCAGATTTCACCCTCAATGAGTCTTCTCACGAAGAGCTCATTGCGAGGGTGGATGTGTGTCACGGTGCCGATGGTGTGCACGTCAACACCATGATCCTGCGCCACCCAGGTGAGGAACTCCTGCTCCTCTTCGAATGCGAAGCCTCCACAGAGACCTCTCTCACGCCAAAGCTCAATACGCCCGATGTCCTCTGCTCGACCTCGCAGCGACTCGAGGCCGCACCGCAGTACCTTAGTGTGAACCAGTCTCATGTGCTTCTCCCATTAAAACCCAGCTTCCACAATAGCTTGATTAGTGCAAATGTCAATTTTACGGCATACTTCGTGCATGCAGCGCGAAGAACTCAAGCGATTTGACCTCCCCGATTCTCCCGGGGTGTACCTCTTTACCAAGGGTAGAGGCAGGAACAAAAAAGTACTCTACGTAGGCAAGGCGACCTCGCTACGCGACCGGGTACGCTCGTATTTTGATGATGATTTGATTGCCACGCGCGGTCCACGCCTCGTGGACATGATTACCGTGGCTGACGGGCTGATGCATGAGCCGACACCGACGGTACTCGAGGCACTCGTACGCGAAGCTGCACTTATACGCGAGCACAATCCATCAGCAAACGCTATGGGGAAGGACGACAAAACGTTCTTGTATGCTGTTATTACGGCCGAGGAAATACCTCGCGTACTAACCATTCGCGGTAAAGATGTTGATTTCAAGAAGAAGGCTTCAGGTCTAATCAGACTCAAGGATATTCATGGACCCTTTCCCTCCGGCTATCAGCTGCGCGAGGGTCTAAAGCTCATACGTAAGATTTTCCCGTTCTATGACACGCCCCGGCCTATTGTGCCGATGGCGCATACTTTGGGGCGCAAGGTAGAAGGAGGGAATAAACATTTGCAGGCTCATGTTGAATTCAATCGGCAAATCGGGCAGTATCCCCGCTCCATGGATAGAACAGACTACCTGCGCTCCATACGTAATGTTTCGTTGTTTCTTTCAGGTCGCGTGCAGTCATTGCGCTCGCAGCTAGCTAAGGATATGAAGGAAGCTATTAAGGACGAGCGATTCGAGGACGCTGGTGTGGTAAAGCGTCAATTATTTGCGCTGGATCATATTCAGGACGTTTCGCTCATAAAGGACGAGTACCGCAAGGAGGAAAACGGGCCTCGCATTGAGGCGTATGATACGGCCCACATTTCCGGTACCAATGCGATTGGGGTTATGACCGTGGTTGAAAATGGTGTGCCGGTGAAGAGCGACTATCGTACGTTTCGTATACAGGGAGTTTCGGGCAAGTCGCTTAATAATGATATCGCTTCACTGAAGGAAATTTTGTCGCGTCGGTTGGGGCATCCTGAGTGGCCGCTTCCGAAAGCTTTTGTGGTAGATGGGGGAACGACTCATAAAAAAACCGCTGAGGCGCTTCTGAAAGACGTGGGCATTGGTATCCCGGTGGTGGCCGTAGTGAAGGACGAAAAGCATCGGCCACGCGAAGTGCTCGGTGGGTTGCGTGCAAAAATCTCGGACGCGGATGCGGTCCTAGCTAATTCTGAAGCTCATCGCTTTTCCTTGACCAAACATCGGCAAGCGCGCAGTCGCGCGCTCGGGACGAAATAAACAGGACCCTCTTGTGCATTTTACGGCTGGTGGTAGATTTCTCTAGCGGGTTGCCCTTTGGGTACCTGTACCGCGATGGGCCTATAAGCTCGCCGCAGACAACGCAAAACGGCGACACAAGTCGTCACAGATCTTTTAGGGAGGCAGAATGAATAAGAAGCGAAAGCGTTTCGATGCGGTGACGGCTCTCCAGGGGGAGACTAGCTGAAAAGCCCGCACGCGAGCTCCTCACGGCAACACAGTCGAGCCTCGACACGGCTTAGAGGAGCAGTGCCTCGCACGCACACAAACCACCGAAACGGGAAAACGAATCTCCATTAGATTTGGTACACGCGGCACATGTTCCGCACACATCGCGAAGGCGAATCAAATCACTGGGCTTCGGGGCCGGACATGTTCCGGCCTTTCTCTTTGCTATACTCTTCTCATGCGTGGCACCGTTGTGGGCGTACTGCGAGGGGGTCCTTCAAGCGAGCATGACGTGTCGCTTCGGAGTGGTCATGCCATTCTTTCGCATTTACCGGAGGACAAGTACACAGCGCGCGACATTTACATAGACCGCGACGGCATGTGGCATGAGCGTGGCGTACCCACCAGCCCTGAGCGCGTCCTTCCCTCGCTCGATGCCGTCTTACTGGGACTGCACGGTGAATACGGTGAGGACGGCACGGTGCAGCGCCTTCTTGAGCGGTACGGCGTCCCCTACGCAGGGGCTGACTCGTTTGTCTCCTCACTTGCTATGCACAAGGTACTGACAAAAGAAAAAGCAAAGACTGTCGCTGTACTCACACCGAGGTATCACTTCATTGATGCGGGTGGAGATGCTGAAGCAGCCGCACGCCATATCATCCGGACCTTTCATCAGCCGGTGATAGTAAAGCCCGTCTCTCTTGGCTCCTCTGTAGGTATTTCTATCGTGGGCGGGTATCAGCCCGTCTTGGATGCTATTACGAATCTCGCACAAAAGGAATCGGGTGTTCTTGTGGAAGAGCTGATTCGTGGTCGCGAAGCGACGGTGGGAGTCGTAGAGCATATTCGGGGTGAACAGTACTATGCGCTTCCTCCTGTTGAGATACTGCCACCACCCACCGCGCAGTTTTTTGATGCCAGCGTAAAGTACGACGGTAGCACGCTTGAGATAGTGCCCGGTCGGTTCTCAAAACCGGAAATGACGGAGCTAGCGCGCCTTGCCCGCTTGATGCACGAGACGCTGGGTGTACGCCACTACTCCCGCAGTGATTTCATACTCTCAGCTCGCGGTATCTATTTTCTCGAGACCAATACGCTACCCGGTCTCACGAGCGAATCACTCCTGCCGAAATCGCTGACCGCAATCGGCGTGAAGTTTCCGGACTTTCTCTCCCACTTGGTCGAGATGTCGCTCGCGCGTGAGCTAGCACACATATGAGCCCCGTTAGAAGCCCGGTTTGAGATTCTAAAACATTATGAACAATCAGCACATTGACGAAGGCATGGTTTCTAACGGGGTGAGCGACTTAGCCCATAAGAAGTGCGTGCCGTGCGAGGATGATGGCTTTCCGGCGCTCACGCCGGAACAAACAAAGGATTTTCTTGAGCACACGCCGCTCTGGAGCTTGAATGAGAAATCCACGTTCGTCCACCGAGTATTTCGTTTTCCTGATTTCAAATCAGCACTCGCCTTTGTGAACGAGGTAGGGAAAGTGGCAGAAGAAGAGTGGCACCATCCCGACATCAAGCTGGGGTGGGGAAAGGTTGAAGTATTGCTCACCACGCACAGTATCAAGGGTCTGTCGGAAAATGATTTTATCGTCGCGGCGAAGATAGATCTCCTATTGCCTCAAAACTAACCCGAATGCTATAGTACCGAAGTCCCAGAAATGGGCCGTTAGCTCAGTTGGTAAGCTGCTCCTTAAGAAAGGACAGCTTCCTCCCGGCGCTCGCCTCGGACAAACGCGATGGGAATCGCTTTGCCGCTCGGCTCGCTTGGTAGTAGAGCATCTCATGTGCAATGAGGTCGCGGAGAATAGGAACACGTTCAAAAACACCCTTTATGGGCCGTTAGCTCAGTTGGTAGAGCATCTCATTTGCAATGAGAGGGTCGCAGGTTCGAATCCTGTACGGTCCACAAACGACGAATTTGACCCCGCAAGGGGTCTTTTCGTTTGTGGACCGTAAGCAAGCGGAGCTTGCGTCAGGATTCGAAAAAACTCGTTGAGCATTTTGCGAGTCAGAGAGCAAAATCCAACGAGTGGACAGCGACTGTAGGTCGAGAATCCTGTACGGTCCACCCGATTGAATCTCCCCGCGAAAATGCGTCCGCGCTCCGCGCGGTAAGTGGAAGTTGGGCAAGAAAAGAAAAGAACGTTTTGAAATCTACGAAGAACGCGCTTGCGCGCAAATGGCGGTTCGAGCCACGCCTGGGTCCCTGCCATAGCGAGCTCCGATACCGACCTTATCCCTGCAATAAAGTACGTGACGAGTCAGAAGCACAAGAGTGTCGAGTATGTCGGCTTCGCAGGATCGCCCTCATTCGGGATGATACGCGAGTGTAGTACCCAGCGTATTCTAACCAAACAAGACTTGCTCCCTTTTCAGTATCTAAAAGAGCCGGAGCGAACGAAGTAGGAGCACTACGCAGTCAGTCCAAACCAAACAACTGCCGCAGGCACGGTCAGCCAGAGAAGTCCCTTGATGAGAAAAAAGAGGAAACCCGCGATACCGAGTCGCTTTAGCCAGATTACGAAGGAAGATGGAGAAGGAGTCATGCGCCCAGTATATCGCGCAAGCGAACGAGGCAAGTCTGCGGAACGGTATCAAATGCTGCCCAGCATGGCATATACTGTCTCTATGAAAAGTGCTTCGTGGCTACCCTTTGCAGTCTGTATTGCAGCGTCCCTTACTGCAGGCATATTTGGTTCAGTGTTTACCATTTTTAATATTGAGACCTGGTACGCTACCCTCGTGCAGCCCTCATGGACCCCGCCTAATTGGGTCTTTGCTCCCATCTGGAATGTGCTCTATGTGCTTATGGGGGTGAGCGCGGGCCTGGTGTGGAAATCAGAGCGGGCAGGGAAGTGGTGGGTGCTTGGACTCTTTTTCTTTCATCTGCTCGTAAACTCCGCTTGGTCTATCGTCTTTTTCGGACTCCACGATACCTTCTCTGCGCTCTTGGTGATTAAGGCGCTCTGGCTTCTCATTGCGGCCATGATGATTGCGTTCTGGCGGTACTCCCACCTCGCAACCTATCTACTTATCCCGTATCTGCTCTGGGTTTCCTACGCAGCCTCCCTTAATCTCGGTATCATGCTTTTGAATCCTTAATCTTATGCGTACCTATCTCAAACTCTTTTGCATTGCACTTCCCCTCACGCTGGCGCTCGACGCCAGTTGGATAGGGGTCATTGCGGCTGGGTTCTATCATTCTCAGTTTGGTGCGTTTTTTACAACCACCCCAAATTTCTGGGCGGCTGGGCTTTTCTATGTCCTCTACACTCTCGCCCTCGTTTATTTTGTGGTAAATCCTGCGCTGAACGCGCGTTCTCTTGCTACCGCTACCGGTAGCGGTGCGGCCCTAGGGCTGACTGCGTATATGACGTACGACCTCACCAATCTTGCCCTCCTTTCCGGATGGCCTGTCTTTGCAGCATTTGTTGATATTGCTTGGGGCACACTCCTCACCACGCTCGTTGCGGGGCTGACGTATCTCATCGCTATTAAATTTTTCAAGCTATAGGTGAACTGAGTCGAATTCACCAGCGTATCAGTTATTTACCCTGGCCGTAGTACTTCTTGAGGAGTCGTACATGCTCCTCGTAGGTGGCGGCACAGTGAAAATTACCCATGCGATCGTGGAAGTAGAAGACGCAGTCTGTCGGCTTCGGATTCAGTGCTGCAATCACTGCTGCCACCGAAGGACTTGCAATAGGACCCGGGGGAAGTCCTGGATACGCATATGTGTTATATGCAGACTTTATATATTTGTCCGCAGGCTTGACTACCGGCCACCAAGATTTGGCTGTATCTGCCTTCGCATATTGCAGTGTCGCATCAATTTGCAGGTTCATACCCTTAAACAGGCGATTCCAAATAATACCGGAGATGAGGCGAATATCGTCGGTGCCGCCGGTCTCACGTTCGATAAGGGAAGCGATGGTAAGGGCATCAGACAGCGGGACCTGCTCTGCGGTGGTGGTGCTGTAGCGGTTCAATATCTCGTCGGTAAAACGTTCACTCACCATTATTTGCACATCCGCTGGCGTCATTGCGCCATACACCTCGTAGGTACCAGGACTAAACTCGCCTTCAGACAGTGTGGGAGGTGAAGACTTCACGGCCCGCAGAAAGTCTTGGCGCTCCTTTGCGCTCCACCCTAGTGCCTTACCAAATTCCTGCGCCACTTGCTCCTGGCGGTATCCCGGCTGGATAACCACAAAGTCTATATCCGCTCCGGCAAGCTGCCGGTATAGCGGGAGCGCCGCTATTTCAGATGCCAGCCAAGGAAAGAATCGTGAGCCTACATCTGCAACCGCGGCAGAAAGTGCACCACTGGCGTGGTCCTCAATAAGCGCGTCCACCTCCGTATTTTCAACCATGAGTTTACGAGCTGGATTCACCGATATAGGAAACGGGGAGCGCGTACTAATTTTCTCAGCCTTGATATCCATCGAGAGGATGGTGGGTAGGGAAAAAAGACCGCCACTAACCACAAGCGTTGCGATAGCAACCGGTGCGACGGCACGCGACACACTTTGTAGTGTGGTGCGTGGCTTTTTCTTGTACGGCCCAAGTGAATGGGGCATGAGGCTCCTATTTTGTTGGCCCGGCATTATAGATATGGTATCAGAGACATGCGCACCTGAAAGGCTCGTTATGCACTGCGAGAGTAGTTTTTGCATGGACAAAGATCGGGTCGCAAGCTACGGTGCGAGTGATGAAGGAACGTTCAAAGACCCCACTGATTGAGACAGCGATTACCTCTATAGGCTCTATAGCGTCTTTGCTACTACACACGGCGCTCTTTGCGGTGGCTTTTCTCCTATCGCTTGCGGGCATTGTGGAATGGCAGCTCATGCTTCTCGTGCTCACCACCATCGTCTCACTCGAAGCTATATACATGGCTATTTTCATTCAGATTGCGGTGAACCGAAACACCGAGTCCCTGCGCGAGGTGGAGGAAGACATCGACGAGATTCAGGAAGACGTCGAGGAGCTTGGCGAAGACATGGAAGACATCCAGGAAGATATCGAAGAGATTGCGGAAGATATCGACGAGATTCAAGAGGATGTGGACGAGATGAGCGATGAGGAAAAAGCAGACGAGAAAGGAAAGGAGGATGCAAAGGTAGAGAAAGAAAAGAAGGAACGACGCGAGAAGCGTGAGAAGAAAATTAAGGACGAAAAGGAATTGCTTGAAGAGCTTACGCGCGATGTGCAGAGACTCTTAAAAGACCTCGAGGCACTCAAGAACGGACAGTAATAATATTTACCGTTCATGTCTCGTTCAGCCTCCTTGAGATACCGGAGCGTCCTCGTGCGCTATACTCGCTCAACACTTCCACTCATGACCAACTCAAAACAAAAGCGGATACTTCCGGTTCTCTTTGGAACGCTGCTTCTCGACACCATCGGTTTCGGGATGGTGCTGCCGATACTTCCGATTCTTTTCACCGACCCGACGTCGGCGTCCTTCATGCTTGCTGGCTACTCGCACGGTATGCAGCTCTTTCTTGCTGGTGCCATCGTTTCGGTCTTTGGCTTTACCCAGTTTCTCGCTGCACCGCTTCTTGGTGAATTGTCGGACGTGTATGGCCGCAAGCGATTGCTTACCATCGGCATCGCTGTCCTGGCGCTCTCGCAGCTCATGTTCGGGTTTGGTGTAGAGATTGCATCACTCCCACTTTTGTTCATTTCGCGCATCATCGCAGGATTTGCTGCTGCAAACATTAGTATCGCGCAGGCAACTATTGCCGACATAAGCGCACCGGAGGATCGCGCAAAGAACTTTGGTCTTATTGGGGCGGCCTTTGGTATGGGTTTCATCATCGGTCCTCTGCTGTCCGGGTGGATAGCAGGTCTGAGCGGTAATCCCGCCATACCGTTCTGGGTCGCGAGCGCGCTCGGTCTCCTGAATGTCGTATTTGTTTCGCTCTTTCTTACTGAAACTCGGGTACGCAGCAAAGCAGCGCACCGCTTCACGCTACTCAAGGGTCTACATAACATACGTGCTGCATTAACGGACAAGGATGCTCGTCCTTTGTATCTCACCAACTTTCTCTATCTTTCCGGCTTTTCATTTTTCACGTCGTTTGTCGGCATTCTTCTCGTGTCCTCCTATGGCTTCACTGAGACCACGGTGGGAACCTTTTTCGCTCTCGTGGGTGTCTTCATAATGATTACGCAGCTCGTCTTTTTGCGCGTACTCACCAAAATCTACTCCGAGCGCCAGATTCTGAAGGGTTCAATACTTATGGCGGCGGTGGTTGTCGCACTCTACCCGTTTATGTCTGACCCAAGGCTGGTGTACCTCCTCATACCACTTCTCGCTATACCGCAGGGCCTTACCATGGCAAACCTGACTGCACTCATCAGTAAGGGAGTGTCCGCAGAGCGTCAGGGAGCAGCGCTCGGTATTAATTCCTCGCTTCTGGCATTCGCCACTGGGATTGTTCCCTTGGTTGCTGGTGTGGGCACCGGGCTCCTCGGTATCCAGGTTGCCTTTATCGGGGGAGGCCTCTTGATGGCGGGTTCGTGGGCCATTCTCTTCCTCCTTCCACGAAAATTTTAGTCCTATTGTTGAGTACCTTGCACCTACCTTGGTGAGGCTCCAATAGTTTGCTAAACTGGCTTCATGACAGGGGTACTGGCCCACCAGGGTCTTTTTTACGTATGGAAGTAGAGCTCGCGGGAGCTACTACAACCATGCTTACAACCGCTACTGACGTGGCGGCTACTGTCGTGTATGAGAGTCCCATCCACGTCTCGCTGAAGGCTGAGGTTCTTGGTCACTTCCTTGGATTCCCCATCACCAATTCACTTCTCATGACCTGGTTGGTCATGTTCCTTCTTATTGCGTTTGCGGTTTGGTTCCGCGGCACGCTCAAGATGATTCCCGGAAAGCTTCAGGCGGCCGTCGAGTGGGCGTTTGGAGGAGCCTACGAGTACGTTGCCGCGACGCTTGACGACGAAAAGCTTGCCAAAAAGTTTTTTCCGCTCATTGCAACCATTTTTCTTTTCATTCTCGTTAGTAATGAACTGGCATTTCTTCCAGGGGTCGGCTCAATCGGGTTTTTTCATGGCACTGAGTTTGCGCCGCTACTGCGTGCTCCTGCTGCAGACTTGAACTTCACCCTCGCACTCGCCTTTATTTCATTCTTTGTTATCGAAATAACCGGGCTTGCGGTACTTGGTGGTTTGAAGTACGTCGGTCGCTTTGTTAATCTAAGTTCACCGGTGGGCTTTGCTGTCGGCCTCATCGAGATTGTTTCCAATCTCGGGCGCCTCGTTTCGTTCTCCTTCCGTCTCTTCGGCAACATTTTTGCGGGAGAGGTCATGATTCTGGTAGCGGGGTACTTCCTTCCGTATCTGCTGCCCGTGCCTCTAATGGCCTTTGAAATTTTCATAGGGGCCATTCAAGCACTGGTGTTTGCAATGCTGACGTTGTTCTTTATAAAGCTGTCTGTCACAGATCCGCACGAAGCCCATTAGCCCTACGGCTAGTGGCTTGGTGCGGCTCCGGGATGGAGTTCGAATATTAGAAAATTATGTACACATCATGGATGTAGAATCAGCAAAGTTAATCGGCATGGCGCTCGCGGCAGGTCTTGGCGTTATCGGCCCAGGTATTGGCATCGGGCTTATTGGCGGCGGTGCGATGGAAGCTATTGGACGCAATCCAGAAGCTTCGGGCAAGATTGTGTCGAACATGATTCTTGCAATCGTGTTCACGGAGGCACTCGGTATTCTGGCGCTTGTTGTTTCCTTCATCATCAAATTCGTTTAGGAAATTAAGGAGTTTGCACTACTATGACTTCCTTAATCCAGCACCAACTTTGCAGCAAAGTTGGTGCTGGATCTAAGCTTTACTAACTCACTGCGTTCCTAACTAAACCTAAGATGTCTGACCTCTTCGCAGCTTTCGGCCTCCAGCTCCCCCTGCTTATCGCACAAGCGGTGAACTTCGGCGTGCTTATGACGGTGCTTTGGTACCTGCTCTATAAGCCCGTGATGGCCACTATCGAAAAGCGCCGTGCGCTCGTCGCACAGGGCGTTGAGGATGCAGAGCTCGCAGCCGCAAAGCTTGCGAGTGCGGACGAAGAAGCGTCAAGCGTCATTCATAGCGCAGAAAGTGAGGCTGAGGGAATTGTCTCGGTGGCGCGCGAAAGCGCTCAAAGTGAGCGCGCGCGTATCGTGAGCGAAGCAGAGGCACGTGCTGCATCCGTAGAAAAGGATGCGCAAGCGCGCGCCAAGGAGGATGCCGCTCGTGCATTGCGCGATAGCGAGAAAGAAATTGCACGCCTTGCCATTCTTGCTGCCGAGAAGGTGGTACGAAGTAAATAGTCATGGAAAAGCTGTACGCCAAAGCTATTGATGACCTTTCGCGCCGCGAAGGCGCTAAGGGCAAAGAATTGGTGGCACAGCTCGTCGCACATCTGGCAACAACGGGGCGCAGAAAAATTCTTCCGGGTATTTTGCGTGAACTCAAAACGCTTGAAGCGCGACGCGCCAAGCACGCCCCGTTCGTGGAAGTAGCACATGCAAGCGAAGCGGAACACGCACTGACTCAGGCAAAGAAAGAAGGTATTGAAGCAACTAAGACGCACGTAAATCCGTCCCTCGTTTCCGGGTGGCGCGCTCGCTCGGGAGGCATCCTGATTGATAGGAGCGCCAAGCGCGGTCTCATAGACTTGTATCGGGCCGTCACAAAGTAATTACTAAACGTAAAAAATTATCATGGAGAGCATTATCAAGCGTATCGAAGAAGAAATAGCAGCCTTGGCACCAGCGGGCGACAAGGAAGAGACGGGCATGGTGCGCGCTACCGGTGACGGTATCGCCGACATCGACGGACTCGAGAATGCCATCATGAATGAGATGGTGCTCTTTGATCCCACCTTCGACCGTACGCTTGAAGAAGCGCTCAAAGACGCTGAGCCGGTATACGGCCTCGTCCTCAACCTCGAAGAAGACGGCGTGCGTGCCGTGATTTTAGGGGAAACCTCTCGTGTCTATGAAGGTATGCTCGTGCGTCGTGTCGGTCGCCTCCTTTCCATCCCGGTAGGTGACTCGCTCGTAGGCCGCGTGGTGAATCCGCTCGGGGAACCGGTGGATGGCAAAGGCCCTACGGGTGCAACCAAGCATCGCCCGATTGAGTCCGAAGCCTACGGCGTTATGGACCGCTCTCCGGTGAACACCCCCCTTCACACCGGCATTAAGGCCATAGACGCCATGGTGCCGATTGGTCGTGGTCAGCGCGAGCTCATCATTGGCGACCGTGGTACCGGCAAGACCACTATTGCGATTGATACCATCATTAACCAAAAGTCCGAGCCGGAAGCGACACGTCCTATTTGTATCTACGTGGCCATCGGGCAGAAAGAGTCTAAGACCGCCAAGCTTGTCGCCGAGCTCGAAGACAAGGGCGCCATGGACTACACCATTGTGGTGACGGCTCCTGCTTCAAGCCCCGCTGCCTTCCAGTTCCTCGCCCCTTTTGCGGGTGCGGCTATCGGTGAACACTTTATGGAGCAGGGAAAGGATGCTGTCGTGATTTATGACGACCTCTCCAAGCAAGCGGTTGCGTATCGCCAGATGTCCCTTCTGTTGCGCCGTCCACCAGGACGCGAAGCCTACCCAGGCGATATCTTCTACCTGCACTCACGTCTTCTCGAGCGCGCGGCAAAGCTTTCTAAGGAAAAGGGGGGAGGCTCACTCACCGCGCTTCCTATCATTGAGACCCAGGAAGGGGACATCTCGACGTACATTCCAACCAACGTAATTTCCATCACTGATGGACAAATCTTCGTGCTTGCGAACCTCTTCAACCAGGGACTTCGCCCTGCTATCGACGTCGGTAACTCGGTTTCTCGCGTGGGGTCGGCAGCGCAGACGAAGGCTATGAAGAAGGTCTCGGGCAAGATTAAACTCGAGCTCGCTCAGTTCCGTGAGCTCGAAGCGTTCATGCAGTTTGCTTCCGACCTCGACGAGGGTACGAAGAAGCAAATCGACTCCGGTCGCCGCATGACGGAAATGCTGAAGCAGCCAAACGGAAAGCCTTTGCCGTTTGAAATGGAAGCAGCGGTTATCTTCGCTGGCGTGAACGGCTATCTCGATGGTTTCGCTCCGGAGAAAACCTCGGAGGCTGAAGCACGCCTGCAGGAGTACCTTACGCGCGAGGCAAATGACGTGCTCGCTGCCATTCGGACCACTCGTGAGATAAGCGAGACGGTAGAAAAGGACCTTCGAGCAAAACTCGACCAATTCGTGGAGCGCACCACTGGATAATCACGAAGGTTGAACCTTGAAGACAGCAACTTTCCTATGGCACTTAAAGACATAAAACTGAAGATACAGGCCACCAAGCGCATGAATAAAGTTACGCGCGCCATGGAGGCGGTTTCAGCCGTAAAAATGCGCAAGACTCAAAATGCCGCTCTCGCTGGCCGCGCGTATGCCCGCGCTGCTCTTGCCATCCTTACTCGTCTTTCAGGAACCGAGGACATGAAGCGTCACCCGCTCGCGATGGGACGTCCCGGGAAGAAGCTTGGACTCATTGTCATGACGAGCGATAAGGGACTGGCCGGTGGCCTCAATTCCGGGGTGCTTAAGAAAGCGCTTGAGGCTATTGGCGACCGAGCGAAATCGGATGTGGTGATCTATGCCTATGGGCGCAAAGCGCTCGAATTCTTCACCAATCGTGAATACGCCATTCGTTCCTCATACGTGAATCTTGGTGACGACGTAAATCTTGAGGCCATGGAGGCTATCGCCAAAGATCTTTCGGATGGATTTCTTGCCGGAGACTTCGACAAAGTCGTCGCTATCTACAGTGATTTCCGGTCAACGTTTGAGCAAGTGGCAACGGCACACGAGCTTCTTCCCTTGTCGCTTGAGGCGGTTGCGGCTATCGTGGCCGGTATTCGACCGGCACGCGGTAAGTGGTCGGACGAAGTGGTGCTCGCTGCACCTAGCGGGTATGAGGTGGAGCCGTCTGGGGACGAGGTGCTCGGGGTACTGGTACCCCGCCTCGTCGCCGTATCGCTCTATCACATGCTTCTGGAGGCTAAGGCGTCGGAGCATTCCGCGCGCATGGTCGCGATGAAGAATGCGTCCGACAAGTCGAAGGAGGTGGTGCACGACCTGACGCGCAAATTCAACAAGGTACGCCAGGCGGCAATTACGCGCGAGGTGTCGGAGATTATTGCGGGGAGCTTAGCGCTGTAGGTATGCCATTCGAACGAACACCAGACCCATTCAGAAAGAAAGTTGAACTTGAGCCAGCGGCTGAAGAGCGCTTAGGAAGTTTCATAGAAGACTTCAAAAGACGCAGTATCGCAGTCGTGCAGGCAGACAAATATGCAAACGAAAATATAAAGAATTTACTAATCGACACGATACATCTTCTTGAGCCAAACTCCATTATTGCTTCGATAGTAGATAATCGATTCGATAATTACGGAGGAAAAAATCTAAGGGAGCAATTTAATACCTGGATGAGCCTTCAATTCGTCCGAGAATTGAATACTCTAAAGTCAGACGCAATGCAAGATCCGCAACGACTTACATTGGGTGAGTCGACTATGCTTAGCCTCCTCATCCCATATGTGGTAGCTGAGATTAAAGCGGAAGAAGGTGGAGGAAGTGAGGCTCTAGGAGGATAAATAAAATTATGAACTTCAATACAAAACATTTTTGGATTTTTGCAGGCGTTTTCATCGCTACGTATCTGCTTGCTGATGTAGCAATTTATTTTCTGCTACCGGGTATCTCTGACGATACTCGCTCAGCGTATCAGGTCTTTGCAACGGGTTTTGCCTTACTTGTGGGGTCTTTCCTTTTGACGAAGACGCAGAAGAATAAATGGTTACTGCCGCGTTCTAGCATACTGGCAAATATTCTCGCCTCACTTGTATTTTTGTGTCTGTCAGGACTTATATATGTCTACCTGTTGTCGGTGTGGACAGTGAGTCATGAATTAGTAGCTCTCGTAAGTGTTGCCGTTGTGTTCGTGCCGGTGGCGATAGGTGTGGAAATACGTTATAAGAAAATTAAATAATCATTTATGAACACAGGAACAGTCACACAAGTCATCGGGCCCGTCGTCGAAGTACACTTCGAAAAAGACCGTCCCGCAATCGAGGAGGCGCTCGTCATTGAGGCTAATGATATTCACGGACGCATCACCCTTGAGGTGGCTGCACACCTGGGGCTCGATCGCGTGCGCACCATCTCCATGACAGAGACTGCGGGCCTCGCACGAGGTGAAGTGGTGACCGCTACCGGTGCTGCTATCACGGTTCCTGTGGGTACGGCGGCGCTCGGCAGGCTCTTTAATGTGCTGGGTGAGCCGCTCGATGGTAAGGGTGCCATCCCTGCCTCTGAACCACGCCTTCCGATTCATCGCACTCCTCCTACGTTTGAGGAGCAGACCACCAAGGCAGAGGTGTTTGAAACGGGTATCAAGGCCGTTGACCTCATGGTGCCGTTCATCAAGGGAGGTAAGGTCGGTCTCTTCGGTGGAGCCGGCGTAGGTAAGACCGTTATCATCCAGGAACTCATCCACAACGTGGCTTCTAACCACGGTGGGTACTCGGTCTTCGCTGGTGTGGGTGAGCGCGTGCGTGAAGGAAACGACCTCTATCACGAAATGGAGGAGTCCGGCGTGCTCGACAAAACGGCGCTCGTCTTTGGTCAAATGAATGAAGTTCCTGGTTCGCGTGCACGAGTCGCACTCACGGGCCTCACGATGGCGGAATACTTCCGCGACGAGGGCGGTAAGGACGTGCTTTTCTTTATGGACAACGTCTTCCGCTTCATTCAGGCAGGGTCTGAGGTGTCGTCTCTTCTCGGGCGCGTTCCATCAGCCGTGGGCTACCAGCCTACGCTTGCGGAGGAAATGGGTAAGCTCCAGGAGCGCATTACTTCGACCACCAAGGGTTCGATTACGTCCGTGCAGGCCGTGTACGTGCCCGCTGACGACCTCACCGACCCGGCTCCTGCCACCACGTTTGCCCACCTCGATGGCACCGTGGTGCTCTCACGTCAGCTTGCTGCGCTCGGTATCTATCCCGCTATTGACCCTCTTCAGTCGTCTTCTACGGCACTTTCGCCTGAAGTCGTCGGACAAGAGCACTACGACGTAGCGAACGCCGTGAAGAAAGTGCTGCAGCGATACACTGACCTTCAGGACATCATCGCTATTCTTGGTATCGAGGAACTCTCGGACGAGGACAAGACCGTCGTGTATCGCGCACGCAAAATTCAGCGCTTCCTCTCGCAACCATTCAACGTTGCAGAAGTCTTCACGGGAACCAAGGGTGCGTACGTGAGTCGTGAAGACACCGTGCGTGGCTTTAAGGAAATCGTCGAAGGAAAGCACGACGACCTACCCGAAGCTGCCTTCTACATGAAGGGCACCATCGACGACGTAAAATAATTTCGTCTGCGTTGTTGCTGCGTCGATAATTTCTTCCATCGTATACTGCATACGCCTGCAAAAATTATCGCCTAGCGCCTAGCATACAAAACCATTTTCCATCGTCTAAACATTTATGGCTAAAACATTCCACCTCACCATAGCTAAAGTTGGCGAAAATCTCTTTGACGGGGAAGCGCTCGCCGTCACCCTTCCCGGTGAGGAGGGAACCTTTACGGTGATGGCGAACCACGAGGCATTTGTGACGCCGCTCAAGGCGGGGAATGCGGTGGTAGAGACCGCCGACGGAAAGAAGGAAACCTACGCTATAGAAAAAGGCATAGCAGAAGTCTCGAGTAATCAGGCAACCGTACTCCTATAGCGACTGGGTTTTCCACGCCCTATCTCTTGCCAGTGATCTACGGAACGGTAGAGTACGAGCAGTCAGCAATGTACCTGGGGGAAAGCATGAACGCGCACCTCACCTTGAGAGAAAAAGCACAGCTTGGAATACCCGATGCGATAGTGGGCTATGAGCGAGAGGAAAGACTTAAGGCGGCACTACGTAAAATCCCACCGGGGTCGCCTCCCTGGTATTACGGATTCAGAGAGGCGACCCGCGAGGAAGATAGATGTGGGATTGATATCATCGCCGAGATAGATGTAGGAGATATCCCGTTTCAAGTCAAATCTTCCCGTGCCGGCTTCCATAAGCACCTCGCACACCATGCAGGAGAGCATATTCCGGTCTTGGTGGTTTGGAGTAATGACAGCTACGACTTTCTTTCGCAGAAATTTCTTATCCTACTTGACGAGCAACGCTCGCGACAGTTCCGGGAGGCCCGCAGATGATGCGGGCCTTTCACCTTTCAGGTATACTGCACGCACTATGGGAGTACAAGATTTTCTACTACGCCAGATGATGAAGGCGAAGATGAAGGACGTGCCGGAAGCACAGCGTGAGCAGATTATGCAGCTGGTCACCAAGGACCCTGCGCTGTTTAAGAAAATTGGGGAAGAAGTGGACCGCCGCGTAAAAAAGGGCGGGGAGCCTCAAATGAAAGCGACGATGGAGGTGATGAAAAAGTATCGCAAGGAGTTGCGTGAGCTCCAAGGGTGAGCACGTGCAATAATCGTAGACATGAGGGCAAAGAAGATTTTTATCCTGATGGGTAATCCGGACAAAGACGGAACACTCTCGAATGAACTTGCTAATGCGTACGAAAATAAGGCAAAGGCGGCTGGGCATGAGGTGCGTCGTACGAATGTCGGCGATCTTTCCTTCGACCCTATTTTGCATAAGGGATACAAAGTAATACAAGAGCTCGAGCCAAGTCTGAAGCAAGTCCAGGAGGATATGCACTGGGCTGAGCACTTCGTGCTTATCTACCCGGTGTGGTGGTCGGCGATGCCGGCTCTACTGAAGGGCATGTTTGACCGCATTTGGCTTCCAGGCTTCGCCTTCCATTTCTGGAAGAACAATATGGGCTGGGACCGCATGATGGTGCACAAGACAGCGCGCATCATCACGCTTTCAAAAATGCCCCCTATTTTCATACG
>VFSW01004966.1_pt1 | contig 19814 bp, 21 predicted proteins | sample 5358111 | NCBI WGS metagenome assembly VFSW01 (sample SAMN11554181, study PRJNA540505) | mine drainage metagenome | isolation source: sediment from site ElyBrook_90M | place: USA: Ely Copper Mine, Vershire, VT | collected 2017 | reverse complement strand
GTTGTGACCTTGGGCCGCAGCTGAATCTCCGCCGCGACGTCCAGGAACTCCGGTGCATCGGCGCGGGTCATGTTGGCGACGCTGCGGATCTGCCGCTCGCCCCACAGAAGCCGGTCATAGTCGAACTCAGGAATGCGGTCAAGGTGGATGGCGTTGATCGCAACCACGCCGCCCTTTCGCAAGCTGGCAAGCGCCGCCACCACCACGTCGCCGCTCGGGGCAAAGGTAACTGCACGGTCCAGCTCCACTGCGGGCCGCTCCACCTCCGATCCAACCCATTTTGCTCCCAGCGACTCGGCCAGCTTCCGGTGCGAGGCGCCCCGCGTCGAAACATAAACCTCGCAGCCCCAGTGCTTCCGAACCTCGATGGCCAGATGCGCCGAAGCGCCAAAGCCGAAGAGGCCACCGCGCTCTCCCGGCTCCACTCCGGCCACCCGCAGGCTGCGAAAACCGATAATCCCCGCGCACAGCAGCGGCGCGGCGTGTAGCGCGTCCAAACTCGCCGGAAGAGGAAAGACAAAGTCCGCGCGCGCCGCCGCAAATTCCGCATACCCACCGTTCACGCTGTAGCCGGTGAAGGTTGGCGCGTCGCACAGGTTCTCAAGATTGTGTCTGCAATACCAGCACTCGCCATCCGATCCGCCAATCCAAGAGACCCCCACCCGCGCCCCCAGTGGCAGCTCCTGGGTTGCGTCTTGGGTCGCGCCGCCCACAACCTCGCCGACAATCTGGTGCCCTGGAATCAAATTCTGCCGCAGCGGAGCCAGCTCGCCCTCCACAATGTGCAGGTCGGTCCGGCAAACGCCGCAGGCCAGCACTCGCAGCAGCACCTGTCCCGCTCCCGCTTCAGCCTTCGGCACTTCCGCAATGCGCAGAGGCCGATCCACAACCCTGCCCGGAGTTGTAAGCACGGCGGCTTTCATAAATTCTCCTCATCTTAGGCCGCAAGTTCAGCTTGGCCCACAGTCTGGCCCGGCTTGGAAACGCGGCGCGCACGCATTTTACTCCCTCGCATCCCTTGTTGCCGTTATCATCGGCGTAAGCAGCCGCGCGAGCATCTTCGCCTTGAGTCGCTGGGCCACTGTCGCATGAGCGAGGCGCGAGATCTTCCCCCCGGTTGCCTCTGTCTCTCGCAAGCGTCTACAATCAGCCCGGTTCATCCCATCGGCCATCTGCGCTTCGCTGCACAACGGGTAACGCTGCGCTGCCGGCCGCTGGCGCTGGTTCATCCCATCGGCCATCTGCGCTTCGGCGCACAGGCGGCATCCGCCCGGCGGAGCCACACTGGAGGAGTCATGAGCGTTACCACCGGCGATTTCGGCCAGCGCGTCACCGTTCAAACCCTCACGGAAAAGAAGCTCAAGCACGATCCCATCGTATCCATTACCGCCTACGATTACGCCACCGCCCTCCTGGCCGATGAAGCCATGGTGGACCTCATCCTCGTCGGAGACTCGCTCGCCCAGGTTGTGCTCGGCTATGAGAACACGCTGCCGGTCACGATGGATGAGATGCTGCATCACACTCGCGCCGTGCGCCGGGCCGTGCGCCACGCGCTTCTGGTCGCCGACATGCCCTTCGGTTCCTATCACGCAGGCGTCAGCAAAACGGTGGAGAACGCCGTGCGCTTCGTCAAGGAAGGCGGCGCCGAAGCCGTCAAAATCGAGGGCGGCACTTCCCGCGTTCCAATCATCCGCCACATCATCGCCAGCGAGATTCCGGTCATCGGACACATCGGACTCACTCCGCAATCGGTGCATCGCATGGGCGGCTACAAGGTCCAGGGCAAAACCGTGGAGGCCATTGACGTGCTGCTCGCCGATGCCGTTGCGCTGGATGCCGCCGGAGTCTCCGCGCTCGTCCTCGAAGGCATTCCGCGCGAAGTTGCCGCCCGCATCAGCCGCGAGGTTGCCACCCCCACCATTGGCATCGGCGCGGGCCCGGATTGCGATGGCCAGATCCTGGTCTTTCACGATCTCGCCGGACTCGCCTTCAATCCCCCGGCCAAATTCGTGCGCCGCTATTGCAATGCGGGCGAACTCATCTCGGAAGCCATTCACTCCTACCGTGACGACGTTCGCAGCCATGTTTTTCCTGCCGATGCCCACTCCTACCATCTCCCGCGCGAGACCCAGGGGCAGATCTGCGGCGAAGCGCTCGGCGATGCCGAAGCCACCCCGGCCCCCCGGCAGAAGCAAGCAAAGTCATGAAGTCCCTGGTTGCCACCGTTCTACTCTGCACTGGCCTCTGCATGGCTGGCTTCGGCACGTCCGCTGCTCAACCCTCGGCCAGCGCGGCCAAGCCCGCATCCAGTGCCCGGAAAGCCGCCGCCGGCAGAAGCGAGTGCGTGGTCGCCGTCGGGCTCTGCGTCACCGTACCCACGCCATCGCTCGATTCGCTCGTCGAGATCGTGCTTACCCCCGACGGCTCCTTTACCTCGTCCGAGACCTTGCAGCGCACCCGGCTCATCCTCAACGGCAGCAGCGCCGAGGTTCTTCGCGTCCTTCTGCACGAGGAAGACGCCGCAACGACCGAGGCCGTCGCGCTGATCGAGGGCGACGAAGGGCTTGTTTATTCGATCGCGTTGCGCTGTGCGCCGCAGGATTACACCCGCCTCGAACCGGTCTTCCAGAGGGCCATTCATAGCTGGCGCATTCAGCCGCCCGCAATGCATTCCGCAGCGCCATCCGCAACCCCATCCCAGCCCAAACAGGATTCGGACAAGAAATGAGAATCATCCACGACATTCGTGAAATGCAGGCCGCCAGCCGCGCCGCAAGAATTCAGGGCTCGACCATCGGCTTTGTTCCTACCATGGGTGCATTGCATGAGGGCCACCTCTCGCTGGTGCGCCGCGCGCATAGCGCCGCCCGCCTTGTCGTTGCATCGATATTCGTAAATCCATTGCAGTTCGGCGCCGGTGAGGATTTCAGTCAGTATCCACGCACTCTCGAAGCCGACTGTGCCCGGCTTGAAGCCGAAGGGGTGGAGATTGTCTTCGCTCCCTCGACCGAACAGATGTATCCCGCCGGAGCCACCACCGTCGTGTACGTCGAAGGACTGAGCGAAAAGCTCGATGGCCGCTCGCGTCCTGGGCACTTTCGCGGAGTCAGCACCGTTGTCGCCAAGCTCTTCCACATCGTGCAGCCTGACTGTGCCGTATTCGGCCAAAAGGACGCCGCGCAGGTGGCCGTGCTGCGGCGCATGGTGCACGATCTCAACATGGATGTGGAGTTGATCGTCGCCCCCATCGTGCGTGAAGCCGATGGCCTCGCGCTCTCCTCGCGCAATGTGTATCTCACGGCGGAGCAGCGGCGGCAGGCGCTCGTGCTGCACCGCGCGTTACAGCAGGTCGAGGCCTGTGCCAACTCCGGCCAGAGCAGCGCGGAGAAACTGCGCTCCGCCGCGCTTGCCGTTCTCGCCACCGAGCCCGCGGCCAAACTCGACTACTTCGAAATCGTCCATCCCGATACGCTCGACCCGCTCGGCGATGTCGCGCAGGGCGCACTGGCCGCCGTGGCCGCCTCCTTCGGCTCCACCCGCCTCATCGACAACCTGCTGCTCCCGCCGCGCTGATCGTCCGCGCTGACATTGCGCGCGCGTCTGCCATCAACCGGAACGGTGCTAGAATTCGCAACGTATGCAGCAAATGCGGCTTTATCGCTCTTTGAGGACGGTTGCGTTCACCGGGCTGATGCTCTGGCTCTGCACGCTGGCCGCGCTCGCCGCCCAACGCGGCCAAAATAAGCAGCTAGCCAAGCGGATTGACGCCATCCTCGCGCGTCCGGACGTAGCGCGCGGTTTTTGGGGCGTAGAGATTGAGGAGCTGGACACCGGGCGCGTCGTTTACTTCCACGATGCCGACCGGCTCTTCACGCCAGCCTCCAACACCAAGTTGTTTACCACGGCGGCCGCGCTGGCGCTCATCGGCCCGGGCTACCGCTTTCGAACCACGGTCGAGTCTGCAACCGCGCCTGACAAGTACGGGCGGCTGAGCGGAGATCTCGTGCTGGTCGGGCGCGGCGACCCCAACCTGAGCGGGCGCACCCTTCCTTACCTCCTGAAACCCGAACGCCCGCTTCCTCCCACTCATGTGCTGGAGGAGATTGCCGATCAAGTGGTGGCGCGCGGGGTGAAGGTGATCGACGGAAACGTAGTCGCCGACGACAGCTTCTTCGTCAACGAGCGCTTCGGCGAAGGATGGTCGCTGGGCGATCTTGTCTGGCAGTTTGGCGCTCCGGTCTCGGCCCTGGCGATCAATGACAACGTGGTGTACCTGAACATTCTCCCGGCGGAGCATGTCGGCGAGAGCGCTTTTATCAGCGTCTCGCCCTTTTCCGAGTATTACCAGCTTGAAAACCGCGTGCTTACCTCTCCGGCGGGAAGCGGGCCGCGCAAGATCGGTATTCAGCGTCAGCCGGGCTCCACCCGGCTTGAGATCTGGGGCACCATTCCGCTGGATGATGCAGGCGCCGGTGAGGCGCTGGCGATCGAAGAGCCAGCGGAGTTCTGCGCGCAGCTTTTCTGGGAACTGCTGGAAAAGCGCGGCGTCGTGCTCTATGGCCGGACTCTCGCGCGCCACATGGCTGCGGCAAGCGTGGGCACCATCCATGCCAGCGCACCCCTGGGTGGGGGTGTGGACGCACCGCCGGTCTCGCGGCCGCCGGTGGTGCTGGCGGAGCATCTTTCGCAGCCGCTTGGCTTGGATATAAGCGTGATCAACAAGGCGAGCCAGAATCTCCACGCTGAAATGCTGCTGCGCCTGCTGGGACGCGAGAAGGGCAGCAGCGCCTCCACGGCCGGCGGACTCGAAGTCCTGCGCGGCTTCCTGGCGCAGGCCGGTCTCCTTCCCGAGGAGTATGCGTTTTACGATGGCTCCGGATTGTCGCGGCAGAACCTAGTCTCGCCCCGTGCCACGGCGAAGTTATTGCGTTACGCGGCAAAGCAGAGCTGGGGCGCGCAATACATCCAGAGCTTGCCCGTTGCCGGTGTGGATGGAACCCTGTCGGGGCGCTTCAAGGCGCTGCCTGCGGCGGCAATCCTGCAAGCCAAGACCGGCTCACTCGATCATGTCAATGCTCTCTCCGGATACCTGACCACCGCCCGTGGCCAGCGCCTCGTCTTCTCCATCTTCGGCAACAACAATGCCATCGCCAACAAGAAGGCGAGCGACGTCATCGACGAAATTGTGAGCGAGGCCGAGCGGGTTCAAAATTAATGCGCAACAGAGCGCGCGAAAGCTGACTGCAAAACCGCATTTTGAACGCCCTCGTGCAAATACTCAACGCGTGCCCTGCCAACCTGCAGGATGATGCGGTCAGCACGTTGCAGCTCCTCGAACGTGCAGTTCGTACACAGGCAGGCGTGCCGCAGCAACTCGCCGCCGCAGCGTTCGCTGGTGAGCGGAATCGCTAAACGCACCGGAGTCTGGCACCGCTCGCAGATTGTGGGGCCGCAAAGGGCATAGTGAAAGATTCCCCAGGCGCGCAATAGATTAATGTCGCGGCTTCGCGTGTCGGGAGCATTCACCGCATCATAAAGCGAGAGCCAGAACTCTTGCATGATGTCTTGGGCCGCTGATGATTGAGAGTCTTCCATTTCCGCTACATTGCATCACGAGGAACATCGCCCCGCAAGGAAAAATCCAAAGCAGGAAGCACTAAAGTCACTTGACTCACGGCCAGTAATCGTCAGGGCCGGTTCGCCAATTCACCGGAGGTGCATTCTTTCTGCGCGAACTCGGCCAGATAGGCGCGCAACTGGTCACGTACGCGCCGGAATAATGCCAGCCGTTCTTCTTCTGAGCCGTCGAGCGCGGCCGGATCTTCAAAGCTATGATGCAGCCTCTTTGCCGGGCCTCTGCTTGCCGAGTTGGAGAACAGAGGGCAGGACTCGCGTGCGCTGTCGCATACGGTGATGATCGAGTCGAATGTCTGCCCTTCAAAAACATCCACAGACTTCGAGCGATGACCGGAAATATCAATTCCCAGCTCGCGCATGACTGCAATCGCTTCGGATCGCACGGAACTCGGCTTCGTGCCCGCGCTCTCGACTTCGAAACACTCCCCGGCATCGTGCCGTAGCAGTCCTTCCGCCATCTGGCTGCGGGCGGAATTGCCGGTGCAGAGAATCAGCACTCGCTTTTTATTGCCCATGGATGTTTCCTGTTTGCGAAGGATGAGGAACCACTACCGAAGCAGCCGCTTTGGGTTGAGACGCCGTAGCCGGAGCATCCCAAGCTTCGCCCGGCAACTGAAAGTACTTGCGCTGGAAGTAGAACGCGACGTTCACCAGAGCGATCATCACAGGCACTTCGACCAGAGGACCGATCACGGCGGCGAATGCTGCTCCGGAGTTGATGCCGAAGACCGAAACCGCAACCGCAATTGCAAGCTCGAAGTTGTTTGAAGCTGCCGTAAACGCCAGTGTAGTGGTCTTGCCGTATCCGGCCCCGAGCTTCTTTCCCATAAAGAAGGAAACCAGGAACATGATTACGAAGTAGATCAGCAGTGGCACGGCGATCCGCACAACGTCCAGAGGAAGGCGAACAATGTACTCGCCCTTGAGGGAAAACATCACGACGATTGTGAACAGCAAGGCGATCAAAGTCAGCGGGCTTACTCTTGGCACGAAGTTGCCTTCATACCATTCGCGGCCTTTGACGCGAAGCAGCACGAAGCGCGTCGCCATTCCCGCGAGGAACGGGATGCCGAGATAGATGAAAACACTTCGGGCAATTTCTGCGATTGAGACGTTTACGATCGTGCTGTGGAGCCCGAGCTTGGCTGGAAGAACGGTGATGAATATCCAGGCATAGACCGAATAGAAGAAAACCTGGAAGAGCGAGTTGAAGGCCACCAGTCCGGCGGCATATTGCGTGTCACCCTTGGCCAGTTCGTTCCATACAATGACCATGGCAATGCAGCGGGCCAGGCCTATCATGATCAGCCCCGCCATGTATTCCGGATACCCGCGCAGGAACACGATTGCCAATACGAACATAAGGATCGGCCCAATGATCCAGTTTTGTACGAGCGAAAGCAGCAGGATGGCCTTGTCGCGGAAGACCAGGTGCAACTCTTCGTAGCGCACCTTCGTGAATGGCGGGTACATCATGACGATGAGCCCGATGGCGATTGGAATGGACGTGGTGCCGATGCTCAGGCGGTTGAGGAGCGGAACGATCCCAGGCACAAGCCATCCGGACACCACACCAAGCACCATTGCTGCAAAAATCCACGCCGTCAGATAGCGATCGATGAATCCCAAACCACAAGCCGCCGATTTAGCCACGGTTTCCGACTCTCCTCTGAATGAACTAGTTCACGCCCGCAGGTTTTGTGGCGCGGATAAAGGTGCTCATGAACTTCCCTTCAATTTGCGGCGCAATCGCGTCCACATCGATGCCCTGCCCCTTCAGGAGCGTGCGCGCGTGCTCTACGTCATACACGCGGGTCGGCTCAATGCCGATGCTCTCAAAGCCCGCCCTAGTAAGTTTGGCGGCGTACTCGGTTTCGTCAAGCGCTCCCGCGATGCAGCCGGCCCACAGCAGCATGCTTCGCCGAACGTCTTCCGGGATCTCGCCGCGTGTGACCACGTCGGAGACGGCGAAGCGGCCTCCCGGCTTCAAGACCCGGAACGCTTCGCGCAAGACGCTGTCCTTATCGGCTGACAGGTTGATGACGCAATTGCTGATGACAACATCGACGGAATGATCGGGCAAGGGGATCTGCTCGATTTCACCTTTGAGAAACTCCGCGTTTTCAACCCCGGCCTTGCGCTGATTATCCCGCGCGAGCGTGAGCATTTCATCGGTCATATCGAGGCCGTAGGCTTTTCCCGCTGGCCCCACGCGCCGGGCCGAGAGCAGCACATCAATGCCGCCTCCCGAGCCGAGATCAAGCACCGTTTCTCCTGGATTCAGCTGCGCCAGCGCCGTAGGATTGCCGCATCCCAACGACGCGAGTACCGCTTCCTCCGGCAGCTCGCCGGTTTGCGCCGCGTTATAAAGATTCGAGGTAATCGGATCGCAGCAGCCATTCCACGCCGCCGACGCGCCGCAGCACGAGCTTCCGCCGGAATTGACGCGCAACGCCGCCTGCCCGTATTTCTCCTTCACCATGTCCTTGATTTCCATCGATTGTTATCTCTCTCGCTCTTTCGGTCTCAACAGCACAGGCGCGCAATCGGCTGCGGTTTTACTGCCTTGTTGCGGGTGCAGCACTCGGCATACAGGACCCCCAAAAGCTCCCGAAGCGCTTCCTCATTCGCCGAGTACCAGAGATACGTGCCTTCACGTCTCACCCTCACCAGGCCCTCGTTCTTGAGCTTGTCCAAGTGGTGTGAAAGCGTGGACGCGGCGATGCCGAGATCATTGCCGATATCGCCCACCACCATGCCTTCAGGGTGGGACGAGAGCAGAACGCGCATAATCCGCAGGCGCGGGCCGGTCCCCATCGCGGAAAACATATCCGCAAAGCGCGTGATTTCGTCTTCTGTCGGTTTAGCGTTCATCTCGATACTTCTATCATAATAGAATTATAGAAGCAAGCGGGCGCCCCCATCCGAAAACCCCAATGGGTTAGACTGCGGAAAAGCCAAAAGTTCATGCGGAGGAAAAGCATGTTGCTGATTCGCACGGCCCAGCCCGAAGACGTAGGGACGATTCTAAAACTGATCCGCGGGCTGGCCGAATATGAGCACGAGCCGCAGGCGGCCGAGGCCACCGAGGCCGATCTATTGCGCGATGGTTTCGGTCCCAACCCGAAGTTCCACTGTGTGATCGCCGACTGGGAGGGCGCTCCGGCGGGCTTTGCCCTCTATTTTTACAATTACTCCACCTGGAAGGGGCGCTCCGGAATTTTCCTCGACGACATCTTTGTCTGGCCTGAATATCGCGGCAGAGGCATTGGCAAAGCGCTGCTACTGCACGTGGCGCGAACCGCCGTGGCCGAAAATTGCGGCCGCTACGAGTGGCTGGTGCTGGACTGGAATACCCCGGCGATTGAGTTTTACGAAGCTCTCGGTGCCAAGCGGATGAAGCAGTGGATGCCGATGCGGGTCGAAGGAAAGGCGCTGCTGCAACTAGCCGAAAAAAGCTGAGCGATCAGCCAAAGAGAATCACTCCGCCTTTAGCGCCATCCTTTCGGTGACTCAAAGCCCTGAGCTTCGGCGTGATGATGCGAGTCCAGCAGCACGTAAGCCTGCAACGGGCGCCGGCCTCCGTCGGGGTAGAAAAAACGCACGTCGCCGAAATGCACCAGGTCGGCGTCGGGCGTGCTCAGATGTTCGGCTTCAACCAGCGGAAATCGTGCCCACTCGATGTAGGCGCGGCCCAGCGCCGTCTTGCGCGCAGCCTCTGTTGCTTCCGTGGGCTCTGGTTTGTAGTAGCTCTGAGCGCGGTTGCCGGGATCGACCTCCGGGCGAAGCGAATCGACCTTCATCGAGATGTAGGCCTTGGAGGTTTCGGCGACTCCGGCCCACTGGAATGGGTTCACCATGTAGGGAAAGGCGGCGACGCGGGTGGCGGGCTCGCCGTGATATTCGATGGCGTTGAGAGCCGCCAGCGCGCGCCGGTGCTCGAAGTCCCGCACTCCCCATAGAGCCACAATCGAAAGCAAAGCCGCGATTGCCAGGCCGCGACCGCCGGGGCCGCATTGATGCGCGCCGATCTCCTGGCCCACCAGTCCAAAAAGCCACGGCAGCACCAGCGCCGCAATCAGCACCGCAAGCATCAACGGCTCAATGATGAAAACGATGTCCCAGGCATACCACTGGCGCCAGAAGGGATAGAACGGCCGCACACCGTAGTTGTTTGTAAAGTCCAGCAGAATGTGGGAGAGCCCCGCGATGCAGGCAAACAGATACAGCCATCCCCAGCGGCGCGTCGGCGCCTCTGGCCGCTTGCGCGCCCGGCGGCTGCGTTGCCAGAGCGCGTCCATTAGCCAGACCAAGCCAACCACCAGCGCCGCGATGAGCGGAACTCCGAGGAACGTGTGCGTGATGCCGCGATGCTGGATGAATCCGAAGGCCGAGCCCTTGAAGTACGTCAGCATGTCGAGGTCGGCTGCTTCGGCGGCCAAAGTCATGGTCACTGTGGCCAGCGCCGTCTTGCGATTAAAACCCGTGCGGGCGAGCGTGGCCCCGGTAAGTAAGTGAGTTACAGGCTCCATGACGTGGCTTTCTTTGTGAACCACTCAGGTTGACAAGGATCGCGTTCAAAGTCAAAGAGGATTGGCGGATTGCGCGGTGGCGGAAGTCTGCTGCCAGCTTGCATCGGGCGCAATCAGCAGGGTCAGCGCCTTGGGGACGATTGAGATTTCGGTCGGCGCCGGCCCCAGCATTTCGCCGTCGGCCTGCACCCGGAGCCGCGAAGCACCCACACTCGGAGCCGTACAGGTGACCGCTCTAGCGGAGACAAAAAAGAAATCCGCGTCCGGCTTGTCGAGTCCATGATAAGGAGCGAGGCCGGTGAGCGCCTGCAGGCTATAGCGCAGCATGTTTGCCCGGCTCGGGTTGCGCAGCAGCATCAGGCGCAGGTCGGGCGAGAGCAGACAGCTTCCCGGACGCCAGTGGCGCAATGGACCTCCGAAGGAGCGCACCCGCATGGCGACCAATTCCAGCGCGGTAGTCTGGATCGTATCGCCTTCGCTGGTGGTGATCTCCACCGGAAAGGGCACAAAGGCATGGCGGAAAAGCAGCCGGGCCCCGTGCGCGTAGTAAGCCAGATATCCGCCCCGTTGTTTCGCCCGAGCGTTGGCGCGGTAGATCAGTTCGGCGTGAACTCCAACCCCGGCCGCCACCGTGAAAAATCGTGAACGGCCTGCCGTCTGAATGCGTCCCAGTGAAATCGTCTGCGGCGTGAAGTCGAGGATCTGCGCTGCCGCCCGCTCCGGGCGCATCGCCAGCCCCAGATCGTGGGCCAGCACGTTGCCGGTGCCAAACGGAATCACGCCCATCATCGCCGGGCTTTCGGCCACTCCCTGCAGGACGTCGAATACGGTGCCGTCCCCTCCGCAGGCGAACACCGCGTCGCAACCGGCGCGGATGGCCTCACGCGCCTGCCGTCCCGCAGAGTCGCGCGCCTGCGTGGCTTCAAGCACAACTTCCACTCCGGCGCGGCGAAAGATCTCCGCGATCCGGCGCATGGTGGCCGTGCGAGACTCCAGGTGCGCCACGGAGACGGGATTGAACAGCAGCAAGGCTTTATGGAAAACGGGCATCGCGTGGGTCAGGTGGCCTCTCGAAAATAGCTGTCGAGAGTGGAGTATATCGCAGCGTATTGATAGGAGCGTTACCGCTTCCGGCGTTGCCTCTGCTCCGAGGGGCGCAGGTAAAGCGTCGTGCGGGCAAGATGCCCAGAATCACATGGCAGGCGCCAGGTCGGGCGCAAAGACCGATCCGCATCCCGGCTTCGGCAAGGCTTCCATCCCCAAGGATTTCGTCTCGCTGGCGTTCGTCTCCATATCACGTTGCGCTTCGTCAAAGCGACGCAGTGCCTCCAGCAGCACCGACTGCGTGCTGTGGGTGATCGTGCGCGGGCACTCGACCTGCTCAAAGTCGATCAAAAACATGCCTTCCGTCCATGCGACAACGGCGTAAACCGCGGCCTCTCCGCTGAGATTGCCGAGGGTTGCGTGAACCAGTTGGCCGTTACGGAAGTGCATTTCGCTCTTCTGCCCCGCGTGGAAAAGCTCGAGGCGGCAGCTCTTTTGCCCGATATCGAAAGTTTGCAGCAGGTCCACCACCGACATCTGTCCCAGGTTTCCGCGGACGCTGGTGGAGTCGGCGGCGTTTGCGTGCGCTGCCTTGGTGAGAGTAATGCGGTTGAGCACGCGCTGGATGCGGGTGATCGCATCGTCGAGAAAGAAAGGCTTCTCGATGAACTCTTCCACCCAGGCGCTCGATCCAGCCAGAGGTCCCAGAATATCGGCGCGCGATGCCAGCATCAACACTGAGATGTGCGGAGAGAAAGTCCGCAATTTGGCCAGCAGCTCCAGACCGCTCAAGCCCGGCATGCGGTAATCGGAGATGATCAGGTCCGGGGTCTGCTTTTCGGCCCAGCTCAACGCCTCTGCGGCGCTGCCACAGGCCTGCACCGTGGCCAAGGGCGAGAGCGACCGCAGTAGCATCTCGCGGATTGCCGGATTGTCGTCTACAAGCAGAACATGTGTCGTCTGGCCCATAACGTCTACTTCCATTTCCATTTCGTCAGGATTAGCGCTCCTGCTGACGGGGTGGACGCCGGTACTGTCCACTCTTGCCGCCGCTCTTGCGCTCCAGTTGTATAGAACGGATCTCGATGCCCTTATCTAAAGCCTTGCACATGTCATAAATCGTAAGAGCTGCTACCGAGACTGCCGTAAGCGCCTCCATCTCCACCCCCGTGCCCGCCGTGGTTGAGGCCCGGGAGAGTAGATCAACGCCATCTTCGCACAAGGAATACGAGATATCTACGAAGCTGAGGGCTACCGGGTGACACATTGGTATCAGCTCCCACGTGCGTTTGGCCGCCTGTATACCGGCAATCCGGGCAACCTCGAAAGGGTCACCCTTGGGATTGCTGGGCAGGGCGGCGAGAACACGCGCGCTCATGATCACCCGTGCGCTGGCCTCGGCGGTGCGGGCCGTGGGCAGTTTTGCTGAAACATCGACCATGGTGGCCCGTCCCGAGGCGTCGTAATGCGAAAGCTTTGGCTGCGACGTCGCGGTCTGGGATGAAACAGTCTTGGAGGGTTTGGACTTGGCGGCCATGCGAGATCGGCTCCTGGGGTATCAAGGGTTGCATTTCAAAGCACGTATTCCGGGCGATTGTAAGGGATTTCAGCAGCCGCCGCGAAGCGTGAAGATTTGTTACAGCACGCCCAAGCTGCCCACGAGGTACTTTTCCCCGGCGTCCGCATCTGCGAGAATCATAGCTGTGAACAACCAAAAACTGCAGGTAGCGGTAGTGGGCGTGGGCTCGTTTGGCCGCAACCATGCCCGAGTCTACAAGGAACTTGCCGGCGAGGGCGTGGAGCTGGCCGCCGTGGTGGACTCCGACCTCTCGCGTGCCCAGGCCGTAGCCGCCGAATTCGGCGGACAGGCATTTGGCTCGGTAGGCCAGATGCTTACCGCTTTTCCGGCCGTTAAGGCCATCAGCGTCGCCGTGCCCACCGTGGCTCATCTGCCCGCCGCGCGCGAGCTGATGGAGCGCGGCGTTGACGTTCTGATCGAGAAGCCTCTGGCCTTTTCCCTCGCCGAGGCCGACGCTCTCATCGCGCTGGCGAAACAGCACGGGCGGGTGGTGCAAGTCGGCCACCTGGAGCGCTTCAATCCGGCGGTGCGCGCGACCTGGGCGCTGCTCTCCCGGCCCATGTTCTTCGAGGTACACCGTCTCAGCGTGTTCACCCCGCGCTCGCTGGATGTGGACGTCGTGCTCGATCTGATGATCCACGACCTTGATATTGTGCTGAAGATGGCCAACTCGCCGGTGCGCGAATTGCGCGCCGTCGGACTGCCGGTGCTGACCGGCATGGTGGATATCGCCAGCGTCCGTCTTGAGTTTGAGAGTGGCTGCGTTGCAAACTTCACCGCTAGCCGGATCAGCACCGAGCGGGTGCGCAAGCTCAGATTCTTCCAGCCCGCCCAGTACGTCTCGCTGGATTACTCGCGGCGCGATGTCTTCTCCCTCACCGTGAAGCCCACGGCAGGCGGGTTGCCCCAGATTGCGCCTTACAAACCGCAGGTGAGCGACGAGGAGCCGCTCCGGGCCGAGCTGAGCAGTTTTCTGCAAGCCGTGCGCCAGCGCGGAACTCCCGAGGTGACTCTGGAGGATGGACGCGCGGCCCTGGCGCTGGCCATTGACATTCAGCAGCAAATGGCAGAGCACCACCAGCGCGCACACCTGGACGAGGTGGCCGCGGCGATGCTCAGAGCTGCCGGCGGTGCTCCCGTGGCAGGCTGTAAATAGGAGCGGACGGGCGCGCGTAAGGTGTTTCGCGGCCCAAAATCCGGATGATTAGCCACATCTGATTCCCGATCCGATGCGAGAATCATATTTACGAATCTAGCTGTGCGAATTAGAGTTGCGCTCGTCCGCCGGAAGGCGGGAACCTGGATGAGAGCTTGAGCAATGGGCAGAGTCGGCCCGTCAACTCTGGTCTGCGGCGGCCCGTTCGCTCATCCAAATAGTTTGAGGAGTACCAAGATCGAGAACAATCAAATAGCGCCTCCATCGCCTGCGCCGCCGGAGCCCGAGCCTCCGAAGCGGGCACGGGTGCGCGAAGCCCAGGAGGATCATTCCGACTTTGTGCCGCACGTGCTGGCGCAGCTCGAGGATGAGTTGGCGCGCTCGCGCAAGCGCGAAGCCTTCTGGATCTCGGTCATCGTCCACATCTGTCTAGTCCTGTTGGTGATCTACTCGCCGGATCTGCTTCCCAACTGGGCGCAGCCACACCTGCTGCGCGCCGAGGATCTGGCGCGAACCAAGGAACCGACCTACCTGGCGTTGCCGCAGGATGCGCAGAAAGCTCCTTCGAAGGTTCATACCGACAAACTGAGCGATAAGAACCGCATCGCCCAGACCACGCATCCGCGAATCGACAGCAAGACCCTCGACAGACTTCGTGACGAAGCGCGCCTGCGCGGAGACCAGAGGCCGCCGGGGCCGCAATCGGCGCAGCCGATGCCGCAACCCGCGACGCCGCAGGCCGCGCCACAGCAACAGCCATCTTCTAATAACACGCAATCGGCCACCAACAGCTTTCAGCAGCCAAGATTGCAGCCGCAGGAGCAGCCCAGGGAGAATCCCTTCCGGATGCCGGGCTCAGCCGGCGATGTCATCGCACAGGCCGCCCGGAATACGCGCATCGGCTCCGGCAGGGGTGGCACTGGCTACGGAATGGGGCCGGCGGACCGCAATGCCGCCGTGGGTCCGTTTGATATCCTGAGCGACACTCAGGGCGTGGACTTTGGTCCCTACCTGTCGCGTGTCCTGCAATCGATCAAGGGCAACTGGTACACCCTGATTCCCGAGGAAGCGCGCCCCCCTCTGCTCAAGCATGGCAAAGTCGCAATCCGCTTCCTCATTACGCCCAACGGCAAGGTTGCCGGTATGTTCGTGGAAGCGCCGTCGGGAGACGTTCCTCTGGACCGCGCCGCCTACGGTGGAATTACCGCCTCCGACCCGTTCTCGCCCCTGCCGCATGAATTCCACGGCCCCTACCTGGCGCTCCGTATCACCTTCTTCTACAACCCCAAAACCGGCGAAATGGAACAATATCAGTAGCTCTCCTGCTGCGCTCGGGGCCAGTGCGCCTTCGCCTTCGCGTAAAATGAGCGCGATGCCACTGCTTAATCGCCAGCCGGAGACGCCGCACACGCTAGGCCTGTTGGTTGTCCTGGCCCTGGTCATGGTCGTCGCGACGCTTCGCTTCTTTACTTTTTTGCTGCACCAGATATTCGGTGTAAGGTGAGCGCCCGATGAGTGCCTCCCGTTCTCCACTGGTCGTTGTCGCCGGCCCCACCGCCAGCGGCAAGTCCTCTCTTGCCATTGCCCTGGCCCGGCGCTTTGGCGGCGAGGTCATCAGCTGCGACTCCGTTGCCGTCTATCGCGAGTTTGAGATTGGCACCGCCAAGCCTTCACGCCAGGAGCGGGCCCAGGTGCCGCACCACCTCATCGACGTTGTCGCTCCCGACGCCTATTTCACCGCCGGCCAGTACGCGCGACTGGCGCGTAGCGCCGCCCGCGAGATCACTGCACGCGCACGCCTCCCGATCGTCTGCGGCGGTACCGGCCTCTACCTGCGTGCCATGCTCGACGGCCTCTTTGCCGGGCCGGAGCGCGACGAGCCGCTGCGCGAGCGGCTGCGCCGCCGCAAGCGTCCCGCTGCGCTCTGGCGTCTGCTGCGCCGCCTTGATCCGGAAGCCGCAGCCCGCATCCACGCCAACGATGAACCCAAACTGATCCGCGCCATCGAGGTCTGCGCCGCCTCGGCTCGGCCCATGAGCGAGTTGCTGCGCGCGGGCCGCGACGCCATCCAGGGCTACCGCGTGCTGCGCATAGGGCTCAATCCGCAGCGTAGCGCGCTCTACGAGCGCATCAACCGGCGCTGCGCGGAGATGTTCGAGCAGGGCCTTGTCGAAGAAACTCGCGGCCTGCTGGAGCGCTACGGCCCCGACGTCTTTGCCATGCGCTCGCTGGGCTACCGGCAGGCGGCCGAGCACTTGCGCGGCGAGTCTTCGCTCGCAGAGGCCATAGCGCGTGCCCAGCAAGGCCATCGCAACTACGCCAAGCGCCAGTTGACCTGGTTTCGCCGGGATACGGAAACGCAATGGCTGGAGAGCTTTGGCGCCGAGGCCGCGACCCACGCAGAGGAAATGGTTGGAAAGTTCGTCGGCAATCCGGAGTAGCCGCACCCTACCCAGGGCTTTATTGAACTGAGCGAGAGAAGTTTGCGACTCAATGGCTCCCCACCGTGTATCGTCATTGATAAGACACTTGGTACGAACCTGGTACCCAAAGTTTTGATAGCGGGCCCTTTGGGATGGCACGCCAGCATGTCGGGAATGGCCTGGGAGGATTCATGCCGTACATTTACATTGACAAGGTCCTCAACGAATTGCGCAATGAGTTGTTGTCTGCCATGCACAACGCGGTGGAGCGGGAGCTGCGCAACGGCAAGGTGGACGTAAAGCGGCTGTATCGCGCCTTCAATCGCGCCGCCGCAGGACAGTGCTCGAACCCGGTACACGTCTCCGACAAATGCGTGGAGAACTTCGCTGGAAAGCCGAAGAAAAACCACGTGGAAATATCAGCGGCGTGACGCCACGCGCCCGCCTGGCGCCAAACCTCTGCCGCCCCTTGTCCTCTCCCACTTCATCTCCTCCCGCAATTCGCGCGCGGCATGAGAGAATCTTTGTGAAATGGCGCGCACACAAAAAACAACTTCTAATAAGAAGCATTCCAATCATCACGGCCTGACGGAGCAGCAAAAGCTTCGCCGCATTGTCGAATCCTTCTCCAAGGTGAGCGTGCTGGTTATGGCCGATCTCATCGCCGATGAATTCATCTCCGGCGAGATCGACCGTGTCTCACGCGAGGCTCCGGTGCTGATTCTCAAGCATCGCGAGCGCAAGCTGATCCCCGGCGGCGGAGCCAATGCGGTGATGAACCTCGCCGCGCTGGGCGTTACCGCGCTGCCCGTCGGACTGGTTGGCGATGATGAACCCGGCAAGGCGTTGCTGCAGATCTTCCGCAAGAACAAAATCTCTGTCAGCGGAATTTCCAAGCTCAAGGGTCACGTCACCACCACCAAAACCCGCGTGCTGGCCTACTCCGCCCACTCGTCGCGGCAGCAGGTGCTGCGCATCGACCGCGAATGCGAGATTCTGAAGGACACTCATCCCGCACTGGTCGAGCTGGTGGCTTCAGCGCGCGAGTACGCGCCCGCCGCCGACGCCGTCCTGCTCAGCGATTACGGTTACGGCGCGGTCTCGCCCCGCCTCTTCAATTTTGTCCGCGCCCGCGGCGCGCTCGGCGCAACTCCCGTGGCCCTTGACAGCCGCTATCGGCTGTTGGACTACGAAGGCATCACCGCGGCCACTCCCAATGAAGGCGAAGTGGAAGAGGCTCTGCGCACAAAGATCGGCGACAGCCGCGAAAAGCTCCTCGAAGCCGGTGCCGCGATCATCCGTCAGATGAAGCTCGATTCACTTGTCATCACCCGCGGCGGCGATGGCATGACGGCCTTTGAGAAAAGAAAAGCGCCGTTGGAGATTCCAATCTTCGGTTCCAACCAGGTTGTGGACGTTACCGGTGCCGGCGACACTGTGATCGCCACCTTTACTGCCGCCCTTGCTGCCGGTGCCGACGCGGCCAGCGCGGCCAAGCTGGCAAATTACGCAGGCGGCATCGTCGTCATGAAGCGCGGCACCGCAACCGTCAGCCGCGAGGAACTTCTGGCGGCTTTGGAGTAACCAAAGGTGGCCCATATCCGCCACGTTCTTTGCGGCGAATGTGGGATGCCAGCAAATTCCAACCCTGAAACCGCGCTGGTGCAAGCTGGAGAGCATTTTCTTGGGACGAATCGTAGAGCGCGGAGAGTTGGCGGAAGTGGTCGCCGGTTGGCGGGCAGCCGGGGAGGCCGTGACCCTCGCCAACGGCTGCTTCGATCTGCTGCACGTCGGCCATGTGCGCTACTTGCGTGGAGCCAAGGCCCTGGGCGGAAAACTCGTCGTCGCCATCAACTCGGACCAGAGCGTGCGCCAGCTCAAGGGGCCCGGACGTCCGGCCATGCCGGAGATGGAGCGCGCGGAAATCATCTCCGCTCTCGAATGCGTGGACGCCGTCGTGATCTTCGATGAGCCCGATGTTCGCGCCCTGATTCGCGAGATCAAGCCCAACATCCAGGTGAAGGGAACCGACTACACCCGCGAGAACGTGCCGGAGCGCGATGAGCTAGCCTCCTACGGCGGTCGCGTCGAGATCGTCGGCGACCCCAAGGATCACTCCACCACCGAGCTGTTGGGAAGAATAGGAAAATAACTTTCATGAGGCGGGAGTTTCCAGAGGTTACCGCGCCGAAATGGAGTCCCCGGCGGCTCCGTTTCTGTCTGGATCGAGTCTGCCAGTGATGCCTGCCAATTCAAAGCATTCCCACTCAAAGCAAACGCCTTTCCATCCAGCGCCTAAGGCGCTGGTGGTGCGCCTGGGCGCGATGGGTGACGTGCTTCACGCTCTGCCCGCCGTGGCCATGCTGCGCCGGGCCTTGCCCGAGGCGCGCATCGGCTGGGTCGTCGAACGGCGTTGGCGCGAGCTATTGTGCGCCCCGGAGGTCGAGCTGGCGGGCTCACGCGGCGCCGGACGTCCGCTGGTCGACGAAGTGCATCTGGTTGACACCCGTGGCTGGCGCAAACGCCTCCTCGACCCGAAAACCAGGCGCGAATTTCAAGCAGCGATCCAAGGTATGCAGGCGCGCGAGTATGACGCCGCACTCGACCTGCAGGGCGCAATCAAGTCGGCGGTGATCGCAAAGCTTTCCGGAGCCCGGACTATGCTCGGCTTCCGCAAGCCGCGCGAGCGCCTGGCCCGCTGGCTGTACGACACCCAGGTCGATGGCCACCCTGCGCATGTAATCGAGCAGAACCTGGAGCTGGTGCAGGCCTGGCTGGAGAAGATCGGACTTTCGCGCGCCACCGCGACTCTCAATCCGGGTGCTGCCCTGCTGCCGCGCGACAAAGCCAGTGAAGCCCGCCTGGACGCCATTCTGCAATCCACCGGACTCCTGCGGTCGCCCATTGCGATCCTCAATCCGGGTGCGGGCTGGGGCGCCAAGCAGTGGGCACCCGCGCGTTACGGAGAGCTAGCTGTCCGGCTCGCCTCACGCGGTCTGCGCCCGGTCATCAACTACGGTCCCGGCGAAGAGGGCCTAGCGCGTGAAGCCGTAGCCGCCAGCGGCGGCACCGCGGTGGCGCTTTTCACATCGCTCAGCGAACTGATGGCGCTGGCCCGCCGCGGGCAACTCTTCATCGGAGGAGACACTGGGCCCATGCACCTGGCAGCCCTTCTGGGCGTAAAAACCGTCGCCCTCTTCGGCCCCACCGATCCTGCCAGAAATGGCCCCTACTGGGCGGGTACCCGAGTCCTGCGCGATCCGGCAAGCATCACCAGCTACAGCCACAAACGCGCCGGGGACGCCGGGTTGGAGAGGATCACCGTCGCCCGAGTCATGGCCGAGGTTGATGCACTGCTGTACTGATTCCTGATCTCCGCGAATACGTCTTCAAACAACGCCCTCCGCCGTACGCGCTTCGAATTCCGCCCTCCCCGATAA
>VFSW01004965.1_pt1 | contig 19816 bp, 19 predicted proteins | sample 5358111 | NCBI WGS metagenome assembly VFSW01 (sample SAMN11554181, study PRJNA540505) | mine drainage metagenome | isolation source: sediment from site ElyBrook_90M | place: USA: Ely Copper Mine, Vershire, VT | collected 2017 | reverse complement strand
GATGTGCGACGATTGCCGCATCATCGACATGATGGAAAACAAGAGCGAACAATCCGTTTTCGGCATCAAATCGTAAACGCCCGGACCATCGACGGAGCGGCTAGCCGAGTATGGATGAATCCTGCAGCGCCACTGGTCAGGACCTGCGGAATGATGCCAAGTGTTTACCTGAAATTAGCGCGAGGAAATCCCCAACTCTTCGGCAATATTTACGACCTCGCCGCAGCGTGATCCGTCGTAACCGGGAATCCGGTTCACGATGGCGCGAAATTTCTCCTCCTGCAAGGTCGCGAGCACTGTCGCGAGCACCGACTGGTCTTGCGCGCTGGTATAAAACGCAAAGTAGTAGTTTTCGCGCAGCATCGGAATGAAATCGAGGCCGAAGCGGCGGGCGCCGGTTTCGATGCCGAAGCCGGCGTCGGCCATGCCGCTCGCGATGTAAGCGGCGACCGCAGCGTGAGTGAACTCGCCGTTTTCGTAACCGCGGATGCGCCGCGAATCGATGCCCGCTTGTTCAAGCAGCAGATCGAGCAGGGTGCGCGTGCCGGATCCGGGCTGACGGTTGACTACCATGACATCGGATCGCGCGAAGTCCGCGAGCGTGCGGATGTTCTTCGGGTTGTCTGCAGCGGTGATGATGCCCTGAGTGCGCACGGCCAGGTGCACCAGGCGCTGCTGTTTGGGCTTGAGGAATTTCGCGTAGCGCTTCACCACGGCTGCACGCATCGGTCCGATCGGCACATGAAAGCCCGCAATTTTGCAACTGCCCTTGCACAACGATGCCAGTGCCTCGACGCTGCCCTCGTACTTGAGTTCGAGCGTGATCGGGGAATTTTCGAGCCTCTCCTTCAGCGCGGCGACGGCGAAGCCGTGGCTGGCGTGCATGCGCAGATTTGGCTTCTGATCTGGCAGCGAGCTTTCGATCTCGGCTTCGAGTTCGGAAGCAAGGCTTTCGAGCGTTGGCGCGAGGCGCGCATGAATGCGCTTGTCGGCCCAAAGCAGCTTTTGCGCGAAGGGCGAGAGCCGCGTGCCTTGCCGACGCGAGGTAATGAGCAGTTCGACTCCGAACGCGGCTTCGAACTTCCGCAGCTGACCCCAGGCGTGCCGATAGGACAGCTCGCAGGTTTTGCACGCGGCCGCAATATTGCCGGAGCGGTCGATCTCGGAAAGGAGTCGGAGCACTACAGGGAGCGGCGTCGCGGTGCCACCCTGCGTCGCCATCAACCATTCGGGGCGAATCGAAACCTTGAACATTTATGCAATAAATAGCTTATTGAATGAATAAGCAGAACTATATTACTCTCATACGAAATATTAGCGAGATCAGTTATTTATATATGCAATTTGAAACCTATTTGCTGGAGGCGCTGTGAATCCTGCTTCCGAACCTGAAGGGCTTGACTATCGGGCTGTAGCTCTGAGCGCCGTAGCGGCCTTGAAAAACAAGCCCGGCGCACTGCTTCCAATTCTGCACGCAATCCAGAACGAACTCGGCTTCGTTCCGGCCGCGGTCGTCCAGGTGGTCGCCGATGAACTCAACCTTTCGCGCGCCGAAGTCCATGGTGTCATCACCTACTACCATTATTTTCGTACCAAGCCGCCAGGGCGGCATCACATACAGATTTGCCGCGCGGAGGCGTGCCAGTCGATGGGAGCCGACGCGCTCGCCGCGCATGCCGCGAAGCGCCTCGGCTGCGCCTTTCACGAAACGCGCGCCGATGGTGCCGTCTCGCTCGAACCCGTGTACTGCCTCGGCCTGTGCGCGCAATCGCCCGCACTCATGATCAACGGCGATCTGCACGCACGTGTCACGCTGGAGAAGTTCGACCAGCTTTTGCTCACCCGTATGGAGGCGATCGCATGAGTACGACCATCTTCGTGCCGCGCGATTCGGCGGCTCTCGCCGTCGGTGCCGACGCCGTCGAGCGCGCCATCGCGGCGGAGGCGGCGCGCCGGGGCCAACCGGTGCGACTGGTGCGCAATGGTTCTCGCGGAATGCTATGGCTGGAGCCGTTGATCGAGGTGCAAACAAGGGCCGGGCGGATTGCCTATGGTGCGGTGACGCCGGAGCAGGTTGCCGGTCTGTTCGATGCCGGTTTTCTAGCCGGTGGCCAACATTCTGCTTGCCTCGGGCCGACCGAGGAAATTCCTTATCTGAAGCGGCAGGAGCGGCTTAGCTTCGCCCGCTGCGGTGTGACCGATCCGGTCTCGGTTGCCGACTACGAACGCCATGGCGGCTACGTGGGGCTGGCGCGGGCGCTCGATATGACGCCGGAGGCACTCGTCGCGCAGGTGACGGAATCCGGCTTGCGCGGGCGCGGCGGCGCGGCATTCCCGACCGGCATCAAGTGGAAAACCGTGCTCGGAGCCGCGGCGGCACAAAAATACGTGGTGTGCAACGCCGACGAGGGCGACTCCGGCACGTTCGCGGATCGCATGCTGATGGAGGGTGATCCGCACGGGCTGATCGAAGGCATGCTGATCGCCGGCTTGGCCGTGGGTGCGACCCAAGGCTACATCTACCTTCGCTCCGAGTATCCGCAGGCGCAGCGTGTGCTCGAGGAGGCGATCGCCGCAGCGCGCGTAGCGGATTATCTCGGCGACAACGTCAAGGGTTCGGGCAAGCGCTTCGAGCTCGAAGTGCGGCTGGGAGCGGGCAGCTATGTCTGCGGCGAGGAAACCGCGCTGCTCGAAAGCCTCGAAGGCAGGCGCGGCATCGTGCGCGCCAAGCCGCCGCTGCCGGCGCTGAATGGATTATTCGCCATGCCCACGGTGATCAACAACGTGCTCTCGTTCGCCGCGGTGCCGACGATACTTGCGCGCGGGGCCGAGTTCTACCGCAACTTCGGCGTGGGGCGCTCGCGCGGCACGCTCGCGTTCCAGATTGCGGGAAATCTAAGACATGGCGGTCTGGTCGAAAAGGCCTTCGGCGTAAGCTTGCGCGAACTACTCGAAGATTTCGGCGGCGGTAGCGCAACCGGTCGCGCGCTGCGTGCGGTCCAGGTCGGCGGGCCGCTGGGCGCCTATCTGCCCGAATCGCAATGGGACACGCCGATGGACTACGAAGCGTTCGCCGCCTTGGGCGCGGCGCTCGGCCATGGCGGCATCGTCGCCTTCGACGATAAGGTCGACATGGCGAACATGGCGCGCTATGCGATGCAGTTCTGCGCCATCGAGTCATGCGGCAAGTGTACGCCCTGCCGCATCGGCGCTACGCGCGGCGTCGAAGTCGTCGACCGCATCATCGCGGGTGTCGCGCGGCCGCAGCAGATCGCGCTGCTGCGCGATCTTTGCGACACCATGCAGAATGGCTCGCTCTGCGCCATGGGAAGCATGACGCCGTACCCTGTCCTGTCCGCGCTCAATCACTTTCCCGAAGATTTCGGCGCCGCCGATCACGCCAAAGCGGCGTGACCTGACACGAAGGAGATATCCATGCTGGAACAATACAAGGACAGGGACTACGGCACGCCGGCGCGCGAAAACCTCGCCGGCATAAGCCTGACGATAGACGGCCGCGAGGTCACCGTCCCTGCAGGCACTTCACTCATGCGGGCCGCGATCGAATCCGGGAGCAATGTGCCGAAGCTGTGCGCGACCGACAGCCTGGAACCCTTCGGTTCGTGCCGGCTGTGCCTGGTCGAGATCGAGGGGCGCAAAGGCTATCCGGCATCATGCACCACGCCAGCCGAGGCGGGGATGGTAGTGCGCACCCAGAGCCCGAAGCTGCAGCAACTGCGCAAGGGCGTGATGGAACTCTACATCTCGGACCACCCGCTCGACTGTCTTACCTGCGCGGCCAACGGCGATTGCGAGCTGCAGGACATGGCGGGGGTGACCGGATTGCGCGAAGTGCGCTATGGCGGCGACGGGGCTAACCATCTCAATCTTGGAAAGGACGAGTCCAACCCGTATTTTTCCTACGACCCGTCGAAATGCATCGTCTGCAACCGCTGCGTGCGCGCGTGCGAGGAAACGCAGGGCACTTTCGCGCTGACCATCAGCGGGCGCGGCTTCGCGTCGCGGGTTTCGCCGGGGCAGGATCAGCCGTTCATGGAGAGCGAGTGCGTCTCCTGCGGCGCCTGTGTCCAGGCTTGCCCTACCGCGACCCTGCAGGAAAAATCCGTAATCCATAGCGGCCAGCCCGAGCACAGTGTCCTCACCACTTGCGCCTACTGCGGCGTGGGCTGTGCGTTCAAGGCGGAAATGAAAGGCAATGAAGTCGTGCGCATGGTGCCGCACAAGGACGGTGCGGCCAACCATGGCCATTCGTGCATCAAGGGTCGCTTCGCCTGGGGCTACGCGACGCACAAGGACCGCATCACGAAGCCGATGATCCGCGCCAGCATTAGCGAGCCATGGCGCGAAGTAAGTTGGAACGAGGCGATCGGCTACGCGGCCTCCGAGTTCAAGCGCATCCAGCAAAAGTATGGGCGCGATGCGGTCGGCGGCATTAGCTCTTCGCGTTGCACCAACGAGGAGGTTTACCTGGTGCAAAAGCTGGTGCGCGCGGCCTTCGGCACCAACAACGTCGATACCTGCGCGCGCGTGTGCCATTCGCCTACGGGCTACGGCCTCGGCCAGACCTATGGCACCTCGGCCGGCACGCAGACCTTCGATTCGGTGACGAAGATGGATGTCGCGCTGGTCATCGGCGCCAACCCGACCGCGGCGCATCCGGTGTTCGCATCGCGCCTCAAGCGCCGTTTGCGCGAAGGCGCCAAATTGATTGTCATCGATCCACGCCGGGTCGAGCTGGTCAAGTCGCCCCATATCAAGGCCGACTATCATCTGCAATTGCGCCCTGGCACCAACGTGGCGGTGCTCACCGCGCTCGCGCACGTGATCGTGACCGAGGATCTGGTGCAGGAAACTTATGTAGCCGAGCGCTGCGACGAGAAGGCGTATCGCGAATGGAAGGCGTTTGTCGCGCGTCCCGAGAACTCCCCGGAAGCGACCGAGGCCGACAGCGGTGTGCCGGCAGCGCTGGTGCGCGGCGCGGCGCGGCTGTATGCCACCGGCGGCAACGCGGCGATCTACTACGGCCTCGGCGTAACCGAACACAGCCAGGGTTCGACCGCGGTGATGGCGATCGCGAATCTGGCGATGGCGACCGGCAATGTCGGGCGCAAAGGCGTCGGCGTCAATCCCCTGCGCGGCCAGAACAACGTGCAGGGCTCCTGCGACATGGGCTCGTTCCCGCACGAACTCCCCGGCTACCGCCATATTTCCGATTCCACCGTGCGCGGCGAGTTCGAGGCGGCATGGGGTGTGACGCTGTCGCCCGAGCCGGGGCTGCGCATCCCCAACATGTTCGACGCTGCGCTGGCGGGCTCGTTCAAGGGGCTGTACTGCCAGGGAGAGGATATCGTGCAATCCGACCCCGACACGCAGCACGTCGCGCGCGCGCTCGCGGCGATGGAATGCATCGTGGTGCAGGACCTGTTCCTCAACGAGACGGCGAAGTACGCGCATGTGTTCCTGCCGGGTTCCTCCTTCCTCGAAAAGGATGGCACCTTCACCAATGCCGAGCGGCGGATTTCGCGGGTGCGCAAGGTAATGCCGCCGAAGGCCGGCAAGGCGGACTGGGAGGCGACGATCGCGCTATCCAATGCGCTCGGCTATCCGATGGACTATCGCCACCCGTCCGAGATCATGGCCGAGATTGCGCGCCTGACGCCCAGCTTCGCCGGCGTAAGCTACGACAAGCTCGATCGCATGGGTAGCTTGCAGTGGCCCTGCAACGACGCTGCGCCTGCGGGAACGCCGCTCATGCACGTGGACCGGTTCGTGCGCGGCAAGGGCCGCTTCATCATTACCAAGTACGTGCCGACCGACGAGAAGGTGACACGCCGCCTGCCGCTGCTCCTGACCACCGGCCGGGTGCTGTCGCAGTACAACGTCGGCGCGCAGACCCGGCGCACCGAGAATGTACATTGGCACGACGAGGACCGGCTCGAGGTCCATCCTCACGACGCCGAGGATCGCGGCATTCGCGACGGCGACTGGGTCGGCGTGCAAAGCCGCGCCGGCGAAACCGTACTGCGTGCCTGCGTAACCGAGCGGGTACAGCCCGGCGTGGTCTACACCACCTTTCATTTTCCCGAATCGGGAGCCAACGTGATCACGACGGACAGTTCGGATTGGGCGACCAACTGCCCGGAGTACAAGGTGACGGCGGTGCAGGTGATGCCGGTGACCCAACCGTCCGAGTGGCAGAAGAAATGGACCCGCTTCAGCAAAGTGCAGGCGGACCTGCTCGAAAATCGCCAACCCGGCCCGGCGATCGCGCTGAGCAAATAGCCCTGCGCAAGGGACGAATGGATGAATCATGGATAGCGAAAATCTGGTCAGGATGGCGAATCGGATCGGCGACTTCTTCGAGGCGATGCCCGACAGCGATGAAGCGCTTGAGGGGATCGCCGCACATATCCGGCGTTTCTGGGAGCCGCGCATGCGCCGCGAGCTGCTGGCACATATCGAGCAGCATCCTGACGATGCAAGCCTGAAGCCGATCGTGCGCAAGGCACTTATGGCGCAACGCACGGATCGGGCGGCATGAGCGTTATCCAGACCGTGGCTTTGAGAGGCGACGATGCGACCGGAGCCTTCGGGCTGCCGCGCCCGAGCGTCATGATCACGCCTAATATGATGCGAGCCGCCTATTTGAAATGGCGGGAATGTAACGCATCATACGGCGCTGTCAGACCACATCTGAGGCGCACGTGAAGTCCGAACAGAACACCGAAACCCGCGATGTCCCGACCTACTGCTACAACTGCGTTTCCGGTCCGGATCTCCTCACCGTAAAGGTAAGAAACGGTGTGGCCACCGAGATCGGGCCGAACTTTGCCGGGCTGGGGATACATCCCGGAGATGGCAAACCTTGTGTGAAGGCCTACGGATTGATACAGAAGACCTATCATCCGCAGCGCATCCTGACACCCATGAAGCGCACCAATCCGAAAAAGGGCATGAAGGAAGATCCGCGCTTTGTGCCGATCTCCTGGAACGAAGCACTTGATACCGTCGCCGCGAAATTGAACGATATCCGGGCGCGCGGGATGATTGACGAAGACGGACTGCCGCGTGTCGCCGCCACCTTCGGCCATGGCGGCACGCCGGCCAACTATATGGGCGCGTTCCCGGCCTTTCTTGCGGCATTGGGGCCCATCGACTACAGCTTCGGCTCCGGCCAGGGCGTAAAGTGCACTCACTCCGAGCATCTATACGGCGAGTACTGGCACCGCGCCTTCACCGTCGCCGCGGACACGCCGCACAGCAACTACATCGTGTCCTTCGGCGCCAACGTCGAGGTCACCGGCGGCGTCTGCGCGGTGGCACGCCACGCCGCGGCACGCGTTCGCGGTGCCAAGCGGGTGCAGATCGAGCCGCATCTCTCGGTTACGGCCGCGGCTTCGGCCGAGTGGATACCGATCAAGCCGAAGACGGATCCTGCCTTCATGTTTGCGATGATTCACGTTATGCTGCACGAACATCCACGTGACCGGCTGGACCTCGAATTTCTGCGCGATATGAGTTCCTCGCCCTATCTGGTTGGTCCGCATGGCTACTATCTGCGGCACCCCGAGAGCTTCAAGCCCTTGCTCTGGGATGCTCGCCGCGGCGTCGCCGTACCCCACGATACGCCTGAGGTCGAAGCACTGCTCGAAGGCAGTGTACGTGTGACCAAGGCCATTGAAATCGGGCCCGACGGGGAGCACTGGAATTTCGACGACGTCGATGCCGATACCGCCTTCTCGCGCCTGGTGGAGCACATGCGGCAGTACAGCCCGGAATGGGCGAGCGCCATTTGCGACGTACCGGCGGCAAAGATTCGCGTCGTCGCCAGCGAATACCTTGACCACGCCTGCGTCGGCCAGACGATGGAAGTCGACGGCATGACACTGCCTTTCCGTCCGGTCTCGGTGACGCTGGGGAAAACGGTCAACAACGGCTGGGGCGCATTCGAATGCTGCTGGTCGCGCACGCTGCTCGCCGTGCTGGTAGGCGCGCTGGAAGTGCCTGGCGGCACGCTGGGGACGACCGTGCGCATCAACAAACCGCACGACAACCGCCATCAAAGCGTCGAGCCCGGCCCCGACGGCTTCATGCTGAACAAACTCAATCCGACCGAGAAGAATACCTGGGTGAAGAAACCCACCGGGCGCAACGCTCATCGCACGCTGGTACCCCTGTCGGGAAATGCCGGCGCCTGGAGCCAGGCACTCGGACCGACGCATCTGGCCTGGATGTTTCAGAACATGACGCCGGAAAACTGGCCGACGTCGACCAAACCGGAAATCTGGATTGCCTATCGCACCAATCCGGCAATCTCCTTCTGGGACACGCACGCCCTCTCCGCGACCATGGCGAACTTCCCGTTTACCGTGTGCTTCGCTTTCACCCGGGATGAAACCAATCACATGGCCGACATCCTGCTGCCCGATGCGACCGATCTGGAGGGAACGCAGCTGATACGCCTGGGTAAGACCAAGTATATGGAGCAATACTGGCAGCATCAGGGCTTCGTCCTGCGGCAGCCGGCGGTGAAACCGCAAGGCGAGGCGCGCGACATGACCGCGGTGGCCACCGAACTGGCTCAGCGTACCGGGCTGCTCGAGGCCTATAACGCGGCGATCAACCGCGGCGCCTGCGGCGTCAAGCTCAAGACCGAGGGGCGAGACTTCTCGCTCAACCCGGCCAAAGCCCATACGGTCGATGTCATTTGGGATTCGGTCTGCAAAGCCGCCAGCCATGAACTCACCGATGGCGCCGAGGTCCACGATCTGGACTGGTTCAAACAACATGGCCTGCTGGCGAAACCCTTCAAGCAGACGCAGTGGTACCTATACCCGACGCTCAAACGCCACAATCTGCGCTTCGAATTGCCTTATCAGGAGCGCCTGATGCGTTCCGGCCGCGAACTGGCCAAGCGCATGCACGAAAGCGGCATTCACTGGTGGGACAGGCAACTCGACGAGTACCAGGCATTACCCGTGTGGCACGACTTCCCCGGCATGTGGGAGGAAGACCTGGTCCGGCGCGGCCACAAGCCGGCGGATTTTCCATTCTGGCTCATCACGACCAAGAGCATGCTGTATCACGCCGGGGGCAATGTGGCGATCCAGCTCATGGACGAGATGTCGCAGAACGTGCGCGGTCACCACGGGGTGGTGATCAACACGCGCACTGCGGAAAATATTGGAATAGGTGAGGGCGACCTCATGGAGGTGACCTCGGTGATCGGATCGACCCAGGGCCCGGCAATCCTGGTGCAGGGCATCCGGCCGGATACGCTGGTCATTGTCGGCCAGTTCGACCATTGGGCCACGCCGTACGCCAAGGACCTGAAGGCGCCGAGTCTCAATACCATCGCGCCGATGTCGATCGAGCTGACCGACGCCACCGGCTCCGGCGCCGACGTGGTTCGCGTCAACATTCGCCTGGCCGGGCGGCACTGAGAGCACGGAATCATGCGCAGACTGGAAGACGAGGCGCGGCTCGACCTCCGGCCGGAATCCGGCGGCATTCACGACGTGCCGGCCCTATACATCCCAGCGGCTGGCCAAGCGGCGGTGGCCGAGCGTTGTTGGGTAATGGAAGAGCAGGCCTTGTTCATCAAGGTCATTGACGTCGGAACCTATACCTTGATGTGGACCCGGACCGATGCGGCTGCTGCGTCCGGATATCTGGCCGCCGATGGTGTGCTTGGCGATCAGTCCGAGCCGGATGCACTGGCGCTTACGGCAGGCTTCCTGTTTACAGAGGGCATGATAGAGCGCATGGCAGACGTCGCGCAGATGGCGGTCTGCGCGGATTCGCCGAATGTCGTTCGCGTGCGCCTGGGCGATTCCGCGCCGAAGCGCAGCAACCGGCGCGGGGGCTTCATCGCCAGTTCGTGCGGCGTCTGCGGCAGCGTCGACGACATCGCCGACTTGCGCACTGGCTTGCCCGTGGTGGCGCGCACGTTGCGCATGGCGCCCTCACGTCTGCAGCAACTGATGGCGGCAATGGAGAGCCGTCAATTCGTTCACAAAACCACCGGCGGCACCCATGCCGCCGCCCTGTTCACTGTCGATGCCACGCTGGTGACCGCCGCGGAAGACCTGGGCCGGCACAACGCGCTCGACAAAGTGATCGGCAACTGCCTGCTGCGTGCTTACCCGACATCCGGCTGCGGCGTCATCCTGTCCAGCCGAGTCAGTCTGGAATTGATCGTCAAGGCAGCGCGGGCCGGCATCGAAATCGTCGCCGCGGTTTCGGCGCCATCGTCACTCGCCATCGAAGCGGCGGAACAGCTAGGCATCACGCTGTGCGGCTTCGTACGCAATGGCCGCGTCACCATCTTTAGTCACCCGCATCGCTTGAACTGACATCTCTTTCGAGCCTCGAAGCTTAACCCGGGCGCGCGATCGCGAGCCCGTTTTCATTAGCCTGACACACCCAGGAGTATCTACATGGACCGAATCGATCCCAAATTGCTTGAAACGGCGCGGGCTGCTTATACCGACGTTCACCTTTTCATCGACGGCGCCTGGTGCGCCGGCAGCAAGAGCCGCACCATTCCTGTGCTCAACCCGGCAACAGGCGCACCGATGGCGACCGTGGCACGCGCCGAAATAGCGGATCTCGATCGTGCCCTTGCCGCTGCCGACCGGGGCTTCAAGCAATGGCGCAAGGTCGCAGCGTTCGACCGTTACAAGATTATGCGCAATGCGGCTGATCTTCTGCGCGCGCGTGCCGACGGCATTGCCCGGCTGATGTCCATGGAAAATGGCAAGCCTCTCACGGACGCCAAGATGGAAACGCTCGCGGCCGCCGATCTGATCGACTGGTTCGCCGAAGAAGGCCGTCGCGCCTATGGCCGCATCGTTCCGTCTCGGGCCGACGGCATTCAGCAGCTGGTGATTAAGGAACCGGTGGGGCCGGTGGCGGCTTTCACGCCGTGGAATTTTCCGATCAACCAGGTAGTGCGCAAGCTCTCCGGCGCGCTCGCGGCCGGCTGTTCGATCATCATCAAGGCGCCGGAAGAAACGCCAGCGTCTCCGGCGCAGTTAGTTCAGGCATTTGCCGATGCCGGGGTGCCGGCCGGCGTCGTCAACCTGGTCTATGGCGTGCCCTCCGAAATATCGGAATACCTGATACCGCACCCGCTGATCCGCAAGATAACGTTCACCGGCTCAACCCCGGTGGGCAAGCAACTCGCCGCACTGGCGGGCATGCACATGAAGCGCGTGACCATGGAACTGGGCGGCCATGCGCCGGCCATCGTCTTCGAGGACGCCGATATCGAGCGCGCGGCAAAGCTCCTCGCGGCCGCGAAGTTCCGCAATGCCGGGCAGGTATGCGTTTCGCCCACCCGCCTGCTGGTCCATGAGAACGTCTACGATCGCTTTGTCGCCACCTTTGTCGCAGCCGCCCAGGCACTCAAGGTAGGGCATGGCGTCGATGCAGGCGTGCAAATGGGGCCGCTGGCAAACGCGCGCCGCGTAGTGGCCATGGAAGCTTTTATTGCCGACGCCCTCAAGCACGGCGCCAAACTTGCGACCGGCGGCAAACGCCTGACCGGTGCGGGTTTTGACGGTGGTTTCTTCTTTGAGCCGACGGTGCTGATCAATGTGCCGCCGTCGGCGCGCATCATGAACGAGGAGCCCTTCGGTCCAGTCGCACCGATTATCCGTTTCAAGGATTTTGACGGCGCCGTGGCTGAAGCCAACCGCCTGCCCTGGGGGCTGGCGGCCTACGCCTACACCTCCTCGCTCAACACCGCCGGCGCAATCGGCGCCGCTTTCGAGAGTGGCATGGTCTCGATCAACCACCATGGCTTAGCCCTGCCGGAAATTCCGTTCGGCGGTGTCAAGGACTCCGGTTACGGCTCGGAAGGCGGCGCGGAAGCGATCGAAGCCTATCTCAATACCAAGATGATCACGCAGATGTGGCTGTAAATCGGCATCGCAGGCCTCCGATCAAGTTGCTTTCGGCGATGCCGATTTCGCTGGTCGGGCGAGCGCCCTGCCGCCGTGAGAACGGCGGCAGGCGGAATGTTTCTATATTCCCTGTACCAGCAGCATGTTCATTGTCGCCGCGCCAAGTCGCGCCTTGATCGCCGCCTGATATTCCGGCGAGTGGTAGAAGGCCTTGGCTTTCTCCATCGACGCGAATTCCACCACGGTCAGCCGCTGCGGTTTCCAGTCGCCTTCCACGGCCTCGTAGGCGCCGCCGCGGATGAGATAGCGGCCGCCGAACTTGGCAATCGCCGCCGGTGCGAGTTTCTTGTATTCCTCGAACTGCGCCGGATCGGTCACGTCGATGTCGGCTACCAGATAGGCTGCCATATTTCCTCCTGTCGATACTGTCAAAAAAACAAAGTGTAAGCGAATACAGGAATTCCGCGCGCAGGTCGATGAAACGCCGGATCAGCCAGGGACAGTCAATGCGATCGATCTTCATAGTGCAAAGCGGGGAACCCCGGAAGTACCCAGGCTTTCGTGTTGAGCCCCGGGCGAATTGCGGCGTGAAGTAAAATGGCCCTATACGAACTACTTTAACCGCAATGTCTCCATGCCCAAACGCTTGTATCCGAAAATCCGCATCCTGATCGGCGCGGTGGTGGCCATTGGCCCGGGCAAGGCCGATCTGCTCGAGGCGATCGGGCGAACCGGCTCGATTTCCGCCGCTGCGCGCGAGATGGGTATGTCGTATCGCCGCGCGTGGTTGCTGGTGGATGTGCTCAACGCAAGTTTCTCCGAATTGCTGGTCAGCACTGCGACCGGCGGGCAGAGGGGCGGCGGCGCGCAGCTTACCGACTTCGGTGCGGAAGTGCTGCGGCGCTACCGCGCCATGGAAGCCAAGGCGGCGGCGAGCATCGAGCAGGATCTGGCTCAATTGGCGAGTTTCATCAAGCGGCCGCGCCGGCGTCTCTGAGTTTAGGAAATATTCTGCAACATATGTTCGGCACAACATATGCGCGCAGCATATGCCCGGCTTGACACCCCGGTCCTCATCGGCTACGTTATATTCCTTCGTATATAACAATGTCCGCGAGGAGAATATGTGATATCAGAGCCCCGGATTAGAAAAATCCGCGCCGGTGTCGTCATGTTTGGCGCGGTCTGCGCATTGGCGGCAATGTTCGCGGCGGCGCCGGCGCAGGCGGCCGACGCATTGCGCGTGGCTTATGCCGGCTCGATGGGCGTCGTGATGGACCGATTGATCGGTCCGGCGTTTGCCAAAGCGAACGGGGTGGAATATCAGGGTATCGGCCAGGGGGCATATGCCCTGGCGCGGCAGTTGCAGGGCAAGCTGTTGCAGGCCGATGTGTTCATATCCATCACTCCCGGGCCAATCGACATTCTGCGAAGCGCCGGCATGATAGGCGCGGCGGTACCGGTGGCAAGCACCCAGATGGTGATTAGCTACAGCCCAAGGAGCCGATTCGTGTCCGAGTTCGAAGCTGCGGCGCAGGGAACAAAGCCGTGGTACGAGGTACTGCAGACTCCGGGTCTGCGCTTTGGGCGCACCGATGCAGCCACCGATCCGCAAGGGCAAAACATTATTTTCACCATGCTGCTGGCGCAGAACTTTTACCGGCAGCCCGGACTGGCTGACCGGATTCTGGGCGGCTATCAAAACCCGCGGCAGATTTTCAGCGAAGCTTCGCTGCTGTCGCGCCTGGAGGCCGGGCAGCTCGATGCCTCCTCGGGCTATCTGAGCGCGGCGCGCTCGCACCATCTGCCGTTCATCCAGTTGCCGGACGAAATCAACCTTAGCAATCCCGCGATGGCAGCCAAGTGGTATAAAACCGTGCAATTCGGCATCAAGCTGGCGAGCGGCAAGCAGGTCACGTTCAATACTCAACCGCTGGTGTTTTACGCCACAGTGCTCAAGGACAGCAAACGGCCCGCGTTGGCCGAGAAGTTTGTGCAATTTCTGCAAAGTACTGAAGGCCAGAAAATGTTCAGAGACAATGGCTACAGTCCGCCCAAAGGTGGACCGATTGAATGATTGGACGGGTATTCCGGCATTTGTTTATTCTGAACGCCTTTCGATCAAAACCGCCGGGTGTGATCCGACGTGAGTACGCTGGTTGATGTTCTTGCGGCTGACGGCCTGCCGCGCGCACGCACGCCGGCCCTGATCGGCGCGCTCACTTTGTTGCTCATTGCCGGGCCTTTCATCGGTCTGGCATTCGCCACCCACTGGAGCGACTTTCATTTCGCCGCGGGCGACACGCGGTCTATCGGCGTCTCGCTGGGCTACAGCCTGATTGCGCTGGTGCTGATCGTTGCCCTTGGCACGCCGCTGGCCTGGTGGCTGGCGCGGCATTCATTTCGCGGCAAATGGATATTGGAAGCCATCATCCTGCTGGCCCTGCTCACCCCGCCGCTGGCGATGGGCATTCTGCTCACCGCGCTGTACGGCCCCTACGGGCCGGTGGGCGGCATGATGGCCGGCACAGGCGTGGAGCTGACCAATTCGGCCCCGGCCTTCGTGCTCGCGCAGTTCTACGCGGCTTTGCCCTACTACGTGGTTGCGGCCCGCGCCGCGTTTGAAGGCGTACCGCGCGAATTGGAACACATTGCCTTGACCCTGGGTAAATCGCCGTGGCAAACGTTTTGGCAGGTGAGCGTGCCGCTGGCGCGCTTGGGCGTGGCTGCCGGAATTGCGCTCGCCTGGGTGCGGGCTCTAGGCGAGTTCGGCATTGTGCTGATCCTGGCCTATTACCCGCAGGGCATTCCGGTCAAGCTCTGGGTCAATCTGCAGGACATCGGGCTGCCCGCGGTGTATCCGCTGCTGTGGGTGTTCTTCCTGGTGGCCATGCCTCTTCCCTTGCTGCTTGGCCTGGCTTCGCGCCGCCAGCGCTTGATCTAAGCCCGTGCGCATCGATTACCGCATCGACCATCCGGTGCGACTGCAGGCTCGCTTCGTGGTCGATGGATTTACCGTGCTGCTTGGGCAAAGCGGCGAGGGCAAGACCACGCTGCTGCGCGCTATCGCCGGCTTGCTGCCCGCCCAGGGCGAACCCTTCGGCGGCTTGCCGCCGCAGCATCGCGCCGTCGGCTATTTGCCGCAAGGCTACGCGCTGTTTCCGCATCTGCGCGCCTGGGAGAATGTGGCGTTTGCGCTGCCGCGCGGCGCACAGCGGCGCGCACAGGCGCTGGAACTGCTGGCGCGCGTACGCCTGGTGGACGTGGCGGAGCATTACCCCGCAGCGCTGTCTGGCGGGCAACAGCAGCGTGTGGCGCTGGCGCGGGCGCTGGCGCGCAAGCCGCAGCTGTTGTTGCTGGATGAGCCGAGCTCGGCGCTCGACGCCGCTACGCGCGATGAAGTAATGGCCGAGCTGATCGCCGAGGTGCATGAATTCGGATTGCCGGTGCTGGCGGTCAGCCACGATCCGCATCTTGCGGCGCTGGCCGACAGTGTGGCGGTGATGTGCGGTCGGCGCATCGTGCAGCAGGGTGCACCCGCCGAGGTGCTGTTGCGTCCAGGCAGCGTGGCGGTGGCACGGCTGCTCGGGCATCGCAATCTGTTCACCGGGCGCATTGCCGGGCATGAACCCGGCGAGGGCGTAAGCCTGCTGCAATGGGAGGCGGCCAAGGGCGCCATCTTGCGCATGCCGCAACAGCCCGAACTGGCGGTTGGCCAAGCGGTGCAGTGGATGATCGCGCCGACGGCGGTGCGGTTGCCATCGTTGAAACCAGAGCATCACCGCAGCGATAATCCGGTCATCGGCCGAGTCGAATCGCGGCTAAATCTGGGTGCGCACTTCCAGGTTGCGCTGCGCTGCGGCGCCGAGCGCTTGTGGTTGGATGCGCATAGCAATCTGGTGCGCTATCACGGCCTGGAAACCGGGCGCGAAATCACGGTCGATTTGCGCAGCGACGGCTTGCTGTGCTGGCCCTACGCGGACTGAGTACTCGCCACGGCTCAGTCGACGCCGACCATCACGCTGCTCGCTTTGATGACGGCATAGGCTTTTTTGCCCTTTTTCAGCTTCAGCGCCTTCGCCGAGTGCGCACTGATCACCGCGACGATTTCAATTCCGGGCGCGACATTCAGCACCACTTCAGCGCTGACCGGTCCCTGAACGACATTCTTGATCCTGCCTTTGATGGCGTTCCTCGCACTGATCTTCATCACCTTATTCTCCTCAGATTGAATGGGCTGCTGCCGGAACCACGCGCCTTGTCGGCAGAGCATCGCTTACGTCGAAAAACTTACCGGTGATCGCCGTACCATATCCGGGCATGACAGCGAGGATTTCGCGCAGTTCCGGGCCGCGCAGCAACTCGATGAACCTTGCCAGCAGCGGTTCTCTCATGGAGTCGCTGCGGCAGGCCATGTAATAGCGCTCGGTCAGCAGCGGGATGAAATCGAGGCCGTAGTGCGCGGCTGCCGCGCGTATGCCGTAGCCGGCGTCCGCCATCCCGCCAGCGACCGTGGCCGCAATCGCTAGATGGGTAAATTCTTCGGTCTGGTAACCGTCTATGGCGGCCGGGTCGATGCCGGCGCCCGACAGCAATTCGTCGAACTCGATGCGGCTGCCCGAATCGCGTTGGCGATTGATCAGGCGCACGCCAGTTCTCGTCAGATCGCTGAGGTCGCGGATGGATTTTGGATTGCCTTTCGCCACCATCAGACCCTGAGTGCGTGTAGCCAGGCCGATGAGCTTGTGCTGGCGCGGTTTGAGATAACGGCGGAACATTGCCGCCGCCGCCTGCTCCATGCCTTCGGCGAAATGAAATCCGGCCATGCTGCACTGGCCTTTGGATAAAGCGGCGAGGCTGTCGAGGCTGCCGAGGAAGCGCAGATCGAGCTTCAATCCGTCGCCGCGTGCGAGGCGGTCGCGCAGCTGCGCCAGCGCAAGATCGTGGCTGGCGCAGATCGTGAGCCGGGTGGCGCTGACTTCGATGACGCGCGACATGGCGCGCTCGATTTCATGGCCCACGCTTTCCAGCTCAGGCGCCAGCCGCGCCTGCACCAGTTGTTCGGCCCAGAGCAGCTTCTGGCCGAATTCCGTAAGCTCCGCGCCGCGGCCGCGGCTCAGCTTGACCAGCGGCTTGCCGAACATGCGCTCCCATTTGCCCATCAGGCCCCATACATGCCGGTATGACAGCTGCGTTGTCCGCGCCGCGCCGGCGAGCGAGCCGGTCGCGTGGACCGCATACAGCACGCGGAACAGAATCGGCTCGACGCTCTGGCCGCCGCCGGGCTGAAGTTGCCACTCATATTGGAGCTTTACCCGAATCATCGGGTACTCCAATTTATATTTGGATGTGGCGCACGATCGAATAGCATCTTCGTAACTTAGCAGAAAGTCAGGGAAATTTCCATTTTGCGATCATGCCGCAGTTTTGCGAGGGTAAACGCGGAGCCTGGCGGTGGAATACTGCTAATATTACCAGTTCGACAACTACCGCTCCCCGCCCGGGCCGAGCGCCAGAAGCAAATGAAGATTTTCGGTTTTGCCGGCTGGTCCGGCAGCGGCAAGACCACGCTGATAGAGCAGGTAATCCCGCGCTTCGTGCGCGCCGGGCTCAAGGTATCGCTGATCAAGCACGCGCACCACCGCTTCGACGTGGACCACCCGGGCAAGGATTCCTACCGTCTGCGCGAGGCTGGTTGCGGCGAAGTGCTGGTCACCTCGGGTCAGCGCTGGGCGCTGATGCACGAGATGCGCGACGAACCGGAGGCGACATTGGAGGAACAGATCGCGCGCATGTCGCCCTGCGATCTGCTGCTGATCGAGGGTTACAAGTATTACCCTTTGCCCAAGCTGGAAATCTACCGCGAGGCCAACGGGAAACAGCCGCTGTACCCCGGGGACGAACACATCGTGGCGTTGGCGACAGACACGCCGCTAGAATCCCGCTTGCCCCAGTTTGGGCTCGAAGACTACGATACGATTGCGGCATTCGTGCTCGATACCCTGGACCTGACTCGATGAACCAAGGCATGCTTTCCGTCGATGACGCGCTCGCTTTCCTGCTTGCGGGCGCAACACCGGTTGCCGACACCGAGCAGGTGGCGACGCTGGATGCCAGCGGCCGCGTGCTGGCGCAGGCGCAACATTCCACACTGAGCGTGCCATCGCTGGACAACACCTCCATGGACGGTTATGCGGTCAGTTGCGCCGATTGCACCTCGGGCGAAGCGCGCCTGCCGGTGTCGCAGCGCATACCGGCCGGCAGCGTGCCGCAGCCGCTCGCGCGCGGAACCGCGGCCCGCATTTTCACAGGTGCGCCGATTCCGCCCGGCGCAGACGCGGTGGTGATGCAGGAGCAGTGCACGCAGGACGGCGACGCAGTCATCGTCAAACACCGGCCGCAAACGGGGGAATGGGTGCGCCGGATAGGCGAGGACATCCGCGCCGGCAGCGAAATCCTTGCCGCGGGGATGAAGCTGCGGCCGCAGGATACCGGCCTTGCCGCCTCGGTCGGGATTGCGGCGCTGCCGGTGCGTCGCCGGCTGAAAGTCGCGGTGTTCTTCACCGGTGACGAGCTGGTGATGCCGGGCGAACCTTTGCCGCCGGGGCGGATCTACAATTCCAACCGTTTCACCTTAAACGGCTTGCTGCAGTTGCTCGGCTGCGAGGTCAGCGACTACGGCATCGTCCCCGACCGGCTGGAGGCGACGCGCGCGGTGCTGCGCCAGGCCGCAGCCGGCAACGACCTCATCGTCACCTCGGGCGGTGTGTCTGTCGGAGAGGAAGACCACATCAAGCCCGCAGTCGAGGCCGAGGGCCGGCTCAGCATGTGGAAAATCGCGGTCAAGCCGGGCAGGCCCCTGGCGTTCGGCAATGTCGATGCGGGCGCAGCACACAAGGGGCACAAAGCGCATTTCATCGGCTTGCCCGGCAATCCGGTATCCAGCTTCGTGACTTTCCTGATTTTCGTGCGGCCCTTCATCCTGCGCTGCCAGGGGGTCACGCGGGTGGAGCCGCGTGCTTACCCGCTGCGCTCCGATTTCGACTGGGCCAAGCCCGACGCCCGGCGCGAATTCCTGCGCGTAAAATTGAACCCGGCCGGGGGGCTCGACCTGTTCCCGAACCAAAGCTCGGCGGTGCTGACTTCGGCGGTGTGGGGCGACGGTTTCATCGACAATCCGGCCAAGTCGGCGATCCGGCGCGGCGATATGGTGAAGTTCCTTCCATTCTCGGAGCTGTTCCAATGAGCGTCAGGATTCTCTACTTTGCGCGCTTGCGCGAAAACATGGGCATAGCCCAGGAACTGTTCGAACTGCCTGCGGAAACCCGCGACGTAAAAAGTTTGCGTGCGCAGCTGGTCGCGCGCGGCGGGGCTTCAGCTGCCGCACTCGGCCAGGGCAAGGCGGTGCGCGTTTCGGTCAACCAGGATCTCGCGCGCGACGACACGCCAGTGAAGCCGGGCGACGAAATCGCGTTTTTCCCGCCGGTGACCGGGGGGTAACATGGCGGTGCGGGTACAGCGGGAGGATTTCGATATCGGCGCGGAAATCGCCGCCTTCCGCCGCGCCGATCCCGCGATCGGCGCGATCGCCAGTTTCATCGGCCTGGTACGTGACGTGAACGAAGGCGATGCGGTCGCCGGCATGACGCTGGAGCACTATCCCGGCATGACGGAGAAGGCGCTCGCGGGCATCGTCGCCGAGGCGAAGAGCCGCTGGGACATCATCGATGCGCTGGTGATCCACCGCGTCGGCGAGTTGAAGCCGCTGGACCAGATCGTGCTCGTGGTGGTCACGGGTGCGCACCGCGGCGCCGCCTTCTCCGCCTGCGAATTCATCATGGACTACCTCAAGACGCAGGCGCCGTTCTGGAAAAAAGAGCAGACCG
>VFSW01004964.1_pt1 | contig 19817 bp, 19 predicted proteins | sample 5358111 | NCBI WGS metagenome assembly VFSW01 (sample SAMN11554181, study PRJNA540505) | mine drainage metagenome | isolation source: sediment from site ElyBrook_90M | place: USA: Ely Copper Mine, Vershire, VT | collected 2017 | reverse complement strand
TTGATTTTAAAGCCAAAACAGAATTGGCTCCAAAGGTAGGACTCGGAGATTCTTAAGCCCAATTTCTGGCAAAAATATAGCGGTTTTCCCTCGTAAAAGCAAGCTAATCTTTCAAAATCCAGCTTAACAAAAACGAACCCGTTCAGTACTTTTACTACACAGTTTACTACACAGTGTTTTCCGCACGAATTGTCGGTCAATAATTAGTTAACATAATAATCTAACATTATAACAGATAATGATAGTGCAATTCCAAAGGGACACGACCAACCTTTGGACACGAAGGCTTCGTGCTGCTGTGTAGTAACTGTGTAGTAAAAATGGCGTCATGCCAGTATGTAGCGGCCAGATTTCCTGGTGCCGACCCGTTGCACCAACCCGGCCTTAAGCAACGGCTGCATTAGCTTTATCGCGCCCTGTTTGGTCACACCGAGCGCATCCCAAATTTCCCTTGGCTCCATGCTTTTATGGTCCCGCAATAGTTGCAATAACTGCTCCTGCTTTGGGCGCAAAACCAGTTTTGCTCGGGTGGAACTGGCGGCGAATTTTTGCACTCGTGTCCAGACTCGCCCCAGTGTCAGCTGCAACCCCTCGGCGGCATATTCCAGCCAGCCGCTCAAATCCTCGCCTTCGCGCCGCACGGCATCCAACGCCGCGTAATAGCGCGGGCGGTCCTCCCAATAAAATTCATCCACGGAAAAAATGTGGTGCGTGTCAAAGCCGCGCCGATACAACTCCCGCAAAGCCAGCGTCCGGCCCAAGCGTCCGTTGCCGTCGGCAAAGGGGTGGATGGCCTCAAAACGATAATGCACGATGGCCGAACTCAAAACCGGCGACAGCTTGGCCGACTCCTTGTTCCACCACGCTAGGAATTCAAACATTAACCCGGAAACGTCTTCCGGGGGTGGCGGCAAATAACGCCCCACCCGCACGGCAATGGTGCGATAACGCCCCGCCGCGCCTTGATCCATCACGTCAGCCGCAATAATTTTATGCAAGCGGAAAACGTCCTCATGGGTGATCGGACTTTTGGCGGCATTTTTCTCGACGAAACGAAGTCCAGCGAAATAATTCACCACTTCCCGTTTGGCGCGAGCGGTTATGGCGGGTATTTCCCGGCCTTCCTCCACGGCCCGCACTTGCTCCAGGGTGAGCGGATTGCCCTCGATGGCTGTCGAGGAATGGGTATTGCGCGTCCGCGTGTCCTTCTGCAACGCGGGAATCCACGGCACTTCCACCGTGGCGGCCAGAATACGTTCGCGCAACACGGCAATCTGCTCCACCCGCGCCAGCAGAGCGGGTGTGATGTTAAATTGCGGTTGATAGCTCACGCCAGAACATTATCAGATGAGACCACCATAAGTCAACCGATTAGACAACCATCGGCTTTCCGCTTCGAATCAGCCGAAGGCTTAATGGTGCGCTTCGTGATTTCCTAAGAGCCGCCCCCCCAATCGCTTCGTTCCGGTAGTCAACGGTGGAGATGAGGGAGAGGGCAGCAACCTTGACGACCGGAACGAAGCGGTACAATGGTAGCGGCAAATCACGAAGCCAGAAGGCATATTTGCTCTCCTTTGCGGCTGCTCCGCAGTTCCCACTCCTGGCATTTTGCGAGGGCCATTCGGCCCGACCTTCTTTCGGCCACGGCGCGTGTTTGCGCCTCCTCCGTCGAAACGACCCTCACCCGACAACCGACCAGCACACAAGCCCGCCTCGCCATTTATTCAACCACCGCTCCGTCCAGCAGCATCGACCGTTTTCCCATTTCGTTTTCGCTGAACTCGCCGTCGGATCAAGCTGGCCTGGGGGTAAATCTAGCGTTGAAGCATTTTAATCTGCTTGTCAAAGTCTCGTTTGCGCCATAAAAGTTATGCGTTCTTTGAAATCGGCGAACGAGTGTTCGCTTTGAATGCAGTCAAATGTCAGGGAACCCGGTGTAAATCCGGGACGGTTGCGCCACTGTAACGGCTACAAACTCCCAATGCCACTGAACGAAAGTTCGGGAAGGCGGGAGTGAGGTTTGAGGCCCAAGTCAGGATACCGGTTTGATTGCGCTCGTCGGACTCCGATTTTTTCGGAGTCACTTCTCCGTAAATGAGAAGGATGAGGCCAGCCTGATGAACTGTTTTTCGTCAGGATTCGTAGGATGCCTTCATTCCCCGTTTTGCCGGAGTCTGGAGGTTTTTTTATTTTCAGACTTCGCGCTGGTCTCTCAACTAAAACCGTTCCGTGATTTTTATTCCCGGAACGGCAATGAAAGATCAGCCATGAAACAAATCCGTTCGCTGGCGTTTGCCGGCCTGTTCGTCCTATCCACCGTTCACGCAACCACCATCACCGAAAATTTCACCAATAACCCGTCGCAGGACGGCTGGCAGGCTTTCGGCGACACCAATCTGTTTCAGTGGGATTCGACGAACCAAAATCTCGCTGTCACTTGGGATTCCTCGCAGAGCAACAGCTATTTTTACCATCCGCTCGGAACGATTCTCGCCAAGGACGATGACTTCAGCGTCACGTTTGATTTGCGCCTCAACGACTTTGTCGCCGGTATTGACCCGAAAATGCCCAGCACCTTTCCATTGTCAGTGGGATTTCTCAATCTGACGGAAGCTTCGCAGCCCGGTTTCCTTCGCGGCACGGGTTATAGCGCCCAAGACCTGGCTGAATTCAGCTTCTTCCCTGATCCCGGTGGCGCGTGGATATACGGGCCATCACTCACGGCGGTCATGATTGATTCGACCGGTTTTAATTATTCATCCGGCGGATATGATCCAGACAGTTTGACGACCAACGACATTTATCGGGTGAACCTGACTTATACGGCGAGCAACTCCAATCTGGTGATGACCATAACGCGCAACAACGAAACGTTCGTTTCCAATTGCGTCGCTTATTTGGGAACCAACTTCACGGATTTTCGCGTGGACGCCATTTCCATCAGCAGCTACAGCCAGACGGGACAGGATACAAATGATTACGGCGGCGTCATCTATGCCGGTTCCCTACTGGCGCATGGATCGGTGGACAATTTGGTCATCACCCTGCCGCCGCCGCCGGTGCAAAATTTGACCGGCGCGTTCAGCAACGGCCTCTGGCAGGCGCAATTCATTAGCCGGAGCAACTGGCTATACACGCTCGAACGCACGACAAATTTTGTTTCGTGGACTGACGTTTCCGCTGCCGCCAGCGGCAATGGAACAAATCTATTTTTACCCGACACGAACGCACCTGCGGACAAAGGCTTTTATCGAGTTCGCGCCGGACGCCCATAATATGGTCAAAGAGAAAATTATTTTCTGCTGGAGCGGCGGCAAGGATTCCGCGCTCGCTCTGAACCGGATTTTGCAGGACGACCGCTACGAAGTGACCATGCTGTTGACGACGTGCAATGAGCATTTCCAGCGCGTCTCCATGCACGGCGTGCGGCTGGAATTGCTCGAACAACAAGCCGCCGCCATCGGCCTGCCGCTGGAGAAAGTGTTTGTCAGCCAGCGCAGTTCCAACGAGGAGTATCAACAAAAAATGTCCACATGTCTGCTCGCGCACAAGGCGCGCGGCGTCACGGGCTGCGTCTTTGGCGACATTTTTCTCGAAGACCTCAAGCGATGGCGTGAGGAAAATCTGGCGCGCGTCGGCCTACACGGGATTTTCCCGCTTTGGAAAAACGATTCACGCAAATTGATCGGCGAATTCATCGCGCTCGGTTTCGGTTCGATCATCTGCTGCGTGAACGACGCCTATCTCGGCGAAGACGCCGTGGGCCGCAACATTGACGCAGACTTTATCGCGACGCTGCCGCCGGAAGTTGATCCCTGTGGCGAGAACGGCGAGTTCCATTCCTTCGCCTTTGCCGGGCCGGTGTTCAAACAGCCGGTGAGATTCAAGGTCGGTGAAAAAGTTTATCGCTCGGTCGAAGTGACGCATCCGAGCGATTCCAATTCATCCTACGTCTGCCCGTCCAGGCCGCGCCGCACGAAAGGATTTTGGTTTTGCGATTTGCTACCCGACACAAACTGAAACAAATTAACCAACCACCAAACCAGAAAGAAAAAATATGAACAAACCTCGATTCACCATGCTTGCGGTAATGATCCTGGCGGCTGCCGCCTCGCGATTGATTCCGCATCCACCCAACTTCACGCCCATTGCCGCGATCGCGCTCTTTGGCGGCGCGCAATTTTCCAGCAAGCGCGCCGTGTTCCTCGTGCCTCTGGCCGGATTGTTTTTGAGCGACCTCGTGTTCGGATTTTACGCGATCACGCCGGTGGTTTATGGGAGCTTCGCGCTCACGGTCTGCCTTGGTTTTTGGGTGCGCCACCGTCGCTCGGTTCAACGCATTGCGTTCGCCGCCGTCGCGAGCGCGGTATTATTTTTCGTGCTGACGAATTTCGGTGTTTGGGCGATTGATAATTTGTATCCGAAAACGACCGCCGGATTGGTGGATTGTTATGTTGCCGCCATTCCCTTCTTCCAAAATATGTTGCTGGCTAACGTGGTTTATTCCGCGCTGCTGTTCGGCGGATTCGCCCTCGCGGAAGATCGTTTTGTCCCGTTGCGCGAACCCGTAGCGGGTGTCGCCTGATGCTTCCATAGAGCAATCACACTTATCCATGCAAAGCACCGCGATGCTCTGGACTGGAGGCAAGGATTGTTCACTGGCACTTTATGAAGCCGGGCGGGACGGTTATGACGTCCGTTGCCTCGTCACGTTCGCGCCGTTGAATCCGAAGTTTTTGGCGCATGCGCCGGGCTTCATCAAAATGCAGGCGCAAGCATTGGCACTGCCGCATTATATTTTGTCCATCACCGAACCGTTCGAGAAAAGTTACGAATCCGCGTTGGTCAAGCTGCGGGACGAAATGGACATCAGCACAGTCATCACCGGCGACATCGCGGAAGTGAACGGAAGTCCGAATTGGATTCGCGAGCGCAGCCGCCCGATGGGAATGAAGGTGCATACGCCGTTGTGGGGTCGTGATCGTCTCACGTTGCTCCGACAACAACTGGCCAACGGATTCAAGGTAATCTTCTCGTGCGTCAACACCCGCTGGCTCGCGACGAGCTGGGTTGGCCGCGAGTTGGATGACACCGCCATTGCCGATCTGCGTGGCGTTCGTGACCGCACCGGCCTTGATCTGTGTGGCGAAGAAGGCGAGTATCACACGCTCGTCACAGACGGGCCGTCCTTCAAGCGTCCAATTCGTATTCGCTCCTATTCAAAACGCACTAGGGATTTGCTGGCCTACATGGAAATTCGCGAGTTGGAACTTGCTGCGCTATGACCATCGAATCTCCATGTATTGACGTTTGTCAAATGTCGGAAGACAAAACGGTCTGCACCGGCTGCCATCGGTCGTTGTCAGAAATCGCAAACTGGAGACAATTATCCGACGCGGAAAAGATTCGAGTTATCGCCGCCGCGCAGAAAAGACAGAGGGCTGCGGAGTGCAGGCTTTCCTCCTTTGAGCACATCCCATGAAAAACGTGCGCATCGTTTCCTTTCTGCCTGCCGCGACGGAGATGGTGTACGCGCTGGGTCTCGGCGATCGGCTCGTCGGTGTCTCGCACGAGTGCGATTTTCCGCCCGAAGCAAAAGTAAAACCGGTCGTCGTCCGGCCTGCGCTCGCATTGGAAAAGATGACCTTGCGCGAAATTGATGTCGCGGTTGCTGAACGCATCCGCAATGGCGGCAGCCTTTATCAAGTGGACGAAAATCTTTTGTTTGAACTGAAACCCGATTTGATCCTGACGCAAAACTTGTGTCAGGTCTGCGCCACGTCGGGCAATGATTTGACGGTCGCGCTGAAATTGCTCCAGCCCAAGCCGGAAATTTTGTGGATGACACCGCACTCGCTGGCGGAAATTTTTGAAAACATCCGCGAGTTAGGCCAGGCCACCGGACGTTCAAACGCAGCCGAAACATTCATCGCCGAACGGCTCGAACGGCTGGAAAAAATCGCCGCACGAACCAAAAACATTTCCCGACGTCCCCGCGTGTTCTGCATGGAATGGGCTGATCCGGTTTATTGTGCCGGACATTGGGTGCCGGAAACGGTTCAACTCGCTGGCGGCATTGACGAGTTGGCGCGCAATGGAACGGATTCCGTCCGCATCCAATGGGCGGATGTTTTGAAATGGTCGCCGGAGATTTTGATTTTTTCACCGTGCGGATTCAATCTGGAGAAAGCGCTCGAACAAGTTTCGCATCTTGAATCACAGCCGGGCTGGGCGGAGCTTCCGGCGGTTCGCGGCGGACGGGTTTATGCCGTTGACGCGAATTCTTATTTTGCACGCCCTGGCCCGCGCGTCGTGAACGGTGTTGAACTGCTCGCGCATTTGATCCACCCGGAATTATTTGACTGGACTGGCCCGGACGATGCCTTTCGCGCGATTTCAACGTTGAATGTCTGCGCATCCAAAACGCGCATCAAAACTTGTCCCGAATGTGGCCAGGCATTCGAGTGCAAAATGGGCGGCTGTTGGTGCGATGCTTTTCCGCCACTCCCGCCGTCAACTGCGCCCGGCGTGGATTGCTTATGTCCTGCGTGTTTGTCGAAAGCAGTTGAACGTGTCCGCACTGAAAAACCATGAATCGGCGCGCATTTACATTGATTGAACTGCTCGTCCTCATCGCCATCATCGCGATCCTTGCGGCGATGCTGTTGCCAGTGCTGGCTAAAGCCAAAGCGTCCGCATGGCGCGCTCAATGCACGAGCAACCTGCGTCAACTCGGCGTCGCCACGCAGTTATACTGGAGTGATAACGACGGGAATTGTTTCAATTATTTATACGGTTCGACCAACGGTGGGCAGACTTATTGGTTCGGCTGGATTGGACCGGGACCCGAAGGCCAGCGACCGTTTGACTTGTCGGTTGGAAAATTATTTCCCTATCTCGATGGCAGTCATGTCCGGCTTTGCCCGGCACTCGACTCCACGATGGCGCAATTCAAATTGAAAGCCACCAACGTGGTGTTCAGTTACGGTTACAATAATTATCTCTCCACCAGCCCCAGCCTGCCACCGATAAATTGCAATCGAATCAAACAACCAACAGAAAAGGCTTTGTTTGCTGACGCAGCCCAAGTGAACGACTTTCAAGCACCTGCTTCCCACATCAACCCGATGCTTGAAGAATGGTATTATGTGGATAACACAATTAGTTATCCCAACGGCCATTTCCGTCATGCTAAAAAAGCCAACGTCACCTTCTGCGACGGCCATGTGGCAATGGAATCAATGGTGTTTGGTTCGCTCGATCAAAGATTGCCGAGTCAATTCGTCGGCAGATTGCGCCCGGAGATTTTAATTATACAGTGAAAGTGCTACGCCGCCTCTCGCCTTTTGCTTGCGTGCGCTTCAAAACTAGCCAGACAAAACACTTTAAAATGAACTCGTGAGGTGACGCACTAAACTAAACAATTCCAAGCCTGCGGTACCGCCTTGACTGTTTCTGAGAAGGCAGACAAAAAATACCTCCTTTTTTCTCAAGAAACCGCAATAGTAACGGTTTCTGTTACCCTATTATTGAAACAATTGAGCACTCCTTCGCCGATTGAACAGACTTTGCGCCAGGCGCGCGCAAAGCTGCTTGAACTCCGGTCCAGCGAAGCCGTTTGGCGAGGCAAACTTTCCGCCAGCGCGCTTTCGACGGCCACAGCCATAGTCGCACTGGCACTGGCAAAACGGGAGAGCAGGCTGGCCGATGCGCGGCTTGACCGGCTGATCGAACAAGGCATGGCTTGGCTCGCGACCCATGCCAACGCGGATGGTGGTTGGGGCGACACCGTTTGCAGCCGCAGCAATATGAGCACGACGACGCTGGTCTGGGCGGCCTTCGGGGTCTGGCCGGACGCAGCCCGAACACATCAACCGGCGATTTCCGCCGCCGAGAAGTGGCTGACGCACCGCATCGGCAAACTTGATTCGGGCAATCTTGCGGAGAAAATTTTGGAGTGCTACGAATCAGACCGCACGTTCTCGGTTCCCATTCTCACTCACTGCGCGTTGGCGGGACGACTGGGTTTGGGACCGGAGGTATGGCGTCAGGTGATTCCTCTGCCATTCGAGCTTGCCGTTCTTCCTCCGGCGTGGTTTGCCGCTCTGAGGCTTCCGGTAGTCAGCTACGCGCTGCCCGCCCTGATTGCGGTTGGCTACGCGCGCCATTTCCATGCGCCGTCGGGAAACCCATTTGTCCGCGCAATGCGCTCCCTGGTTGCAGGGCGTGCGTTGCGGGTGCTTGACTCGGTTCAGCCGCCCAACGGAGGATTTCTGGAAGCTATCCCGCTGACTAGCTTTGTGGTGATGAGCCTCGTCGGCAGCGGGAAAGCGGAACACCACGTTGCCCGAAACGGGCTGGAGTTCATCATGAATTCGGCGCAGCCGGACGGAAGCTGGCAGATTGACACGAATCTCGCAACCTGGGTGACGACGCTCGCCATCCACAGTCTCGCTGCAACGGGCGCGCTTTCTTTGGACGAGCCGGAAAGAATCGCGGCGTGCGACTGGCTTTTGCAGCAGCAATACCGACGGCGGCATCCCTACACCAATGCCGCGCCGGGCGGCTGGGCCTGGACCAATCTTCCGGGAGGCGTGCCGGATGCGGACGACACTGCCGGCGCTTTGCTCGCATTGAAGTCGCTGGGAGTGCGCGAGACGGAGAGTTTGGAAGCAGCCAAGGCCGGTGTGAAATGGTTGTTGGAGTTGCAGAACCGGGACGGCGGGATTCCGACGTTTTGCCGGGGTTGGGGGAAACTGCCCTTTGACCGCAGCAGCGCCGATCTTACGGCGCACGCTGTGCGCGCATGGGTTGCGTGGCAGGATGCCCTGCCCGCGCCGCTAGATCGCGAAATTCAACTCAGGACCCGCCGTGCGGTGGAGTTTTTGCGGCGAACCCAGGAAGCCGGGGGCGCATGGTGTCCGTTGTGGTTCGGCAACGAACTGGAGCCGGACGAGTGCAACCCGGTCTATGGCACCTCACGCGTGTTGCTGGTTCTGGCGGAAACCAGTCTCTGCCCGGAAGCGGCGGCAAAAGCGACCGTCTGGCTCGTTCGTGCGCAAAAGGACGACGGCGGCTGGAGCGGAGGACTCGCGGCCGCACCGTCCAGTGTGGAAGAGACTGCGCTGGCAGTGGAATCCCTTTGTGCCGCTCTGGAACGCCGCCCCGAACTTCATGCTGATTTGGAACCAGTGATCCGGCGCGGTGCAGCGTGGCTGACTGGCCAAATTGAGGCTGGCACTTGGGTCCAGCCCACGCCTATTGGTTTACTTCGCCAAGCTATGGTATTTCGAGGAGATGTATCCTGTGGTTTTTACCGTGGCCGCGTTGGGCCGCGCCGCGCGAGTTTTGAAAGACTAGACCAGCGCCACTTGCCGGAGTTCCTTGGCGGCATGCTTGATGGCATCGAATAGTTTTTCCCAGTCTTTTTCGCCAGTTTCCCAGCCGCTGCTGAACCGCAATACCCGCCCTGCTTGTCCGGGAGTATAGCCCATGGCCAATAGAATTGGCGAAGGCTCCTCTTTGCCGCTGGAGCAGGCCGAACCGGTCGAAACAGCAACCCCCATCTTGTCCAGTTTTACCACCCATCGCTGGCGGCAATCCGCCTCGGGCAGCAGGGCGGCGACGGTGTTCCAAAGCCGGCGTTGGGAAGCGCCCACAATTTCGACACCGGGAAGCTCCGCGATGAGGCGATTAATGAAGCGGTCGCGCAGCTGCCGACGCGCTTCCTGTTCGCTGAGCAAACCGTGCCGGGATTCCAACATGGCGACCAGCGCCAGCGCGCCGGCGACGTTTTCCGTCCCCGCGCGCCGGCCTTCCTCCTGGGGGCCGCCAAAAATGAGAGGTTGGCAACGGCCTTGCGAGGGGCATTTCAGAAATCCAATTCCACGCGGCCCACCAACCTTGTGCGCGCAGCCGCTGACAAAATCACACACGCCCAGGGCGGCCGCGGATTCCCTGCCCAGCCACTGCACCGCGTCACAAAAATACGGTACCTCCCGACGGCGGCAGAGTTGGACAACTTGCTCCCAAGGCTGAATGACACCCGTCACGTTATTGGCGGCCATTACGGCGACTAAGCCGGGCCGGCGCTGTGCCAGCTCTTCGGCCAGCCAATTTAAATCCACGACGCCATCGCGGCTGACAGGAATCAGCCGGACGCGTCCCCCGAAATAATGCGCCGCCGATTCAGTGACACTGGGATGTTCAATCGCCGAAATGCAGACGGTCGCGTCAGGCGGCAGTGTGCGGGCGAAATGGTGCATTAGTTGATTGTTCGCTTCGGTGGCTCCTGAAGTCCACACGATGTCGTGCGGTTGGCAGCCCATCAATCCCGCCAGCCGTGCTCTGGCATCCTCCAACGCGGCGTCCGCCCGAGCGCCCAGGCGATGAGGGCTGGAGGGGTTGGCGATGAATTTGTCCGCCGCCTCCAACCATGCGTGCCGTGCGACGGGATGCAGCGGAGCTGCGGCGTTATGGTCAAAGTAAGTCATTAAAAGCCAATCGGCTCTCGAACGGCAGAATACCGCGTGCGTTTTCGCTGGCGAGATTTTAGTGATCGAACTTGCCAAGGGTTCCCGGCCAGTTGTTTATTTAATCATGGCAACCTAATGGACACCACAAATCCAAAGACGCTTCACTACAAGCGCTCACATTTTGTGACTCAACTGCCGGTGACTTATCTCTACAGCCCGTCACACTTGTGGCTGGCGCGGCAGGAGGGTGATTTGTGGCGGGTTGGACTGACGAAATTTGCCACGCGGATGCTTGGAGACATGGTGGATTGTGGCTTCGAGTCGAAGCTTAACTCTCCCGTGGCCAGCGGGCAAATCATCGGGTGGGTCGAAGGCTTCAAGGCGATCTCGGACATTTATTGCGTCCTCGAAGGAAACTTTTCCGGCTCAAATCCCGTCTTGAAGGAGAAAATCACCGTCATCAGCAAAGACCCCTATGGCACCGGCTGGCTTTATGAGGTTCGCGGCCAGCCGGACGCGAAGTGCGTGGACGTTAAGGCCTACATTCTAATGCTCGACCAGACGATTGACCGAATCCTTGAAAAGCAGAAAGGGGACGAGAGCAAATGAAATATCCAACCCGAGCTCGCTATGTCATGATCGGCGGTTTCCTCGGCGCCGGTAAAACCACTTGCGTCGCCAAACTCGCGCAGCAACTTACGACCGAAGGCTTAACGGTCGGCCTCATCACCAACGACCAGGGCAGCGAACTTGTGGATACTGCGATGCTGCGTTCGCGAGGCTTCGCGACCGAGGAAATTCCAGGGGGTTGCTTCTGCTGCCGTTTCAACTCGCTGGTGGACGCCGCTAACAGGCTGACAGAAAAAACCCGTCCCGATGTCTTCATCGCCGAACCGGTCGGCAGTTGTACCGACCTCGTCGCAACTGTCACCTATCCGTTGCGCCGAATGTATGGTGACGATTTTGCCATTGCGCCGTTGAGCGTGCTCGTGGACCCGGTTCGGGCGCAACGCATCTTTGGCCTGGCGGAGGGCGGGAAATTTTCGGAAAAAGTGCTCTATATCTACCGCAAGCAACTCGAAGAGGCCGACATCATCGTCATCAACAAGCGCGAGTTGCTGGAGGCCGCGCCGCTCGCGCAACTGGCTGCCAAACTTTCCGCCGAGTTTCCCAAGGCGGAAATCCTCGCCGTCTCCGCCCGCAATGGCGTGGGGCTGGACGAATGGTTTGCGCGCATCGCGTCGGCTGAACAGCCGGGCGGTGACGCGATGACGGTGGATTACAAAGTCTATGCCGACGGCGAGGCGTTGCTCGGCTGGCTGAATTGCACGGTGGCGCTGGAGGCGACCACGGCATTCGACGGCAACGCCCTGCTAGGGTTGCTTGCCCGGCGAATTCAGCAGTTGCTCAACTCCAACCAGGCCGAACTCGCCCACCTCAAGATGACCCTCAGTCCTAACGAAGGCCTCGGCGACATTGCGGTCATCAACCTCGTGCGAAATGATTTTGTGCCGGAGTTATCACTGGAGTTGCCGGACGCCATCCGCAGTGGCCAACTCATCATAAACTGCCGCGCCGAAACCGCCCCAGAGACGTTGCTCACGGCGATGATTCGCGCGCTGGGGGAAGTCGGCGCTCAGTTCCCCGGTCTCACGGTGAAGCTGGAACACTCGGAGCATTTCCGTCCCGGCAAACCGCAGCCGATGCATCGAATCGTGAGCGTGGCCGATTGAAAGAACTCGGCCCCCGTGAAGAGAAAATCCTTTCATTTCCACAATGTTGACTACATTTGTTCTTCTGGCTGTTTGCTTGCTCGCATACTCAAATGGCGCAAACGACAACTTCAAAGGCGTCGCCAGTCTGTTCGGAAGTCGCACCGCTGGCTACTGGGCAGCTATCTCGTGGGCAACTGCCACGACGATGGCCGGCAGCCTGACGACGATGTTTGTTGCGCAGGGGTTGCTCAAGAAATTCTCCGGCAAAGGGCTTGTGCCCGACACGCTCACGGCGTCGCCGGAATTCCTGCTTGCCGTCGCGGTGGGTGCGGGCGTCACGGTAATTCTGGCGGCGTTGCTCGGCTTTCCCGTTTCCACGACGCACGGCCTTACGGGCGCTCTGGCCGGGGCGGGTCTTGTCGCGGTCGGAGGCCGGGTTAACGTTGCTGTGCTCGGCAAGACCTTCGTGATGCCACTTCTACTGAGTCCGTTGCTGGCGGTTGCGGTGGGTGCGGCGGTTTACCTGTTCTTTCGTTACGCCCGTCTCCAACTCGGCGTCACCAAGGAAATGTGCGTCTGCGCCGGACTTGAGGAACAAATCGTTCCGCTTGCGCAGCCCAACGGAGTTTTTGCAGTACAGGCTCTGCCCAAGCTCTCCGTTACCGTTGCCGAGCCGGCAAGCTGCATGCAGCGCTACGCAGGCTTGGTGCTCGGCATCAACGCGGGCCGGCTATTGGACGCGCTGCACTTCCTAAGCGCCGGTGCAGTGAGTTTCGCGCGCGGACTCAACGACACGCCCAAGATTGCCGCGTTGCTGCTGGTGACGTCTGGGTTCAACGCACGGTGGAACTTGTTTTCGGTCGCTGCGGCGATGGCAATGGGCGGGCTGTTCAATGCCCGGAAAGTGGCGGAGACGATGAGCTACAAAATCACGGACATGAATCCTGGCCAAGGCTTCGCGGCCAATATTTCCACAACGATCCTTGTCACGACCGCCAGTTTTCACGGCCTGCCTGTGAGCACCACGCACGTGAGCGTCGGCTCATTGCTAGGCATGGGCATTATCACCCGGCAGGTGAAGTGGAAACGTGTGTTCGGAGTACTTGCATCGTGGGTTGCCACGCTGCCTTGCGCGGCGATACTCGCGGCGCTTGTGTATTGGCTGATGACTGTTTAGTTTAGCCGAGTCATGACAAACACGACGCGCATTCTTTATTGCCACTGCCAATACGCCCAGGTCGTGCCGGCCGAGGTAAAGGTAGCGGTGTTGCGCAAGCTGTGCGAGTCGGGCGTGGCGTTCGATGCTGTGGCCGATCTCTGCGAATTGAGCGCGCGGCGGGATCCGTCGCTGCAACGGCTGGCAGACGGCGGCGCGGTGAAAATTGCCGCGTGTTTCCCGCGGGCCGTGAAGTGGCTCTTCCACACCGCGCAAGCGGACCTCCCGCTCGACGGCACTGAGGTCCTCAACATGCGGGTCCAGAGCGCCGAGGAAGTCACAACGGCGCTGTTCAATGAAGAACTAAAACCCAATTTGCCGAAAGGCAAAATGACCACAACCGATGCGCCGAAATCGGTGGCGGCATCATTTTGAACCAACGATGTCCCTCACCACCCAATCCACCCTGCGCGTCGTGCTCTACGAAGGCGAAGACGCGCAACCGCTCGAAGCCGGCGACCGCTTCACTGCTTTGACCGCTTTGCTCGAAAAAGGTTTCGCTGTCACCCGTGCCGTTGCGGGCGGACGAGTCGCGCCGCATCCGCGCGGATCGTTGCTCGTGCTCGGCCAGTTCGTCGGCAGACGCACGCCCGAAGCCGAGGGCGTTTCAGTGGAGTCCACGGTGCGTTTTCAGGACATCACCGGTCTCGATGCCGTTCGCATTGCCGAAGCGGCCGAAGGTGTCCGCGCGGAGTCGGGAGCAGCGAAGCACGGCGATTGGAAGCCATGGTTTCCGGTCATTGATTACGACCGCTGTACCAATTGCATGCAGTGTTTGAGCTTTTGTTTGTTTGGGGTTTATGGCGTGGACGAACAAAATCGAATTCAGGCGCAAAACCACGACAACTGCAAAACCAACTGTCCCGCCTGTTCCCGCGTTTGCCCCGAGGCCGCCATCATGTTCCCAAAATACAAGGCTGGTCCCATCAATGGCGACGTGGTGCAGGCCTCCGACATTGGCAAGGAAAAAATGAAAATAGACATCTCCGCGCTGCTTGGCGGTGATGTTTATTCCGCATTGCGCCAGCGCAGTGACGCCGCCAAGGCGCGCTTCAGCAAGGAGCGCGATGACAAAAAAGCCTTGCAGGAACGCCAGAAATGCCTGGCCAAACTCGCCAACGCTGGCGACATCCCGGCGGAAGTGCTGATGAGTCTCCCTTCGCCGGAGGAAATCATGCGTCGGGCCGAAGAGGCGAAGGCCAAAGCGGCGGCGGCAATTGCCGCTCAACCCAGGTAATTCATGCTGCCGTCCCTTATCTTCCGCACCCTGCGCACGGCGGACAAGCGGTGTCTGGCGAAGTTTCTCTGGAACTTCGGCCTCAAGGGCATGTTGTCGGTCGAGAAGTTCAAGCGTCGCATCAAACGCGGCGAGTATTTCCCGCCGTTTCTTTACATCTCCATTCTTAACTCGTGCAACCTCCGCTGCCAGGGTTGCTGGGTGGATGTTGAATCGAGCGACGCGATTGACCTGGACACGCTCAACCGCACCATCACCGACGCCAAGCGCCACGGGAACGCCTTCTTCGGCATTCTTGGCGGCGAGCCGTTTATGCACCCGCAGTTGCTTGACATCTTCGCGGCGCATCCCGATTGCTACTTCCAGGTTTTCACCAACGGCCAGCCCATCACGGAGGCCATCGCCCGGCGTCTGGTCGAAGTGGGCAATGTCACCCCGCTCATCAGCATTGAAGGCCGCGAAATCACCAGCGACGAACGGCGCGGCAAGAAGGACGTCTTCATCCGCAGCTTGCGCGGCCTGGACCACTGCCTGCGCGAGAAGCTCCTGACCGGCGTCGCCACCAGCGTTTGCCAGTCGAACATCGACGAACTGCTCACGGAGTCGTGGTTACAGGAACTCATTGATCGCGGCGTGCATTACGTCTGGTATCACACCTACCGGCCCGTGGGTCCGAAGCCCAACTTCGAACTCGCCCTGCGTCCCGACCAGCTCGTGCGCGTGCGCAAGTTCATCGTTGAGATGCGCTCCAAGATGCCCATCGCGATGCTCGACGCCTACTACGACGACCGAGGCCAGGCACTGTGCCCGATGAGCACGGGCGTTTCGCATCACATCGGGCCAACCGGCGACATTGAGCCGGGCCCCCGCATGCAATTCGCCACTGCCCCCATTCGCGACCAGCGCGGCATTTTCGAGACGATGCGCGACAGCGCGTTTCTCAAGGATTTCCGCGAGCTTAGCACCCGCCACACGCGGGGTTGCGTGGTATTGGAACGGCCCGATCTCGTGAAACAACTGGTCGTGAAACACGGTGCGCACGACACCACCGCGCGCGGCACGGCGATGTCGGAACTGGAAGCGATGACGCCGCGCTTCAGCCAATGGCTTCCCGGTGAGGAAGTGCCGGAAAAACATTGGATGTATCGTCTCTCCAAGAAGTATTGGTTTTATGATTTCGGGGCTTATCGCAACGTGGCGCACGACGCCGAGGCCAAAGCCACCGCGTTGAAATCTAAACTCGACCAGGTCCCTGCCCGGCTTGCAGAATTAGCGAAGTCGTGAGCCAATTGCGAAATAGACATGGAAACTGACGCCAAATCGACGATTACGTCATCAATAGTTTTGGAGCCTGTGGGCAGTTTCATTCCAGGCAGCGTCAGCATCCCCAAGCACGTTGTCCAGCAACGCGTACGCGCGCCGAAGAAAAACATCCCGCAGACCTCCATCGAGCGCAATCATATCCTGCAAGTTGTGCGCGACTACGTGGCCCAGTTCAATCCCGTCCCGCCGATGGCCGCCGACGATCTCAAGCTGCATGCCGACCGCCTCGTCGGGATGCTTAAATGCGACTCCATTTACCGCGATTACGTCGGAGTGATCCTCAACAACGAAATGTGGCGCGAGCAACTGGCCTCCGTGCCGTTTGAACGGCGTTTGTTGCTACTGCCCAAATGCCTGCGAGTCGAGAGCAAGTGTCCCGCGCCGTTTGATGAATTTGGCCTGCTGTGCAAACAGTGCGGCCTCTGTTCGATTCAGGATTTGCAGGCGGAGGCGGAAAAACTCGGCTACGCCACGCTCGTCGCCGAGGGGTCGGCCATCGTGATGTCACTGATCCAGACCGGCAAGATTGAGGCGCTCGTGGGCGTAAGCTGCCTGAGCGTGCTGGAACGCGCCTTCCCATACATGGAGGCCGCCGCGATTCCCGGCGTCGCCGTCCCGCTGTTGCAGGACGATTGCATCGACACGACCGTGGACCTCGACTGGGTCTGGGATTACATCCATCTCACCAGTGACGACAAAACACGCCGCCTTGATCTCAGCGCGCTGCGCGACGAAGTGGATTTCTGGTTCACGCCCGCCTCGCTGGAAATCATCATGGGCAATGGCGAGGGTCAGACCGAGGCCATTGGCCGGGCCTGGCTCAGGCGCGCCGGCAAACGCTGGCGGCCGTTCCTCGCCGTCGCGGCGTTCCAGGCTTTGCGCAGTACTGTAGGCGAACCGCTGCCCGAGGATTTGAAGAAAATCGCCGTCGCCGTTGAGTGCTTCCACAAAGCCTCGTTGATCCACGACGACATCGAGGATAATGATGCGCGGCGTTACGGCGAAAAAACACTCCATGAGGAATTCGGAGTTGCCGTCGCTCTCAACGTCGGAGATCTTCTCGTTGGCGAAGGCTACCGGCTCATCGCGGCCTGCAAGGCCAGCGCCGCGCAAAAGGCGGAAATGATCCGCATCTCCGCCTCCGGCCAGCGCGAACTCTGCCGGGGTCAGGGCGCGGAACTCTGCTGGATGCGCGCGCCGCGACCGCTCACCCAGCATCAAGTGCTCGACATCTTCCGAAAAAAAACCGCCCCGGCGTTTGAAGTGGCGCTGCGCCTGGGCGCAATTTACGCCGGGTTGGAGTCGCATGAGGAGGTCGAAGGCGTGCTCAAGGTTTACAGCGAAGCCCTCGGCATCGCCTATCAAATTCGTGACGATCTCAGTGATCTGGGCGCGGGCGGTGAGACCAACGACATCGCCGGAATGCGCCCAAGCCTGTTGCTCGCCGTCGCCCACGAGAAGGCGAAAGCGGCGCAGAAGGAATGGCTCACGTCCGTGTGGCATCGCCGTCTTCCTATCGGTGTGACCACCGCCACCATCGAATCGCTCTACACCGAACTGGGCGCTGACGCGCGCGCCCGCACCTTGCTGGAAACCTACAAGGAAGAAGCCATCCGCTGCCTGCGCGATCTGGAAAACCCGAACTTGAAGGGGCTGCTCCGCCGTGTGCTCGGCAAGATTTTCAACGACGTGGAAATCAAAGGCTGGTGCAAGGAGCAGGAACTGAAGAACGGCGTGCGGGATGGAGTTCGCGTCGGAATTTCAGACGAAACCGAGATCGTCGCGTCGGGATGATGACGCGCAATTCGGAGGGCCAAGCCAGTTGAGCGTCCGCCTCCAGCTCCTCCAAGTCGCCCGGCTGGCACCGCGATTGTTGGGCGATTCAACCGAACTAGTCCGAGAATTTTACCGTCAGCAACTTTCGTCCGAAGGTGCGGGACTTGACCGCGCTGGGAGGCCGGACCTTTACTACACCATCTTTGCACTCGCCGGTTTGCAGGCAATGGATGCCGAAGTGCCACGGGACCAAGTCGAGGCATTCCTGCGCACGTACGGCGACGGCGCAATACTCGACTTCATTCATCTTTCCGCACTGGCACGTTGTTGGGCCGTGGTCGGCAAGGAGCGGATGCCGCGCGGCCTTGATCAGACGCTTCTGGAACGCGTCGAGTCTTTCCGCAAACCCGATGGAGGCTACGAAGGCGACGCAAAGCTCGCCCACGGCACGGCTTATGGCGCGTTCGTCGCGCTCGGCGCTTACGAAGACCTGGGGCAAACGCCGCCTCATGCGTTGAAACTGATCCAAAGTCTCAAGCGGCTTGAAACGCCCGACGGCGCATGGAGCAACGTCCCTGGCGCGAGCACCGGCGCGACGAATGCCACCGCTGGTGCGGTCACGCTTATCTGCCATCTTGGTTTTCCCGTGAACGAGCGTGTGGGCGACTGGCTGCTCGCGCAGGCACATCCACAAGGCGGATTCCTCGCTGTGCCCGGCGCACCCATGCCCGACCTGCTCTCGACCGCCACCACGCTGCATTCTCTTTCCGCGATGGATCGCCGTCTGCCGAGCGAGATTCACGAGCGCTGCCTTGATTTTCTTGATTCGCTCTGGGACGCACGCGGCGGTTTCCACGGCCACTGGGCCGACGACCAACTCGACGCAGAATACACCTTCTACGCCCTGCTCGCATTGGGACATTTGAGTTTGTAGAATCCGATCCGCCCGATCTCAAAGGATTCAGAGCGCGGATGAATCATCGCGTTTTTCCAGCTTGAGCAGTTGTTTTTTGACAACCTCGACGCTTTTCGTCAGCTCATAAAGCGCCTTCAACAACTCCCCTTGTGTCGGTGGGTCGGCCAGTCCGGGCACGAGCGGGTGAGTCGCGGTCACGGTGACAGCGATCTGATTGACGTGTTCCCGAATTTTTTGGATCGCTGCGGTTCGTTCCATACAGCTAGGATGTGACAAATCCAACTTGTTCCGCAAGCCAATCACCCAAGTCTTCGGGCAAGTCGATCAAGGTCCGGCGTGGCTGTCATCCTCTTTGACCGGGACTTATCGACCTCTCCGAGATCGCAGCAAATTTGACCTCGTCGGCCGTGACAATTTTAAGGGCGGCTGACATCGTCATTTCCTCCGTCCAGCGGCCTTGCCGCCGCTCCTGCCAGGAGTAGCCCGTAAACTGGTGCGGACAGGAAAAATATTACAGGCGTCCGCACGAAGCGATTGATTGGGGGTCGTGAGGGGCAAGCAATCGTAATGGGGCCGCGCGGACCCTGAGAGCGGAAGCAACTGATACGGCCCGCGACGCCCGCCAGCCAAACCCGGCACCAAAGGTTCGCGTGGACTTCTGACGAAGCCAGCAACACACCTCTAAAAGCAAAATCAGGAAGGGCTGCGAAAGCGCCAGGACTGCGAAACAAGGGCCGTCCCGGTTATCGAGCAGGCACACCTCCGCACTGATTTCCCCCCGTTCCCAAACAACTAGGCCGTCCGCCAATGAGGACGTCCAAAAGATCAAACGCAAAAATGATTGCAAGGCCGTAGTTTGCGCGGAATCGGGAAAACAGAGGGAAAGGGGTGAATCCTTCGAACGCGAGCTTTTCCTCGGTTGACATATCGGGATATACCGATATGATGTTCGTGTGCGTGATATAGTTCTAACTGCGAAGGCGCTTGCTGACCCGTCTCGCGTGCGCATCTTGATGGCGCTGCAAGGACAGGAATTATGCGTTTGCGAGCTTTGCGACGTACTGGCAATGACGCAATCGACCCTTTCAATCCATCTGCAAGTCATTCGCAAAGCCGGGCGGGGTTCTGCGCGTCTGCAGGGCAAATGGATGTATTACGC
>VFSW01004963.1_pt1 | contig 19818 bp, 14 predicted proteins | sample 5358111 | NCBI WGS metagenome assembly VFSW01 (sample SAMN11554181, study PRJNA540505) | mine drainage metagenome | isolation source: sediment from site ElyBrook_90M | place: USA: Ely Copper Mine, Vershire, VT | collected 2017 | reverse complement strand
CCCCCACCCCCAACGGGGGCCGTTACCTGGGTGCCCCCCCCCGGCGGGTGGGTAAACCCCACCGGGAGGCCCCCCCCGGGGGGGGGGCCGGCGGGCGCGCACCGCCCCCCGATCGATCAATGGAAATTACGCTCGAACGTAAGTCCCCATTCGCGCGGAGTTCCCGGATTGCCCTGTTCGCGGCCGAAGAAGCCGACCAGGCTCAATTTGCCGGCAAAGTACTCTTTGTTCGTCAAATTGCGCCCATACAAGGCGATGTCCCAATCCTTCGACTCCGTCTCCCAGGTGAGGCGGCCGTTCAGCAGCGTGTAGCCGCCTTGCTCGCCCTGGTTGTTCGACGTGAAGTAGATCCTCGACTGGTACTGGGCGTCGAGGCGCGGGGTCAGTGAACCGCCCGGCACCAGTATCCCGTATTGCATGCCGGCCGTCGCAGTCAATTTCGGCGTCCGCTGCGAGTAACAACGCTGGCCGCCGCACTCGTTGTTGATCAGCAGCAAGGTGTTGCTCTCGCGGTCGTACAGGTCGTAATTCAAGTAGCCGCTCGAAAAATTGATCTGCAGTCGATCGATCGGCTCGGCGAGCACTTCGGCCTCGATGCCCCAAATCTTGGCCTTGCCCGCGTTCGTATAGCGGAACCAGTTGACGCCGAGCGCATCGGTCGTCTGCGTGAACGTCTGCTGATCGAGATATCGGGAAAAATAAACGTCCGTGTTCAGCCGCAGGCGGTGATCCAGAAATTCGGACTTTTCGCCAAGTTCCCAGGTGCGCAACTTCTCCGGCTTGAACGGCGCCGTTTGCAGCGCGTCGGCCGGGCGCGCGCTGAATCCGCCGCCCTTGAAGCCGGTCGCGTACTTCAAATAGGTCATCAGGTTCTGCGTCCACTGATAGTCGGCCGCTACCGTGAAGTCGGTGTTCGTCGCGGTCAACGGTACGTAGTCGTTGTTGATGATCACGCCGCCGAAGAAATCGGTCAGATTGATCAGCGCGTTCTTTTCGTCGTGCGTGTAGCGCACGCCGCCGGTCAACGAGAACTTGTCGGTAAAGTGCTCGGTTTCCTGCGTGAAGATCGCCCAGTTCTTCGTCGTCTGCGTATCGTAGGAGTCGTGCTGGTAGATGACCGTCGGATACAGGACGTCGAAGCCGCGATTCGAATCGTACGCGTCGTAGTAGAACGCGCCGGTCGCCCAATCGAGCTTTCCAGCCTTGCCGGTCAATCGCAGTTCCTGCGTGAACTGGCGGTGGCGGCTGTCGTCATAGGTGAAGTTGTTCGGTAGCGGGCTGCCGTCGGAATCGCGGCCGAACGTGTTCCAGAAGCGCCGGTACGCGGTTATCGACTTGAAATGCATGTTATCGGAAATGTCCCAATCGAACGCGGCCGACACGCCCCAGTGATCCATGTTGTTGATGTTCGGCACCGAGCGGCCGGCCAAGGGATCGTTGAACGAACTGTAGTTGGTGTACATGCTGTTCGTGACGAAGCGACTGTCCCAAGCGACCCCGGCGCCGTACACGGGCGCGACGAACGCGGCGTTCCAGAATTGATTCAAGCCGTTATTGCCGTCGATCACCGTGTACTTGTCGGCCGGGCCTTCCTGGCGCTGGCTCTCCAAGTCCGCAATGATGTTCAGTTCGCTGTTGGAACTCGTCAGGATGCGAAACGCGGCGCGGCCGGATTGGATGTTCTCATTGTTCAGCGTGCCGACCTGACAATTGCCGCCGGGGCCGACCGCCGAGGTCAGGTGTATTCCGGGCAGGCCGCCGGGATATCCGCCGGGCACGCCGTAGGGGCCGTTAGGCAAGCCCGGACCGCCGGTGCCGAGTGAATTCGGGCCATGCACGCAGACGTAATCCAGGATATGGAACCAGCCGTCCGCTTTCTTGCTGGAGAACGCGAAGCGCGCGAACACCCGGTCCTTGATCAGGCTGATGTCGTACGAGCCGCGCGCATCGAGGCGGCCAAAGTTGCCGATCGTCACGCTCATCGAGCCGGTGTTGTCGCCCTGCGGCTTCTTCGAGATCAGGCGGATCGTGCCGCCGATCGCATTCTTGCCGAACAACGTGCCTTGGGGGCCGCGCAGCACTTCGACGCGCTGCAGGTCCAAAAGGTCGAACATCGCGCCCTGCGGGCGGCCGATGTAGACGCCGTCGACATAGATGGGCACGCCGGGCTCGAACGACAGGATGTTGTCGCCGAGGCCGACGCCGCGGATGAACGCGGCCATCGTCGCTCCCCAGCCGGCGCCGAGCGGCTGGATGATCGTGCTGGGCACCTGGGCGCCGATGTCGGTGACGTTGGTGAGGCCCCGTTCGACGATGGTGTTGGCCGTCAGCGCCGTGATGGCGATAGGCGTCGTTTGGAGCTTTTCCTTGCGGAATTGCGCGGTCACGACGATCTGTTCGAGTTGGCCCGCGGCCGGCGGAGCGGTATCCGCGCGGGCGGCGCCGACGAGTGCAATGGCCACCAACGCGCATAGCTTTCCATTACGGAAAACTCGTTGGGCACGAGCTAAGTTCATGAATAATCCCCCTAATCGCGCTTAAATTTGTAATGATCCCGCGGTGCGGTATTGATGCGCACGGAGAAAAAACATAGCACCTAAATTCGATGTGCAGAATGCAACAAAAAGCGCGATCAGCTTTCTCACCGGGAGAACGGCATCAATAATCTGCTGAATATCACCGCGTTCGTGCGCGTCGCGCGCCTGCACAGTTTCTCGGCCGCCGCGCGCGATCTGGGCGTCGCGCCATCGGTCATCACCAAGCGGATCACCCAATTGGAGAAGAGTCTCGGCGTGCAGCTCATCGTGCGCTCGACGCGCGGGCTTGCGCTGACGGCGGCCGGCGACCGATATCTGCCGCGATTCGTGCGCTTGATGGCCGAATTCGACGAGATCTTCGCCGCCAACGAGACGGAACAGGTCCGTCTCGAGGGACACTTGCGGATCAAGAGCCCGACGACCATCACGACCGAGTCGCTCGGCTGCCTGTTCGCCGATTTCCAGGTCGAACACCCCGGCATCAGCCTCGAGATCGTCCTCGTCGACCGCTCGGTCAATCCGCTGGAGGAGGGCTTCGACCTCGCAATAGGTGCGCTGCCCGTTTCCTACCCGAACGTGATCGACGTGCCGCTATGCCCCTATGAACTCGTGACGTGCTGTGCACCCGCCTACTTGGTCGGCAAATCGCCGCCGCAACACCCGACCGATCTGGTCGATTACGAATGCCTGACGACCGTGTTGTTCCGCACCACCTGGGTCTTCGAAAGCTCCCGCGGCGCGCTCAGCGTCGAGGTGCATTCGCGCATGCATTCGAGCGACAGCCGCGTGCTGCGGGAGGCGGCGCTGCGGGGCCTCGGCATCGCGATCCTGCCCCGCTTCCTCGCCGATGAACCGCTCGCCAAAGGCGAGCTGATCCCGCTGCTGAACGACTTCCCGGTCGCGAACTTCTGGGTCAAGGCTCTGGTCCCGCGCATGAGAATGAGCAAGCCGGCGGTGCGCGAACTCGTCGCCTTCTTGAAAGCGCGCATGCAAGTGCGCTCGTGAGCCGGACGGCGTTCGCTTATCGCGAAAGCTGATCGCGCCGCAATAGCGCTACTCGGCTTTGTCATCCGCCGCTAACATCGCCCGATGCCGGCGGCAGGGGCGGCCATCCGCCGCGTTTCCACGGCATCCACAGGGGGAGCACATGAAAAAACCACTCCGCAGCTACATCGAGCCTGGGTCACCGCGCGAAGCGATCCGCCGCGCGCAATGGCGGGCGCTCGGCATTTCCGACGAAGACATGCAAAAGCCGAAGATCGCGGTCGTCAACAGCTCCTCGGAGCTCGCGATCTGTTTCAGCCATCTGGACGGCATCGCCAAAGTCGTTAAGGAGTCGATCCGCGCGGCCGGCGGACTGCCGTTCGAAGTGCGCACGGCGGCTCCGAGCGACTTCATCATCGGCGCAGGCTCGGCCGGCGGCTACATTCTCGCCAGCCGTGACCTGATCGTGAACGACATGGAGATCGCGATCGAAGGCGCGCAACTCGACGGCATGATTTGCCTGTCGTCGTGCGACAAGACCCCGCCCGCGCATTTGATGGCTGCCGGCCGATTCAACATTCCGACGATTCTCGTCATTTGCGGCTACCAGCCGAGCGGCCGGTACGCGGGCAAGCACGTCGACATCGAAGACCTGTTTCTCGGCACGATCCAGGCCTCGCTCGGCAAATTGACGCGCGCGGACCTGCGCGGCATGAGCGACAACGCGATCAAGGGCCCGGGCGTCTGCGCGGGCATGGCGACCGCGAATTCGATGCATGTCGTATGCGAAGCGCTCGGCATGACGCTGCCCGGCAGCGCACCGGTTCTCGCGAACAGCCCGCAAATGTTCGCCGCGGCGCGCAGCAGCGCCGAGCGGATCGTCGCGATGGTCAATGAGGATCTGCGGCCCCGGCAAATATTGACGCCCGGCGCATTCCGCAATGCGGTCGCGGCCGTGCTCGCGGTCAGCGGCTCGATCAACTGCATCAAGCACCTGCAGGCGACCGCGGTCGAGTCCGGCGTCGACGTCGATGTGTTCAAGATGTTCAATGATCTCGGCGATCAGGTGCCGGTCCTGTCGGCCGTACGCCCGAACGGCGAGGACACGATCGAGGCGTTCGAGGCCGCGGGCGGCGCACGCGCGTTGATGAAGCAGCTCGAGCCGCTGCTCGACACCAGTGCGCTCACCGTCACCGGCCGCACCGTCGCCCTGAATCTCGCCGGCGTGACGGTCGCGAACCCCGAGGTGATTCGACCCTTGAATCGGGCCTTCTCCGACAAGGCGCCGATCGTCATCCTGCACGGTTCGCTCGCGCCCGAAAGCGCGATCGTCAAGCTTGGCCTGCGCGGCCTCGATCGCAAGGCGCAATTCAAGGGGCCGGCCGTCGTGTTCGACGACGGCGCGCTCGCGCTGCAGGCGATCGCCGCTGGAGCGCTCAAGCGCGGCGACGTGCTGGTCGTGCGCGGCATGGGTCCGAAAGGCGGTCCCGGCATGGCGGGCCCGGCGTCCTCGGTCGTGTTCGCGTTGGACTCCGCCGGACTGCAAAGCGACGTCGCCTTCGTCACCGACGGCCAGTTGTCCGGCCTTTGCAACAAGGGGCTCACGGTGGCGGAAGTATCGCCGGAATCGGCGGTTGGCGGACCGCTGTCGCTGGTCGAGAACGGCGACCTGATCGAGATCGACGTCGACCGGCGGTCGCTCGAAATACTCGTGCCCGCCGAGGTGCTCGCGGCGCGCCGCGCGCGCTTGGGTGAGCCGGTGCTGCCGCAATCGAGCGGCTATCTGTCGATCTACCAACGCAGCGTGCAGCCGATGTCCACGGGCGCCGTGTTGGTCAAGCGCTCCTGACGGAAATCAGCGTAGAGAGGAATCATGTCCGACAATGAAATCATCGCCACTCGCACCGTGCACCGCGGGGCGCAGCGAGACATAAAGACGGTCAAAGCCGACATTTGCGTGCTCGGCGCGGGCATCTCGGGGGTCGCGGCGGCGCTCGAGGCGGCCAAGCTCGGACGCAAAGTCGTGATCGTCGACGCCGCGCCCGCGATCGGCGGCCAGGCGATCGGCTCGATCATCGGCACGATCATCGGCCTGTACACGCACGGGCCCGAGGCCTACCAGATCACGCACGGCATCGCCGACGATTTGATCAAGGACATGACGGCCGAGGGGTCGCTGCTGCGCAACCATCATTGGACGGTGAACTTCCAGTACGACGAGGTGCGCCTCAGCCGGTGGATGGAACGCAAGATCCAGGAGGCGGGGGTGACGGCGGTCGTGGGCGCGGTGTTGACGGACGTGTCCTTCAAGAACCGCCGGGTCGAGCACATCGACTTTGCGACGCGCTTCGGCGCATTGCGCGTGGAGGCGAACGGCTTCGTCGATTCCTCGGGCGACGCGACGCTGAGCTTCGCGGCGGGGCTTGCGGTGCGCGAACCGACTGCGCCGATTTTCGGATCGCTGAATTTCTTGATCGAGGGATACAACCTCGATACGGTCAAGGAATTGAAGATGCCGGAGATTTATGAGCGCTTGACCGCGCGCGGCAAGAGCTACGGTTTGGTGCGCCATGACGGCTTCCTGATGCATTTCCCGGCCAAGAATTTCATGCTCGCGAACATCAGCCATTTCGAAACGCCGCTCGACCCGCTGCAAAGCGCGAACATGGTGTTCGAGGGGCGCCGGCAGGCCGACGCGGTGCTCGAGTTCCTGCGCAAGGAGTTCGGGCATATTTTCGCGAACGCGCGCATCCGCGCCTACGGCAACCCCGGCATCCGTCAGACGCGCTGGATCGTCGGCAGCAAGCAGCTGACTCTCGACGAAATCCGCAGCGGCGTGCGCCCCGCGGATGCGGCCGCGCGCTGCGCCTGGTGGGTCGAACTGCACAATGCCAAGGAGCTCGTACACTGGGAGCGTCTGCCGGACAACCACGTCTATTACATACCGTTGGGCTGTATGACGCCGGCCGAAGCGGACAACGTCGTCGCCGCGGGACGCTGCGTCGACGGCGATTCGCATGCGCTGTCGGCGATTCGGGTCATGGGGCCTTGCATCGCGATGGGCACCGCCGCGGCACACAGCCTCGACTTGGCGGGCTCGGGCTCCGTTCACCGGATCGACATGGCCGCGCTAAGTAAGCGGCTGTACGACAACCTCGATCGCCGCGTTTAAGGAGGGAGCGATGTCGCCGCGTTTCGGCATGATCGCCGCGTGTCTTTGGTTCCTCGGCGCCGCTTCCGCGCAGGGCGCGGTCGCCGACGTCGGCGGCGCGCGCATCATCGCCGCCGACAAGGAACCGCAAAATTGGATGACCGTCGGCCGCACCTACGGCGAAGGCCGCTTTAGTCCGCTCGCGGCGATCAACGACCGGAACGTCGGCCGGCTCGGCCTCGCCTGGTACCTGGATTTAGGCACGAAGCTCGGCTCCGAGACGACGCCGCTGGTCGTCGACGGCGTCATGTACACGGTCGGCGCCTGGAACGTGATTTACGCGTTGGACGCGAAAACCGGCCGCTTGTTGTGGCGCTACGATCCGAAGTCGCGGCACGATTGGCTGCGCTATATGTGCTGCGGCCCGGCGTCGCGCGGGCTCGCGGTTTGGAAGGGGCGCGTGATCGCAGCGACGATCGACGGCCGACTGTTCGCCGTCGATGCGGCCACCGGCAAGCCGCTGTGGGACGTGCGCACGACCGATCCCAATAAGCCCTATTCGATCACCGGTGCTCCGCGCGTCGTGCGCGGGCTCGTCGTCATCGGCAATGCCGGCGGCGAGTTCGGCGTGCGCGGCTACGTCAGCGCGTACGCTGCGACCAGCGGCAAGCTCAAGTGGCGCTTCTATACCGTGCCGGGGAATCCCGCGAAAGGCTTCGAATCGAAAGCGATGGCGATGGCCGCGAAGACCTGGCACGGAAAGTGGTGGAGGAGCGGCGGCGGCGGCCCCGCATGGGATGCGTTCTCGTACGATCCCGACCTCGATTTGCTCTACGTCGGCACCGGCAACGGCAACGCCTGGTCGCGCGATTTGCGCAGCCCCGGCGGCGGCGATAACCTCTTCCTGTGCTCGATCGTCGCGCTGCGCGCCGATACCGGCCGGTACGTTTGGCACTACCAAGAGGTGCCCGGGGAGAACTGGGACTACGACTGCGTCCAGCAGATGACGCTCGCGGACATCAAGATCGGCGGCGTCGAGCGCAAGGTCCTGATGCAGGCTTCGAAAGACGGGTTTTTCTACGTGCTCGACCGCACGAACGGGAAGCTCCTGTCCGCGCAGCCGTTCGTGCATACGACCTGGGCTTCACGCATCGACATGAAGACGGGCCGGCCGGTCGAGAACGAGCAAAACCTGTACACGGACAAGCAGGCGAAAGTCGTTTCGCCGTCGCCGTTCGGCGCGCACAACTGGCAGCCGATGTCCTACGATCCGTTGACGCGGCTCGTTTATTTTCCGGCGCAGGAGTCGGGTTGGGCGTATTCGCGCACCACCACGTTCGATTACCATCCGATGGCCTGGAACATCTCGCAGAACCCCAAGGCGAAGCGTCCGCCGGCATCCGCCAACGTCCCCGCGACCGGCTTCACGCTCGCCTGGGATCCGGCCGCGAACAAAGAGGCCTGGCGCATCCCGCACGGCGGCCCGTGGAACGGCGGCGTCCTCACGACCGCAGGCAACTTGCTGATCGAAGGCACGCAGGGCGGGGAGTTCGTCGCCTACCGGGCGTCGAACGGCGATAAACTGTGGCACATGCACATCGGCACCGGTGCGGTCGCGGGACCCATCAGCTACTCGGTCGACGGCGAGCAATACATCGCCGTCTCGGCCGGTTGGGCGGGCTCCTTGCCGATCATCGGCGGAGGCATCGCGGCGATCCACGACACGCCGACGCGGCTCCTCGTGTTCAAGCTCGGCGCCGGCGAGACTCTGCCGCAGACGCCACGGCGCGTCATTGCGCCGCCGCCGCCGTCGAACGCGTCTGCCGCCGAAATCGCACGCGGCGAAGCCGCCTACAACAAGACCTGCCGCATCTGCCACGGCGGCGATCTGGTGTCGAGCGGCATGATTCCGGACCTGCGCTTCATGTCGGCAGCGACGCATGCCGAATTCGATTCGATCGTCCTCGGAGGCGCGCGCGCCGATCGCGGCATGGCCTCGTTCGCGGACAGCGTGAGCGCCCCGGACGTCGAGGCGATTCACGCCTACATCATTTCCGTGGCCAAACGCGAACAAGGACGGGTGTTCGGCTCCGACCGAATCCAGGAGAGCGGCAGCAAATGAAACTCAACGGCGAAGAACAGGCGATGCTCGACGGAGTCGGGGGCAAGGCGCGCCAGAAGGCGATGGAACTCCTGGTGCGCTACGGCGAGGCGCTCGGCGCCGAACGCCTGGTGGCGACCGACAACATCGCCGGCGTGCCGGGCTCATCCAATCCGTTCCTGCAAAAATTCTACCAGCCGCGCGGCGGCGGCTATCAGGCCATTTTCTCCTACTTCGACTTGGACAGCGACGAACTCGTCGAAGTCCCGCCCGCGGCCGCGCATACCTGTCACTTGCAGGGCGGCTACGATCCCGAAAATTGGCAAACGCTCGGCGCTAGCCCAGAGGCGTTCAAAATCAGCCAGGAGAGCGAGGCGTTCATCGCGGGCCGCGGCGTCGAGATCCTGAAGACCTGCACGCCCTACTTGGCGGGCAACGTGCCGAAAAAAGGCGATCATTGCGCCTGGATGGAGTCTTCAGCCGTCGTCTATTGCAACTCGGTGCTCGGCGCGCGCACCAACACGGAGGGGCGCGAGAGCACGAGCGCCGCGATGCTGACCGGGAAGATTCCGGACTGGGGCTTTCATCGCGACGCGAACCGCCTCGGCTCGCATTTGATCGAGGTCGATATCGAGATCGAGTCGATCATGGACTGGGGCATGCTCGGGTACTTCGTCGGCGCTGCCGTGCAGGAGCGCATCCCGGTGCTCAAAGGCCGGTTCGCGAACGCGGATCTCGTCCGCCACAAGCACTTCGGCGCCGCCGCCGCCTCTTCCGGCGGCGTCGAGATGTATCACATCGCCGGCATCACGCCGGAGGCGCCGTCGGTCGAAGCGGCGTTCGGGCCGCGCCGGCCGGTCGAGGTGATCCGCTACGGCGCGGCCGAGCGGCGCCGCGTGTACGAGGATCTGAATTCCAAGGCGACGGATCCGAATGTCGATTTTGTGATGCTCGGCTGCCCGCATTATTCGCTCGACCAGATTCGCGACGCCGCCCGCATGCTCGACGGCAAGCGCGTCAGCGAGAACTGCAAGCTGTGGGTGTTCACCTCGCGCGCGGTCAAGGCGAAGGCCGAGGCGGAAGGCTTGCCGAAGCGCCTGCGCGATGCGGGCGCCGTGCTGCTCACCGACACCTGCTCCTCGATCAGCCAGGCGGTTCCGCCCGGCACCAAGGTCGCGGCGCTGGATTCGGCCAAACAAACCCACTATTTACCCGCGATCATGGGCATTCAGGCCTGGTTCGGGTCGACCCAGGATTGCATCAACGCCGCCGTGACCGGCCGCTTCACCGGAGTGAGTCCATGAGCGCTGAACCGATCGTTCTGCACGGCCGCAAAGTCGTCGGCGGCGTCGCCGAAGGCGAGGCCCTGGTCACGAAGGAGACGATCTCCGGCTGGGGCGGCATCAACCCGATGCTGGGCACGGTCACGGAGACGCGCCACGAATTGTGCGGCCAGAGCTTCAAGGACAAAATCCTCGTCTTTCCCGGCGCCAAGGGCTCCTCGGGGTGGTCGGCGATGTTCCACATCGCGCGGCTCGCAGGCGCAGCGCCCAAGGCGCTGCTGTTCAACGAAATGACGACCAAGGTCGCGCTCGGCGCGGTCGTCATGCGCGCCCCGTCGATCACCGAGTTCGATCGCGATCCGCTCGAGATCATCGAAACCGGCGATTGGGTCAAAGTCGATGCGGACCGCGGCATCGTCGAGGTGCGCAAGGCGGCGCCGCCAACCGCTTCCTGATCGATGGCCTGTGGCTTTCGCGCCACACGAGCTTCGCTGTAAATCGACTCGGCGCTCTCCGTCGGTCGAGTAATGGGGGGCCTTGGCTCAGCTTAATGCATGAGGGGTGTTGTGCGCGTGTGGGGCGGCCGAGGTACGCCGGCTCAACGCGGGTTGCCGGCTCACAATTAATAAGCGTTTAGAGGAATAAATTAATGAACTCCGTAGATCATCGATACGCTGTTTCATCGACTGGCGCCGCGGCGCGGATGCGGTTGGCGGCGCTGACGGCCGCTGCCGTATTAGGGTTCGCCGGTACGCCGACGACGTTTGCCGCGGATCAATCGGCCGCGCCCGCGCAGAGCGCCGGCGGCGACGCCGCGCTGCAGGAAATCGTCGTTACCGCGGAATTCCGCAAGGAGAAGCTGCAGGAGACGCCGCTCGCGATCACAGCGCTCTCGGGCGATGCGCTTACTTCGCGCAACATTACCAATCTCGTCGACGTCGCGAACGCCGCGCCGAACGTGACGATGTTCGAGGCGAACGCGGCCTACGGCAAGACGAACGCGGCATCCATCCGCGGCATCGGCCAAGGCGACTTCAACTTCGCATCCGCCGAGCCCGGCGTCGGCATGTATATCGACGACGTCTATTTCGCGACGACGTTCGGCTCGATGTTCGACCTCCTCGACGTCGACCGCGTCGAGGTGCTGCGCGGTCCGCAAGGAACTCTGTTCGGCAAGAACTCGATCGGCGGTGCGATTCGCATCATCTCGAAGAAGCCGCAGGGCGACAATTCCGGGTCCGTCACCTTAACGACGGGCAATTTCGACCGGCGCGAACTGCGTGGAATGATGGACGTCTCGCTGATCAAGAATGTCCTGATGCTGCGCGTCACCGGCATGTCCAAGTCGCGGCGCGGCTACGTCAACCGCATCGATTATGCCTGCGCGCATCCGGCGACCGCCGGCACATTGCCGGTGCAGGCTTTGGGCACGGGTAACTGCAGCCTCGGTACCGAAGGCGGGCTCGACGTTCGCGGCCTGCGGGCGCAGTTGCGCTGGGTGCCGAGTGACAATTTCGAGGACAATTTCAGCGCCGAAGTCATGGACGACAACAGCGAGGCCGCGGCCGAGGTCATGCTCGTCGCCGATCCGAGCCTGTCGCCGGCATTGGCGGGCTTCAACGCCTCGACACTGATCCCGAAGTACGGCATTCCATACGACAGCCGTTTCGTGACCGCCGGTACCTACACAACCTATTCGACGTTTTACGACCCGAATACCGGCATCAAGTATCCGGCGAGGAACACGGTCCACAATTGGGCGTTCAGCAATACCGCCGACTGGAAGATCAACGACGCGGCGCGGCTGAAGTCGATCACCGCGTATCAGGGCTACTGGGGCGACTTCTCGGACGATCAGGACAACTCGCCGATGGGGATCGCCTGGGCGTACAACCTGCTCGACCACCACCAGTTCACCCAGGAATTCCAGTTGACCGGCAAGGCGCTGGGCGATCGCCTCGACTGGGCAACCGGCATCTTCTATTTCGACGGCTTCAGCATGAATCGCGGCCACGTGGCCCTGGACTTCTTCGGCACGTTCCCGCCGGGATTCCCGTTCTTCGGCCAGCCGGTGTTCAACTTCAACCAGAATGATCCGGCCCGCACGAAGGATGATGCGATATTCGCGCAAACGACGTTTGCGTTCACCGACAAATTCCATCTGACGACCGGCGTGCGCTACACCAAGGAAGACAAGAACTACACGTTCAATCACTTCAATCCGCAGATCGCGATTCCGAGTCCGGTGCTCGACTTGCGTAATGTCGAGGGCAAGACGAGCTACTCGCACGTCGACTGGAAGGCCGGCGTCGATTATCAGTGGACGTCGAACATGATGACCTACGCGTCGATAACGACCGGCTTCCGCGGCGGCGGCCTCAACCCGCGGCCGTTCGACAATGCGCAGATCACGACCTTTGGTCCGGAAAAGACGACCTCGTTCGAAATCGGCGAGAAGAGCGAATGGTTCAACCATCGCTTGCGCGCGAATGCCGCCGTGTACCTCAGCAAGTACAAGGACATCGTCATCAACTCGCAGCGGCTGGACAACCAAGGTGTCCCGTTCACCGGCCCGCAGAACATCGGCGCCGCCGACATCAAGGGCTTCGAGTTGGAACTCGAGGCGCATCCCGTCGGCGCGCTCGATATCACGGCGAACGTCGGCCTGACCGACTTCAAGTGGAAGAATCTCGGTACGTCCGAGGGTTGCCAGGACTTCGGGGCCGCCGCAGTTCCGAACGTCAATTGCATCATGGGCAACCCGGGCACTGGCGACATGATCCCCGGATCATCGAAGTGGCAAGCGGATGTGGGCGCACAATATACGTTCGCGCTCATCGGCGGCAGCTCGCTCGTGCCGCGCCTCGATTACCACTATCAGACGAAGCGCTACAACAATTACTACAACCTGTTCAACGGCGGCAACGGCGGGCCACTCGCCATCACTCCGGCCGTGGGCCTGTTGTCCGGCCGCATGACCTGGACGGACTCGGCGAAGAAATGGTCGGTGGCGTTGTTCGGCACGAACTTGACGAACAGGTACTACTACCAGAGCTTCCTCGATTTGCGTGCGTTCGGCGAAGGACAGCTTTCGGCGCAGCCGGCAAGGCCGCGCGAATGGGGCGTTTCGTTCCAGCGTAATTTCTGACCGATTGCCGGCCGGGGCACCCCGCGAACCGCGAGGCGCCCCGGCCGGTGTTTGCCGATCGCGAAAGCTGATCGCTCACGGCCGCCAGTACTCGACGGGGGCGCGCGCAGCTAACATGCCGCCATGTCGCAGCGGCCCTTGCCATCAGAGTTGATCGCCGTAGTTAGCCGGATGTCGAGGCAACCATGACCGCCAGAAGGACGCTCGACGTTTCGGCGATCATCAACGGCCGCCGCCTCAGCGGCTTCAATTATTCCCTGATCGTCATTTCCTGGCTGATCACCGTCTTCGACGGCTTCGACATGATGGTCGTGGGCTTCACCGCGCCGTACATGCGCGACGAATTTCACCTGTCGAAAATGATGCTGGGAAGAGTATTTTCCGCCGGGCTCGTCGGCATGATGCTCGGCGGCTTCTTCTTCTCCTATCTCGGCGACCGCATCGGCCGGCGCCCGACCGTCGTGATCGCGGCGGTGAGCTTCGGGATTCTGACGGCGGCGACCGGGTTGGCGCCGTCCTACGAGGCGCTGCTCGCGCTGCGGTTTCTGGACGGGTTCGCGATCGGCGGCATGCTGCCGCTCGCATGGGCGCTCAACATTGAATTCGTGCCCGCGCGCATGCGTTCGACGGTAGTCACCATCATCATGCTCGGCTACAGCATAGGCACCGCGATCGCCGCGCCGTTGACGAACTGGATCGCGCCGCAATACGGCTGGCAGGGGGTCTATTTCGCCGGCGGCATCGGCACCTTGGTGTCCGCGGCGATCCTGTGGTTCGGCCTGCCGGAATCGATTCGGTTCCTGGTCACGAAGGGCTTGAAGCCCGAGCTCGTCGTGAAAATCCTCAAGCGGCTCGATCCCACGATCGACGTGAAGGCGGACGATCGCTTCGTGCTCAGCGACGAGCCGCCCGCGGAGAAGAATTTCACCGTCGGCCAGTTGTTTCGCGGCAAGCTCTGCGTGATCACGCCGCTCCTCTGGCTCGGCTATATCGCGAGTTCGCTCGCGATCTATTTCTCCGCGTCCTGGGGCCCGCTCGTGCTCGAGTACCTGAAGTATCCGCGCGACACCGCGGCGCTCGTCGCCTCGGCCGGCGGCCTCGTCGGTGCGGTGGCGGGGCTGTGCTTGATGCGGTTCACGGACCGGTACGGCGCGCGCGCGGTCGCGTTCTTTCCCTCGCTCGCAGTGCCCGTGCTGCTGATCCTGGGGCTGGGTCTCGTGCCGCATTCGCTGTTCCTCGCGGTCACGATGTTGGGCGCACTGCTCATCAGCGGCGGGCATTTCGGCATCTTGTCGATCGCCGGGATTTTCTATCCGAGCGCCATCCGCGCGAGCGGGGCGGGTTGGGCGACCTCGGTCGCGAAGTTCGGCGCGGTCATCGGGCCGATCGCGGGCGCAGCGGTCCTGTCGAGCGGCATGCCGATCGTGCGCAGCTACGCGCTGCTCGCGGCATGCCCCGCGATCCTGTTTGCGTGCGCATTCGGCATTCATCTCGTCACGCGCGAACGGCCTTGCGCGAAGCCTGGGTTCGCGACACTCAAGTCCGGCGAAGCGCAGTAATCCTCGGATAATCGCGCCGGAGTCCCGGCGACAGGACTCTCCATGTTGCCGGCGCTCCATAATGTTATGATGCATTATGAACTATCTGGAGACGCCCCCGGCTCCCATCGACAAAGCCGACGCGCCGCCGGCCGATCTCGGCGATCTGGCGGACCATGTGGGCTACATGTTGCGCCGCGCGCAGATCGCGGTGTTCGCGGATTTCAGCCGCGGTCAGCACGGGCCGGTCGCGCGCCCAGGGCAATTTTCCGTGCTCGCGGTCATCGGACGAAATCCCGGATTGAGTCAGGCGCAGCTGTGCGCGGCGCTCGGCATCAAGCGCGCGAACTTGGTCGCGGTCATCGACCATTTCGAGTCGCTCGGGCTCGCGCGGCGTGAAGCGTCGGCGACGGACCGGCGCTCGAACGCGCTGCATCTGACGCCCGCCGGAGAACAGGCGCTGCGCCGCGGGCTCGAGGACCAGGCCGAACACGAGGCGCGCGTCACGCGGCTCTTGGGCGCCGCAGGCCGCGCGCACTTGCTCGAGCAGCTCGAGATGCTTTGCACGCTCGGAAAGCGTCCTCCGCCGTGACGCCGAACGATAGACACTTCATTATTTCACCGAAATCCCGCAGGAGTTTTGCATGAGCCAGAATCCGGTTACCGTGCGCTTCGACGGCGACGTCGCCGTCATCACGGTCAACAATCCGCCCGTCAACACGATCAACACCGCCGTTCGCGAGGGCCTCAACGCGGCGATCGCCGAAATCGAGGCGCGCCGCGGCGTCGCCGCGGTCACGCTGACCTGCGAAGGGAGCACGTTCTTCTCCGGTGCGGACATCGCTGAATTCTCCGGACCACCGCAGGAAGCGAAGTACCGCGATATGTTCCGGCGCCTCGAGAGCTTGAAGGTGCCGATCGTCGCCGGCATGCACGGCGTCGTCATGGGCGGTGGTCTCGAAATTGCGCTCGCCTGTCACTATCGTGTCGCGGTTCCCGGTACGCGCTTCGGATTGCCCGAGGTCACGCTCGGCATCATTCCCGGCGCCGGCGGTACGCAGCGCATGCCGCGGTTGATCGGCGTCGAGAAGACGCTGGAACTGATTCTCGCCGCGCGGCCGGTCGATAATGGCGCTGGCTTGAGCCTGGGATTCCTCGACGCGGAGGTACAGGGCGATATCCGCGCGGCGACGATTTCCTACGCAAGGGGGCTGATCGAGGAACACAACGGCCCGCGCCGCACGTCGGAACGCGCCGTCGATCCGGCTACCGCGACGCCCGCAATACTCGAGCGCCTGACCGCGCAGGCCAAGAACCAATATCCGAATCGCGAAGCCGCGCTGACGGCGATCAAGGCGGTCGCCGCCGCCGCGCGCCTGCCGTTCGAAGAAGGACTTTTGTACGAGACCGAACTCGTCGACGGCGCGAAGGCGACCGTCGAGTCGAAGGCCTTGGTCCATGTGTTCTTCGCCGAGCGCGAGACGCGCAAAGTCCCCGATCTTCCCGCCGACGTCAAGGCGCGGACCATAGCCACCGGCGCGGTCGTCGGCGCGGGCACGATGGGCGGCGGCATCGCGATCACGTTTGCGAACGCCGGAATCCCGGTGACCGTGCTTGATTCCAGCCAGGAAGCGCTGAATAAAGGCTTCGCGGTCATCGGCAAGACCTATGATTCGATGGTCAAGCGCGGCCGGCTCACGCCCGCCGAGAAGGACCGTCGCCTCGCGCTGATCCGCGGCACGCTGCAGTACTCGGATCTCGCCGCCGCCGACGTCGTCATCGAGGCGGTGTTCGAGAATCTCGAACTGAAACAGCGCATATTCAAGGCGCTCGACGCGGTTGCGAAGCCCGGCGCCGTGCTTGCGACGAACACCTCGACGCTCGACATCGACGCGGTCGCGTCCGCGACGGGCCGTACCGAGGACGTCGTCGGCCTGCATTTCTTCTCGCCCGCCAACGTGATGCCGCTCCTCGAAGTGATACGCACCGGCAAAACCGCGCCGGCGGTGATCCGCACCGCGCTGGATCTGGCGAAAAGGCTGAAGAAGACGCCGGTGCTCGCGCGCGTCTGTTACGGGTTCATCGGCAACCGCATGATGGAGGGGTACGCGCGCGAGGCTGAGCGCATGGTCCTCGAGGGCGCCACCCCCCGACAGGTCGACGGCGTGCTCGAGGCCTGGGGCATGGCGATGGGCATCCTCGCGGTCTTCGACATGGCGGGCATCGACGTGGGCGTCAATGTGCACCGCGCGAACGCCGACAAATATCCGCCGGACCCGGCTTATTATCAGGCGGATTTCGCGCTGCACGCGGCGGGGCGCTTCGGCCAGAAGAACGGCAAGGGGTATTATCGCTATGTCGCGGGAGACAGGGCCCGGCACGACGATCCGGACGCGATCGCGATCCTGCGGGAAACCGCCGCGAGGCTGAAGGTCCCGCAGCGCGGCCACGGCGATCAGGAGATCCTCGAACGCTGCCTGTACCCGCTGATCAACGAGGGCATGCGCATACTCGAGGAGGGCGTGGCGATGCGCGCGAGCGACGTCGACGTGGTCTGGTGTGCGGGCTACGGCTTCCCGCGCTATCGCGGCGGACCGATGTTCCATGCCGACACGATAGGCCTGAAGACCGTGCACGACGGGATGCTGAAGTACCGCGCGATGTTCGGCCCGATGCACTGGGAGCCGGCGCCGCTACTGCGCCGGCTGGTCGCCGAGGGCAGGACGCTCGCGGATTGGGACGCGGCGCGCACACGATAAACTCGAGGGAAGTGAAGACGATGAACGTGAATGAACTCATTGCGATCGACGTGCACACGCACGCCGAGGTCTCCTGCCGCCAGCCGGTCGACGAAGTCTGGCAGACGTACGAAGACGCAGCGTCGAAGTATTTCAAGGCCGGCAAGCGCCCGACGATCGCCGAGACCGTCGCCTATTACCGCGAGCGCAAGATCGGGCTCGTGATGTTCACCGTCGATTCGGAGCACGAGCTCGGCGCGAAGCGCATCCCGAACGAGGAAGTCGCCGACGCGGCGCGCGCAAACAGCGACATCATGATCGCGTTCGCGAGCATCGATCCGCACAAGGGCAAGATGGGCGTACGCGAGGCGCGCCGCCTGATCAATGACGGAGTCATCAAGGGCTTCAAGTTCCATCCGACCGTGCAGGGCTTCTTTCCGAACGACCGCATGGCCTACGGATTGTACGAACTCATCGCCGAGCACAAATTGCCGGCGATATTCCACAGCGGCCATTCAGGGATAGGCACGGGCATGCCCGGCGGCGGCGGGGTACGCTTGAAATATTCCAATCCGATGCACCTGGACGACGTCGCCGCGGATTTTCCGGACATGAAAATCATCATCGCGCACCCGTCCTGGCCGTGGCAGGACGAGGCCTTGTCCGTGTGCCTGCACAAGCCGAACGTCTATATCGACCTGTCGGGCTGGTCGCCGAAATACTTCCCGCCGCAACTCGTCCAGTACGCCAACACGCAACTGAAGCGCAAGATGCTGTTCGGCTCGGATTTCCCGCTGATCGCGCCCGACCGCTGGATCAAGGATTTTCGCGAAGCGGGCTTCAAGCCCGAGGTTCACGACCTGATCCTGAAGGAAAACGCGATCGCCGCGCTCGGGCTCGCCGCATGATTGCGGAGTCCGGCTACATCGGCGAAATCGACGATATCCTCGGATTCCACATCCGCCTCGCGCACGGGACGGTGTATCGGCATTTCATGCGCACGTTCAAAAAGCTCGGTCTGACGCAAAAGCAAGTATCGGTTCTTTGGCTGGTCGGCGACCATCCGGGGATCGCGCAGACCGAGCTTGCGAAGATGCTGCAGCTCGACCGTGCGACGGTCATGGCCATCGTCAATCGCCTGGCGGCGCGAAAATTCCTCGTGCGCGGCAAATCGCCGACCGACAGGCGCAAACAGACGCTCACGCTGCAGCGCGCCGGCGCCGTGGTGCTATCGCAGGCCAAGGGTGCGATTCGATCGCACGAGCGCTGGCTCAAGAGCCGCTTCAACTCCAGGGAGCTGAAGATCCTGGTTGCGCTTCTGCGCCGCATTCACGGCTGAGCCTAGTCGCGGAAGACCACCGTTTTTTGTCCGTTCAGCAGCACGCGGTCCTCGAGATGGTATTGAACCGCGCGCGCCAATACGCGCCGTTCGATGTCGCGCCCCTTTCTCGCCAAATCGTCCGGCCGGTCCGTATGGCTCACCGGTTCGGTGTCTTGCACGATGATCGGACCTTCGTCGAGGTCCTTGGTCACGTAATGCGCGGTGGCGCCGATCATCTTGACGCCGCGGTCGAACGCCTGCGTATAGGGCTTGGCGCCTTTGAAGCCGGGCAGGAACGAGTGGTGGATGTTGATGCAGCGGCCCGCCAGATAGCTCGAGAGATCATTGGAGAGGATCTGCATATAGCGCGCGAGCACGATCAATTCGGCTCCGCTCGCGGCGATGACGCGTTTTATCTGCGCCTCTTGCTGCGATTTCGTCGCCGCGGTCACAGGCAGGTAGTGATACGGAATGTCGCCGAGAAGGTTTAAGTTCAAAGCCTCCCGCGGATGATTCGAGACGATGCCGACGACGTCCATCGGCATTTCGCCTATCCGCCAGCGGTAGAGCATGTCGCCGAGACAATGGTCGAATTTCGACACGAGGATCACTACGCGCTGGCGGTGCGCCTTGGGGCGCAAGCGGGAATGCATGCCGAATTTCTCGGCGATGGGCGCGAATGCGGCTTGCAGCGAAGCCTCGCTTGCCGCATCGCGATCGATATCGAACTCGACGCGCATGAAAAAGCGGTTGTCGTCGAGATCGTCGAACTGCTGGGCTTCGAGAATGTTGCCGCCGGCCTCGAACAGGCGGCCCGCGATCGCGGCGACGATGCCGGGCCTATTGTCGCAGGACAAGGTCAGGTGGTACGTGTCTTTCAAGCGTCGTCTCCGGTGGTGCGCCGTTTACGCGGGCCGAGCGTCGTGCCCGGGCGCTCGCGCAGCGTGCCGGAATCGGCGTGGCCGGCGGTTCCGGGCTTCCCGCAAATTTGTATGTTACGCATACAATATTTATATG
>VFSW01004962.1_pt1 | contig 19824 bp, 19 predicted proteins | sample 5358111 | NCBI WGS metagenome assembly VFSW01 (sample SAMN11554181, study PRJNA540505) | mine drainage metagenome | isolation source: sediment from site ElyBrook_90M | place: USA: Ely Copper Mine, Vershire, VT | collected 2017 | reverse complement strand
TGCACGTTCTCCTGCCGCGCCGAGGCACCCACGTTGCGGCATAGCGTGCAGTTCTCCGCAACTGCCAAAAAATCTTCGTAAACAAAGTCTTTGCGTTTTTGGCTGTCCAGGTACTGGTCCACGTTCGTGATCACGTTCGGAGCCTTGGAGACGATGAACACGTCCGCGCCAAGGTTGAAGATCTTCTCTGCGACAAATCCATTGATGCCGTTGACGAAGGTCATCACGGCGATCAGCGTCGCCACCGCGATCATCACCCCGAGCAGGGTGAGCACGCTGCGTAGTTTGTTGGCCCACAGCGATTGCAGCGCGATGCGAATGGCTTCTAGTGTATTCATACAACAGCCGACATCATCACCCCGCAGTTTACCAGACCCACCCCAGATGCTTCTGGTGGCTCATGTTAGCCTTCTTTTGGCTAACATGGGTTATTGACCTTGGTTATTGACCTTGCCTGTGTTCTCATCTTTGCTCTGCTGCTTTTGCGCCCTCCTGTTATCACGCCTGGGAGGTAAAAATTGTCACAATCTGGTGAAAAATTGAGCCTGCTCGTCCTGTGTGCTACGATGCTCTGCTTTAGTGCTATTGCGTTTCTGGATTTCTGCAGCAAGACGCCCGTGCCTTTTCCGGCGGGCGCCGTAGGCGAATGCTCCTGCAACGCGCTCGTTGGGTTGCCGCCGCCGCTTTCGGCTCAACCTCGCGTAGCTCCACGCAGGCTTTCAAATCAAAGCTTCAGGGAGTTATTTTGTGAAGACCTACGAAGGTGAGAATGTCCGCAACGTGGCTGTGATTGGCCACTCCCACTCCGGCAAAACCTCTCTTGTCTCTGCCCTGCTGTTCACCGCCGGCGCCACTCCCCGGCTCGGCCGGGTCGATGACGGCTCCACCGCCACCGATTACGATGAAGAAGAAATCGCCCGTCAGATGACCGTCTCCGCCTCGATTGCCACCTTCGAGTGGAGCAAGGCCAAGATCAACCTCATCGATACTCCCGGCTTCAACATGTTCGTGCATGAAGCCGAACTGGCCATGCCTGCCGTCGATGCCGCCCTCGTCGTCGTCGACTCGGTCTCCGGCGTCCAGGTAGTCACCCAGAAGGTCTGGAACTACGCTGACACGCTGAAGCTTCCCCGCATCGTCATCTGCACCCGCATGGATCGCGAGCGCGCCGACTTTGAGCGGGTTATGAACTCGCTCACCTCCGCCTTTGGCCGCACCGTTGTTCCCGTCCAGCTCCCCATCGGAGCCGAAAAGACCTTCAAAGGCGTCGTCGATCTGGTCAAGATGAAGGCCTACTACTATGAAATCGGCGGCAATGGCCGCTCCCGCATCGAAGAGATTCCCGCCGATATGGCCGAGCAGGCCAAGGCCGCGCATGAGGCCCTCGTCGAACTCGTCGCCGAAGGCGATGACGAACTCATGAGCGAGTTCTTCGATACCGGAACCGTCGGCGAGGAGCACATCGTCTCCGGCATCCACAACGCCATCCGCGAAGACCGCCTCTTCCCCGTCCTCTTTGCCTCCGGTCTCGGCAACATTGGCAGTGACGAAATCCTAGACTTCCTCCTCGACTTCGTCCCCTCTGCCACCGAGCGCAAAACCATCGCAGGCGTTTCCTCCACGGCCGACGGCGAGCCTCCGGCGCGCAAAGTCTCCCCCTCGGAGCCGCTCTCGCTCTTCGTCTTCAAGACCGTCAGCGACCCGTTCGCAGGACGCATCTCTTACTTCACGGTCGTCAGCGGCGTGCGCAAGAATGACGCCTCGCTCACCAACTACGCGCGCGGCACGGTGGAAAAATTCGCCCACATCTCAGCCGTCCTGGGCAAACAGCGCATCCCCGTTTCCGAACTCTCTGCCGGAGACATCGGCGCCGTCGCCAAGCTTAAAGAAACTCTCACCGGCGACACCCTTGGCGACAAATCCGCGCCCATCCAGTACCCCTCCGTCACTCTTCCCGAGCCTGCCATCACCTTCGCCATCGAGCCCAAAACCCGCGCCGACGAGGACAAACTCGGCGTCGGCGTCCACAAGCTCATGGAAGAGGACGCCATGCTGCGCTTCTTTCGCGATCCCCAAACCAAGGACTTCCTCATCGCCGGGACCGGCCAGCAGCACATCGAAGTCGTGGTCAGCAAACTCAAGCGCCGCTACCATACCGAGGTCGTCCTCAAACCGCCCAAGGTCCCCTATCGCGAAACCATCCGCGGCACCGCCGAAGTTCAGGGACGCCACAAAAAACAGTCCGGCGGACACGGCCAGTTCGGCGATTGCAAAATCAGAATGTCGCCCCTGCCCCGTGGCGGACACTTCGAGTTCGTCAATGACATCTTCGGCGGGGCCATTCCCAAGAACTTCATCCCCGCCGTCGAAAAGGGAATCCTCGAAGCCGCAGCCCGTGGCTTCCTCGCCGGATACCCCTTCGTCGATTTCAAGGTCAGCCTCTACGACGGCAGTTATCACGACGTGGATTCCAACGAACTCAGCTTCAAAACCGCCGGACGCATCGCCTTCAAAAAAGCCATGGAGGTCGCCAAGCCCACCCTGCTGGAGCCCATCATGCAGGTAGAAATCACCGTTCCCGACGAGTTCGCCGGGGCCATCATGGGCGACATGAACTCCCGCCGTGGACGCATCCAGGGCATGGAGAACAAGTCCGGCAATACCATCATCCGCGCCCACGCCCCCATGTCGGAGATGCTCACCTACGGCACCGACCTCACCGCCATGACCCAGGGCCGCGGCTCGTTCAACATGGAAATGGACCACTACGACTTCGTCCCTCAACTCCAGCAGGAAAAAATCATCGCCGCTGCCAAAGCCGCCGGAGCCGGTCTGGAAGAAGAGGAAGAAGAGTAGCGGAAAAGTTCAGGTGGCCCACATTTGCGTCGTGCCTTTCGACGCAAATGTGGGGAACGCAGCGCGCTCCATCTCCACGCAACCAAAGGGCAGCCGCCGGGCTGCCCTTTTTTTCTCCGTGCCTACCGAATCACTCGTGCCGCTCCGCGAGTGCGTGTTGAATGGCTTTCTTTGCTTCGTCAACGTGGTGCAGTGCGCTGTTTGCCTTCAGCCCCTTCCAGTAGCTGTCCTGCTCGCGCTCGTCGATATCTGTGTCGGCCTTGTCCAGCAGCTCCAGCGCGCGATGCAGGCGCTCCGTCCTGCTCCAGCGTGCATCCACGGGAGGATGGTCGCTCATGGGCTTGCCATCATCGTCGGAGGCGTCCTTCACGTCCCGGATCGCGGCATCAATTTGGCTGACCGCGCTGGCCTCGTCGGCATCCACTTGCGCGTTGGCAGCCTCGCTGTTCAGGTGGGCTCGCGCATAGCGAAGGTCGGCCAGTGCGTGTAGATAAGCGGGATGTAATGCTGAGGTGTCGGCTGCAGCCCATGCGCCCATCAAAAACACCGCGCATGACGCCATCAGTAGCAGCCTTGCATTTCTCATGAATAAATTGCCTTTCCTTGCAGGTATAGTGGTGAACGTATGTTGCTGGTATTTATATGGATGTTATGTATCGCAAAATGTTTCACCCTAAAGAGAACCTACTTTCTACCGCTCTGGGCCATATTCGCCTGCCGTCGGCGAATGTCAGATGACGCGAAAAGGGCAGCCGTCGAGGCTGCCCTTTCTCTGTATGCATGGCGGCTTTGCTACTCGCGCCACCGTGCGTCGATGGCGCGGTGAACGTCCTTCCGAGCTTCGTCAATGTGGTGCAGTGCGCGATGCTTCAATCCTCTGGCAAAGGCGTCTGACTCGTGCTGGTCGATATCATTGTGTGCCTGGTCCAGTAGCTCCATTGCGCGACGCAAGCGTCCCGGCCTGTCCATACCCGCATCCACCGGAGGATGCGCGCCCAATGGCTTACCGTCGTCGATGGCGGCTTCCTTCACCTCGCGGATTGCGGCATCGATTTCTTCGATCGCACGTTGTTCGTTGGCGTCCACCCGCGCGTTCGGAGTCATGCGCTCCAGGTGGGCGCGCGCGTGGCGCAGGTCGGTCAGCGCGCGCAGGTAAGCGGGATGCGCTCCCGGGGTGTCGGCTGCGGCAAACGTAGTCAGCAAAAGTACCGCGCATGCCGACATCACAAGCAATTTCGCAATCTTCATTGTTGCAACTCCTGTGCTAAATCGGTTGTTGGAATCTACTTTCAGAGTCTCTACTACAAACCCATCTTCCGCCCGCAAGTTTCTGCGTCTCTGGAATCCGCCTGTGGAAACCTTTTCCGATCGTGGGCTGATTTTTGTTCTCGTAGTTTGTCCACCCTGCTTAAAACAGCATGTTCTGCCGCTTTGGCGGCTCCACCCCAAAATGCTTATATGCCAACTGCGTCGCAACTCGTCCCCGCGGAGTCAGATCCAAAAACCCGATCTGGATCAGGAATGGCTCGTAAATTTCTTCAATCGCGTCCGGCTATTCCGCCCGCGCCGCCGCCACCGTATTCACTCCCCCCGGCCCGCTCTGGTATTTCTCGATGATCGTCAGCAGCAGCCGCCGGTCCACCTCGTCAAAGCCATGCTCGTCCACCTCCAGCATCTCCAGCGCGGCCTTGGCTGTCACGCGGTCAATGTGCCCCGTCCCGCGCACCTGCGCATAGTCCCGAACCCGCCGCAGCAGCCGGTTGGCAACTCTCGGTGTCCCGCGGCAGCGCGTCGCAATCTCCAGCGCCGCATCGTCGTCGATTCCCACATTCAAAATCTGTGCCGAGCGGTTCAGAATGATTTTCAAGTCCTCGTGCGAGTAAAACTCCAGCCGCAGCACCAGCCCCAGCCGCGAGCGCAGCGGAGCCGACAGCAGCCCGATCCGCGTCGTCGCCGCCACAAACGTAAATGCCGGAATCTCAAACGAGTGTGTCCGTGCCGAAGGCCCCTGCCCCACCATGATGTCCAGCCGACAGTCTTCCAGCGCCGAATACAGCAGCTCTTCCAGTGCCGGCTGCAGCCTGTGAACCTCGTCCACAACCAGCACCTGCCGCGCCTGCACGTTGGTCAATATCGCCGTCAAATCGCCTTTAATCTGCAGCGTCGGCCCGGAAGTCTGCTGAAATGCCGCATCCATCTCGTTGGCGATAATCGTCGCCAGCGTCGTCTTTCCCAGCCCCGGAGGCCCATAGAGCAGAATGTGATCCAGCGCCTCGCCCCGCGCTCGCGCCGCCGCAATCGCCACCGCCAGGTTCTCTTTCACCTTCGACTGGCCGATAAACTCCTGCAGCCGCTGAGGCCGCAGCTTCAGCTCAAACCCTTCTTCGCCCTCCAGTGCCCCACCGGCCACCAGTCGCGCCCGCTCGTCCTGATCTCCACCCATCCAGCGATGTTATATCCCCTGGCATCATCCATCAATTGTAGAAACCGTCATGATCCGGGTTCATTCCGACCACCCGCCAGCATGACGATGCATTAGCCGACGAATTGAGAAAGAAATACCCCGAAGATTGGTGCCGAGATCGCTCAGGATTCGACAAAGACCTCATATCCAAGTCCGACGAAAACTCTCAATCGAGATAAAGACATCTTCGGGTGAAAGTCTAGCCGACAATCGCAGTTATACCCAAGCCTAGGTCTCGTCCGACTGGCTTTTAGAGGCCGCTTTCGAGGGAAAGCTGCTCAATCTATTGCCGGCCGATGCTCATCTATGCAGCGTCGAGCCGATCATCGCAATTGGGTCGGTAGACAAGATTCCAGGAACTACGCGGCTGTGAATGCGTCGCCATCGCGGGGCAACTACATCGAGTAGATTGTGCTGCACGAGGAGGAGAGCATGAAGAGTTCACCGCAGTCACATCGCAATGCCTACTCCTGAATTGCGCGCATTCAGCGATGATCGCCCCCACGGTACGGTCTTTACCACTTCGATAAGGATCAGAGTTGCGGATTCGCAGTTGGTCTACATTGCATTTGGCACTTCGACTATCACCAATGCAGCTACGCCTTGACTGATTGCAGTTGAGATGCGCCAGCCCCGTGCGCCGATTTAGCCAGGATTACCCCTTATATCTGCAGCTCCAGCCTTAGTCGACCAGCTAAGTTCGCCTGCGCGACGCCACACTGCTATACCAGATCAGGCGGATATCGCGGACAAAAATGCGCGCCGTCACAGGCCCGATATGCTTAAACTCCTGCAGCCTTCGCGAAAGTTCAGTGGCGGTTTTCGCCTGTACAAGCAGGCTGGTCAGTGTGCCGTAACGGCGCTCCAACTCCTGACAAACCTCAAGTAGCTTTGTCGCAGTGGAAAAATCGTACCTGACGTAGTGAGCGCGATCCAGCAGCGACACAAGCTTATCCCATCCGGCGTGCAAGACCGCTGTCGGACTCGTAAGGCGTGCCACCATGAGTTCATGCCAGGCCCGCTCTGCAATCTCCGTCTGGATCGGTTTTCCGAAAAGCAAGCATGCCAGAAACCATTTGAAGAGTTCTTCCTCGCTTTTCGATGCAAGGTCGATTCCTAAACGACGAGCATTGGAGGCCTTTGAGGTCATTGCGCGAGCCTCTATTCGATCAAGTTGAGTATTGTATTCTGCGTGCGTTGTGGGCCCCAACAGAATAAAACGCATTGCCTCCTGAACCAGTGGCCTCCACTGCGCGTATGCGTCCGGAACCAAAGCTTCCGCTTGCATAATCCGGAGGGCCCACTGCCCCATTAGCTCCCGGAGCTGCGGACCCATGTGGCTCCGCAGTGCTGCTGTGATCTGCTGGTTACTTCCGAAGACAGCGCTCGGGCATTGAGGGACATCAGCCAGCTGCCTGGTATCGATCGAGTTCTCGCGCTAGGTCCAACTCGCACAACACTCTTGATCGGCGATATCCAGGTGGATGTGCGTGCGGTCGCATTGGAAAGTTTCGGCGCGGCGCTGCAGTACTTCACCGGCTCAAAGCAGCACAACACCCATCTGCGATTACTGGCACGACAGCGCGGAATGAAGATCAGGTGGTCCGGAAAGACTCCCCGCACTTCCGCGTTATATTCCATATCAAAGAGAAGCTCACGCCTGAGTTCGTCGTCTCCAAGAACCTAGCTTTTCTTCGATGTTACTGGCGTAAATGCTGTCATTAGTTGACGCACCTTATCGGTGCCGCACTTCGGGCAAACAATTCTGGACTCGTCGTGCTCGTGAAGGCTTAAGATCCGTTCGAATTCCTTCTGACAGGCTTCGCAGAAATACTCATAAACCGGCATAATCAACCTCCTCGCAGTCGAAGAGACTCTCCAACGTAGGTAGTAAGCAGCTACCACCTTTATTGGCTCTTCGGTGAGTGCACCGTGCTGTTTCCCAACTACTCTCGACTCTCGAAATCGATGTGTGTTGCGGGTCGAACCTCGGATTGCCAACCTAGGACATTGCGCCTCCTCTGCAAATTAGTCTGTAACGTCGGTCACGCTAGGCCGTGACCGACGCAAATGGATCGCTCTGCACTTTCTTGAACGATGTAAAAAGGGATAGGCCATTCACCAACACAGATGTGTTCTGCCAAATGTGCGCGTAGCCTTAAGGTCCTGTTGCGCATCAGCCGGAATAACATTCGGTAGCTTGATACCGAGCTGCTTCGCCCTAGCATTCTTTTTCCAAGTCACGGCCACCTAGGTTGGGCGTCACAGCAGGGTCTGGCACGCGCGGATCATCATCGTGGGCCCGGAGAACAATCCCGCATTCACGTTACCTCGGAGCGATTGGCAAGTGGTGTGCGATCTTAGAGAAGGCACGCTCTTGCCCCGAGGCACACTGTCGTGCTAGTCACAGTAGCGCGTGCCAACGATAGAACCTGACACCAGCAGGAGGTAGGTCACGGAGAGAAGCGCAATCTGTAACAGCAAACGCCGATTGGACCCGTCCATCCAGAGGCATTACTCCTGCCTCGAAAACCTTATCCCCGCAGCGCGTCAGGTTGCGAGTTGGTGATTATACATTTCGTGCCCGTCAGATTCGTCTTGGGTGAAACGGTGGTCCGATCACTTTCCGGTTCCGGCAATTGGCTCTTATTGACTCGCCAGCAGTTGCTCTCTGTACTGTTCCTCATAGAAAACAGCACCGACTTCGGCGAAGATAAAAGACAGCTTCTTGGCGCGTCGCAACTGCCTGCTTGCGATTTCGGCCGCATGGACATCAACTAGTTAGTTACAGACAAAGTGGCCAACTTGGTTGTACAGTGGCCAACTCATTTGTACAGTGGCCAACTCATTTGTACAGTGGCCGACATTGATGTACATCATCACACACACAGTCGAACGCATCCGCAGTTACTCGACTGTGACAGACTTTGCAAGATTGCGCGGTTGATCAACGTCGCAGCCGCGGCGCACTGCGATGTGGTAGGCGAGCAATTGCAGGGGTACGATTTCGAGAATCGGCAGCAGCAGTTCCGGCGCTTGGGGAATAAAGATCACGTGGTCGGCGGACTCTCGAATATCCTCATCGCCTTCCGTGGCCACGGCGATCACGCGACCCGAGCGGGCTTTCACTTCTTTCAGATTTGAAATCGTCTTCTCATAGCGCAGCACCGAGCCTGGATCGTTTTTGTCTTGAGTGGCAATGATCACGACCGGAAGATCTTCGTCGATCAGCGCGTTAGGACCGTGTTTCATTTCGCCGGCGGCATAGCCTTCGGCGTGAATGTAGGAGATCTCCTTGAGTTTCAGCGCACCCTCCAGAGCAATAGGAAAATGGATGCCGCGGCCAAGGAAGAGGAAGTCCTGCACGCGCTGGTAGGTGCGCGCGAGTTCCTCGATCTCCTCCTCGCGGGAGAGCACGGCTTCCAACCGCCCCGGAAGCTTCGAGAGTTCCTGTGTCAGCTTGATTGATTCTTGGTCGCAGATGGTGCCGCGCACCTGTCCGAGGCGCAGCGCGAAGAGAAATAGCGCGACCAGTTGCGCCGTGAACGCCTTGGTTGAGGCCACGCCGATTTCCGGGCCGGCGTGGGTGTAGATCGTGCCGTCGGCTTCACGCGCGATCATGGCGCCGACCACGTTGCAGATAGCGAGCGTCTTGGCGCCGCGCGATTTCGATTCACGCTGTGCGGCGATGGTGTCGGCGGTCTCACCTGACTGGGTGATGACCATCGTCATTTCATTCTTTTCGATCAGCGGATTGCGGTATCGGAATTCACTGGCGTAGTCCACTTCGACGGGAACCCGCGCCAGGCGCTCGATCATATATTTACCGGCGAGTCCGGCGTGCCAACTCGTGCCGCAGGCGGCTATGTACAACTTGCGCAGATTGCGGAACTCTTCATCGGAGACGTCCATCTGCTCAAGAAATACTTTCCCGGTATCGAAGGAGACGCGGCCCATCGCGGTGTCGCGGACGGCACGCGGTTGCTCGTAGATTTCCTTGAGCATGAAGTGCTTGAAGCCGCCCTTTTCCGCCATGATGGGGTCCCATGTAATGTGCTGAACATCGCGCTGAACGGGCTTTCCATCGAAGTCGGTAAGGGTCACGCCTTCGGGGGTAAGGACGGCGAGGTCGCCATCTCCGAGGAAGAACAGATCACGGGTGTGGTAGAGAATCGCGGGCACGTCGCTGGCGACAAAATACTCATCCTTACCCAGACCGATGACGGCGGGCGGGCCATTGCGCGCCGCGATGATCTTATTGGGTTCCGTGCTGCAGATGACGGAGAGGGCGAAGACTCCGTTCAACCGCTTCACCGTCATGCGCACCGCTTCTTCAAGAGAGATCTTCTTATCCGGATTTTCAAGGATGAAGTACTTCTCGATGAGGTGGGCGATGACCTCGGTATCGGTTTCGGTCTTGTAGGTGTGGCCTTCTTCGCGGAGCTGCTTCTTGAGGGCGAGATAGTTCTCGACAATGCCGTTGTGGACGACGACGATGGTGCCGCTGCAGTCGCGATGAGGGTGCGCATTCTCCTCGCTGGGGCGGCCGTGCGTTGCCCAGCGGGTGTGCCCGATGCCGTAGGTGCCGTCGATATGGTTGTGGCGAATCACCTCTTCGAGGTTGCGCAGTTTGCCTTCGGCGCGGCGAATCTGCAGACCGTTTTCTCCGCCTGCAACTGCGATTCCCGCTGAGTCGTAGCCGCGATACTCAAGACGGCGCAAGCCATCGATGATCACCGGAACCACTTGTTTCTTGCCGACATAGCCAACGATTCCGCACATAACACCACTCCTTAGTTGGAAAGAGAAACATCGACGGATAAACCCGGACGGGTTGTAAAAACCAGCCTCGGACTAATCCTCGATGGAGTAATGAAACTCTTCGATCACCGGATTGGTGAGAACTTCGCTTGCCATGCGCTCCACTTCGGCGCGCGCCGCATCGCGGTCAAGGCTGCTGTCGAGCGAAAGCTCAAAGTACTTGCCCTGCCGGACATCGGACACGCCCTTGTAACCCATCTTGGACAACGCGCCCTGAATTGTTTTGCCCTGCGGATCAAGGACACTCTTCTTCATTGAGACGTAAACGTAGGCTTTCATTGGTTCCTCAATTATACAGCGCGGCCTGCGGGTGTTTATCGATGCAAAGGGTTTCCGCAGGCCGGAAAGATTACAAGCCAAACAGATCGCGCAACCGCCGGGTCTGGGCGCGGCTGACGGGAATTTCCGTCTGTTTCTTATCGTCCATGCGGATCTGATAGCTGCTCTTGAACCATGGCACCACTTCCTTGATCCGGTTGATATTGACCAGATAGGAGCGGTGTGCGCGCCAGAAGAAATTCGCGTCCAGCGAAGCCAGAAGCTCCTCCAGCGTGCGGCAGTTCGACTGGCCCTCCATGTTCTGGGCCACCACGGTGATCACGCCATCCTCAATCGATGCGAAGCATATCTCCTTCTGGTCGACCAGAAAAAGACGGTTGTTGGCCTTGAGCAGCACCTTTGTGGTCTGCGGCTTTTGCTGCTCCAGCAATTTGACCAGCGTATCCAGTTTTTCGTTGGGGGGCACGTCGGATTCGTGCGTCTTGCGGGCTTTCTCGATGGCCTGGAAGATGCGCTTTTTGTCGAACGGCTTCAGAATGTAGTCCAGAGCACTGACCTCAAAGGCCTTTACCGCGTACTGATCAAAGGCAGTGGAGAAGACGATGTTGGGCAGCGGAATTTTCTTCTCCAACAGCTTTTTGATGACTCCAAAGCCATCCAGGCCGGGCATCTGCACATCCAGGAAGACCAGGTCCGGAGATGTTTCCCTTATCAGGTTCACCGCTTCCACGCCATTCTTGCCATGGCCGATGATGTCGAGGTCGTCCATATCCTTCAACAGATAGGAGAGTTCATCGCGCGCAAGTTGTTCGTCGTCCACGATGATGACGGATAGCGGCATTCTGTGTTCCTCAATCAGTACAGACGAGTATAGAACGCGAAAGGTTGCAGAGAAAACGCGGCGTGTCATTTTTGCAACGGGAGCTAAGCGCCCGTGCCGTACACTAAAGGATATGAGTGAAGTTATCTACGGCATCCATGCCATTAATGAAGCGCTGAAGCGCGGTGGCCGCCGCTTTGACTATGTCGCGGTCTCGCGCGACCGCACCGACAACCGTTTGCAGAAGATTCTTGACGACTGCCGCGCGCAAGGCATCAGCGTGCGCTTTGTGCCCCGCGAAGACATCGACCGGGAAACCCGCACCAACACCCACCAGGGGGTCATGGCCGTCACCTCCCGCAAGGAGTACACCGGGGTGGAGGAGCTGCTCGAGAACAAGAACGGAGAATACAGCTTTCTGCTGGTGCTGGATGGCGTGGAGGACCCGCACAACCTGGGTGCGCTGATCCGCTCCGCTGACGGCGCCGGGGTGGATGGCGTGGTCATTCCGGAGCGCCGCGCGGCGGGTATCACTGGCACCGTGGTCAAGGCATCGGCTGGCGCCAGCGAGCACCTGCCCGTGGCTCGCGTGGTCAACATTGCGCGCACCCTCGATGAACTGAAGGCACAGAACGTGTGGGTGGTCGGCCTGGACGAGCGCGGCGGCAAGAGCTACGACGAGCTGGATTACAACATGAATTGCGCCATCGTCCTGGGCGCGGAAGGCAAAGGGTTGCACGACCTGGTCCGCCGCAAGTGCGACATGCTGGTTTCCATTCCGATGATGGGTGCGATCTCATCGCTGAACGTCTCCGTGGCCGGCGGCATTGTGATGTATGAAGTGCAGCGGCAGCGGCGGCAGGCTCAAAAGCCAGCCGCGAAGAAATCCGCCAAGAAGAAGAAAGAGGATTAGCCTTGCGCCGTTTTGCGCTCGCAGTCCTCTTGTGCTTGTGCGCGCTGGTCGCACTGCCGGCAATGGCGCTGGACCGCAATGCCTTCAGCTTCACCCGTTACGATCTTCGGGTTACCGTGGACCCGCACCAGCATGGGCTGTCAGCCGAGGGGACGGTCGAGGTACGCAACGCCTCGCAGAAGCCGCAGCGTGAAGTCTCGCTGCAGATTTCAAGCTCGCTGCGCTGGCTCTCGGTGTTGGTGGATGGGGCCGGGGCTGCTCGTGAAGTCGAGTGGCTCGTCCAGAGCTACACCAGCGACATCGACCACACCGGACTGCTCAATGAGGCGATCGTCAAGCTCGATAAGCCCATTGCTCCGGGCGAAGCCCTGCGACTCAACGTGCGCTACTCGGGCACGGTGCAAAAGGACACAACCCGGCTAGAACGAATCGGAACTCCCGCCGACATTGCCCGGCGCAGCGATTGGGACGAGATCAGCGACGGCTTCACCGCTCTGCGCGGAGCCGGTTTTGTAGTCTGGTATCCGGTTTCGATGGATGCAGCGAATCTGAGCCAGGGCAACGAACTCTTTGAAATCATGCGCGCCTGGCGCGAACGCGAGGCTTCGGCTGTGCTGAACGTACAGCTTTCCAGGGCGGCTGCGCCGGAGGGGGACGAATCGAAATTCATCTTCGTGGCCAATGGCTCCCAGGGGGCGGCGGGCCCGGCTATCAGCGAAGCATTCTGCGGCGTGGAGCCGGTGATTGTGCTTCTGGGTGATCCGGCGGAGACTGCCGACCGGCCCCGGGTGGCCGCCTACTACACGGCCGCGCATACGGAATACGCGCGCGACTACATGGCCGCGGTGGAGTCGGTGACTCCCCTGCTGGAAGAGTGGTTTGGCACTCCCCGGCGCAAGGTGGTCCTGGTGGAGCTGACCGACCCAAACGCCTTGCCCTACGATTCCGGGCCATACTACTTCGTGCCCATGCGCGACGTGCCGCCGTCTGCCGCCGAAGTGGCTCTGGCGCGTCCGGTGGTTCACGCGCTGATGGAGTCGCCGCGGCCGTGGATTCGCGAGGGGCTGGCCGGCTTCGGGCAGGCGCTGGTTCGGGAGCGGCAGGCCGGACGACGCGCCGCTCTCGACTACCTGGGCCAGTTCAGCTCGGCGCTGGCTGTCGCCGAGATACAGTCCCACGGTTCGCCGCCGCCGGGCGAGACCAACTCCGCGGAGATTGCCGCCCAGCTTCCCGGAATCGGGCCGCAACCGCTGATTACGACGGCGGATGAGGTATTCTTTCGCACCAAGGCCGCCTACGTGTGGTGGATGCTGCGCGACATGGTGGGCGATCGCGTACTGCAATCGGCATTGGCGCATTATCATCCGGCGGAGGATCGCGACACGGCATACATGCAACGGCTGATCGAAAAACAGTAATCGCCCAAGCTCGCCCTTGAAACATTCTTCGACGACTGGGTTTACCGCGACCGCGGCCTGCCGGAGTTGCGCGTTCACTCCGCTTATATGCGGCAGACTCTCGGCGAGCGGACGGTGACGGCGGTGACGATTGAAAATCTTGGCGAAGCCTGGTGCGAGGTTCCGGTTTCGGTGCATTCGCCCAAGGGTGCGAACTCGGTGCGCGTGGTGGTTGCGGGCAAGGGCAAGGCGACGGTGCGGGTGCCTTTCGAAGGCTCTCCCAGTACCGCCGAGGTGAACGACGGCAGCGTTCCCGAGGCCGAACGCCGCGACAATGTGATTGCAGTGACGGCGACTCCCTCGCCAGAGCGCTGAGCTGTGGAGAGAGGTCGGTGGGCCGCATAACGGCGAATTCCGGAGCTGTTAGGTTAAGAGTCAGGCAAAGGGGGAAGCGTGAGCTACATTCAGTTTCTCGGCGCTGCGGGTACCGTCACAGGTTCCAAACACCTCATCAACATGTCCCAACAGTCTGCGGCAGAAGAAACCGCAGGCGGCAGCTTCCAACTGCTGGTCGATTGCGGCCTCTTCCAGGGACAGAAGGAATGGCGGCTTAAGAACTGGACGGAACTGCCCGTTCCTGCGCGTGCCATCCATGCCGTCGTCCTGACCCACGCCCATCTCGACCACTGCGGATGGATTCCGCGCTTGTACAAGGAAGGCTTTCAGGGGACGGTTTACGCGACTCCAGCGACCGTGGATTTATGCGGCATCATTCTGCCTGACTCCGGTTATCTGCAGGAAGAAGATGCGGCGTTCCACAATAAGCAGAAAAGTTCCAAGCACACCCCCGCCCTTCCCCTGTACACCATGGAAGAGGCGCAGCAATGTCTCTCGCGCTTCCGTGCGGTGCCCTTTGGCGAGACCGTGCAACTGACCGATCAGGTGAGCTTCCGCTTTGTGCGGTCGGCGCACATCCTGGGCGCGGCCATGGCGGAGATCACCCTGGCCGCCCAGGGTGCGCGCCGCACCCTGCTCTTCACAGGAGACATTGGCCGCGTGCGCGACAGCGCCATCGCGCCGGGCAAAGTGGTACACTCCGGCCCCACCGAAGGCGAGTCGCCGGATGTGCTGGTGATGGAATCCACCTACGGAAACCGCCATCATCCTCATGAAGACGTGATGCCCGAGATGGCTGCGCTGATCAATGCGGCCGTGCAGCGCGGCGGCAGCATCGCTGTTCATCGGCTTCCAGGCGGTGGGCACGCGAGGCCGCCAGATCAAGGACCGTGCGCCCGCAGTCAAGATCTTCGGCCAGATCGTACCGGTGCGCGCCCAGGTCGCCGCGCTCGAACAGTTCAGCGACCACGCCGACGTGGACGAACTGCTGGAGTGGCTGCGCACCTTCAAGAAGACTCCGAAGAGCACGCACATCGTTCACGGCGAACCGGATTCAGCCGAGGCGCTGCGCCAAGCCATCGCCGAGCAACTGGGTTGGACGGTGGATGTGGCGCGCTACATGCAAAAGGTCGAGATCCGGTAGTTCGCCGGGTTTCTGTTGGCGCGGGTCGGCATCCCGTTCGGAATAAGAGTGCGTCTGCTATCACCGACCGCAAGGGAAGAGTGACCTAACCATCTTCAACTCGCAAAGAACGCGAGTTGAAGATGGAGCACTCTGGCGTGTGCTGGTTGAGGCGCCTCTGGGGCTGGCGGCGTACAGTGATCGATTACTCATCAGTTACTCCGCGGACGGGCTAAAATTCAGAAAATTGGGAGCTCCAAAATAGGCCATGTCCTATATTGTGACACTATCGGCTGCCTGCGAAATTTACCGAAAAAAGGCCAGAAATCCTGATAAACTAATTGACGCACATTGGTAATCCCATCCAAATTGAGGAGTAAAAAGTGACCACAACGGCTATGACAGCGGCGACCACAACGGCGGCGACTACAACAGCAGTACATGAGATCGATGTATTGGCGTCAAAGGCACTCACGGCACTGGAACAGTTCAAGGGCTTCTCCCAGGCGCAGGTTGACAGGATCGTAGAGGCAATGACAAAGGCCGGAGTGGCCAACGAGCGTTATCTAGCCGAGTTTGCCGTTGAAGAGACGGGTATTGGCAATGTGGAAGACAAGGTCATCAAGAATCACTTCGGTACGCAGGTGGTTTATGACTACATGAAGGACGCGAAATCGGTCGGCGTGATCGATGAAAAGGATGGCATCATCTCGATTGCCGAGCCCTTCGGAATTGTGGCGGCGGTGACGCCCACCACCAACCCGACCTCGACCACCATGTTCAAGTGTCTGATTGCGCTCAAGGGGCGCAACGTGATCATCCTCGCCTTCCATCCCCGTGCGCAGAAGTGCAGCGCGGCAGCCGCCAAGATCATGCTGGACGCGGCGGTGGCGGCGGGTGCTCCTGAAAACTGCATCCAGTGGGTCACCCAGCCTTCCATCGAGGCCACGGACGCGCTGATGAGACACCCGGATGTCGCCATCGTCATCGCTACGGGCGGCGGCGCCATGGTGAAGGCCGCTTACAGCTCCGGCCACCCCGCGCTGGGCGTGGGACCGGGCGGCGTACCGGTCTATATCGAAAAGACTGCCAACCTGAAGATGGCGGTGGAAGATGTCATCTCCTCCAAGACCTTTGATAACGGCACCATCTGCTCCTCCGACCAGTCGGTGATCTTTGACGACCGCGCGACTGCCGAGAAGGCGTTGAAGCTATTTAAGGAAAGCGGCGCCTACCTGTGTACTGAAGCCGAAAAAGCCAAGCTGGAATCAGTGATGTTTGACAAGGAGCGGGGCGTTCCCTCCATGTCGATCGTGGGCAAGAGCCCGAAGGTCATCGCCACACTGGCCGGCTTCGAGATTCCGGAAGGCACGAAGATGCTGATGGTGCCGTTGACCACAACCCATGGGGACGACTGGATGAGCCGCGAAAAGCTCTCGCCGGTTCTGGGCTGGTTCATCGTCGATACCAAGGACGAGGCCATCAACGCAGCGGCGATTCAGCTTGAATTCGGCGGCGCCGGCCACTCGGCCGTGGTGTTTACCGAGGACGAAGAAATCGCACATGAGTTCGCGCTGAAAGTTCACGCCAACCGTGTGGTGTGGAACCAGCCCTCGGTACACGGCACCATCGGTGCCCTGTACAACTCGCTGGTACCGTCGCTTACATTGGGCTGCGGCGCAATGGGCGGCAACATCACGAGCGAGAACGTGGGCTACAAGAACCTGCTCAACATCAAGCGGTTGGCTCGCAGGAATGCATCCAGCTAACTAGCCGTGGTCACGATTGAAGGAAGAAGCGATGTTCCGAGTCACGGAGCATCGCTTTTTTTGCGCGCGCGGTTGAGGTTATGGATGGACGGCTAAGCGGCTCTGGTGGCGGTGATGTGGAAGGTTTCCGAAGCCGCAACGTCGAAGTTGCGGACCGTGGGCGCGCCTTCGAGGAACGGCTCTACGTGTCTGGAGGCTTGGTGGAATACATCGCGCTGATAGCGCTCGGCATCATTCTGGGACTTCCAGAAGGAGAGTCCGCAGCCGTGGCTGGTTCCGTTTTCAAGGAGCAGAATTTCGTCGATGAACCCGCTCTGTTTTTTTAACAAGGGTAGAACCTGATTGCTCCAAGCTTGGAGGAATTCGTCTTTTTTTCCGGGCTTGAGCGTACCGTCAATGTAAAGCATGTACATCGCAGGGACTCCTTTGAGCGGATGGAGATGTGTTGCGCCCCACCCACAGCGGCCCATGCTATGCAAGATTGTAAGGTGGTTCAACGTGGAAAACTTTGGGGCTATGGCTTTCCATCTGTGCGGGCGGCCCTTAGTATTTGTGCAGGAGAGTGAGCGGCATGAAACTTACCGGGAACACGATTCTGATTACGGGCGGTGGTTCGGGCATTGGGCGCGGGCTGGCGCAGAGCTTTCAGGGGATGGGGAATCAGGTCATCATCGCAGGGCGGCGTCGGCAGGCGCTGGAGAAACCCACGCAGGCGAATCCGGGGATGAAATCCATCGTGCTGGATATTGAAGACCCGGCGAGCATTCGCGCACTGGCGGCAGAGATGGCAAAGGAGTATCCGGCGCTGAACGTGGTGATCAACAACGCGGGAATCATGCGGCCTGAGGACCTGCGGGATCAGCCGGACGATTCGGGCGACGCCGAGGCGATTGTGCGGACGAACCTGCTGGGGCCGATCCGGCTTACGGCGGCGCTGCTGGGGCAATTGCAGAAGCAGGCGCACTCGGCAATCGTCAACGTTTCTTCCGGGCTGGCGTTTGTTCCGCTGGCGATGACGCCGACGTATTGCGCGACGAAGGCGGCGATCCACTCGTACACGCAGTCGCTACGCTATCAACTGAGGGGGACGGCGACCGAGGTTGTGGAGCTGATTCCGCCGTATGTTGCGACCGAGCTGATGAATGGTGCCTCGGACCCGAGAGCGATGCCGCTGGATCGATACATTGCCGAGGTGATGGCGATCTGGAAAGCGCAGCCGGAGGTGACGGAGATTTGCGTGGAGAACGTGAAGCTACTGCGCTTTGCGGCCGAGAGAGGACAGTACGACGGAGTGTTCGTCGGGCTGAACGACGCGTTCGCCAATCCGGCAGGGATGGAGTAGAGCGAATCCGCGAATGGTGTACCCCTGCGCCGCCCCGTGCGTCCGACCCAATCATCAATTCGGAGCTGCTCAGAAAGATCGACTGCTGGTTGAAAAGCTTGAGACGGCGCGGGATATTTGAGCGGTGCAGGAGGCCTTCGCTGCGCTCAGAATGACACACTCCTTCAGGGAATTTATTTTGTGAGCTCGTTGGTGAGCAAGCTGGCCTTGACGGCGAGGTTGTAGGCGCGCTCGACGTCTCCGGCCTGCAGCGCCTGGCTGGACTGGCTGATATAGTTGCGCGCCTGTCGCAACATGCCCTGCTCGCCCTCGGTGAGGAAGCGGTTGAGGCCGGCGAGACGGCCCTGGGAGTTGCGCAGCAACTGCTCGGTGCTCTGCTTTTGCGATTGCACGGCGGCGCGTGGAACGTCGGCGGTGATCTGCACGGAATCGTCTGGCGCGGCGGGTTTGACGGGCTCAGGCTTTAGCGGCTCGCCGGGCGTGGGCTGCGCGGGCTTTCTGGGCTTGCGCGGCTTGGGCTTGGGTTTGTGCGCTTCGCTCTGCGGTGGAGCTGCGGGAGCGGCTTCGGGAGTGGGATTGGTGTTCTCGTTCGCTGCAGGCTGGGGCGGAGCTGCGGGCTGTGGTTCGGCTTCGATGGAGGGGACAAGCACGGGGGGCGTAGTGCGTGCGGGCTTCTTCTCGCAGGCGGTGAGGAGCAGGGCAAGGCAGAGAGCTGCCGCGGTGAGTGTGCGAGCCGGGATGAATGCCTGGAAACGGAATGCCAACATTTTTCTTTCTATGTATACGGAAGCTACGGGCCGATCTGGCTGAAACAAAAGGCCTGCGCGGCCCATCTTAATTCGGTGGACGGATCACGGGTTCATTGGGCGGAGAGATCGCGGGTTCATCTCTGGCGCCTGAAGATCTTTCTGCATTCGTATCGAAGGGTCTCACGGTCGTCGGGTCCGAAGTATTCTCCGCGATTGCTCTCGGCAAAGTCTGCGGCACCAAGGGAAGCATAAAGCGGAAGGTTGTGCCTTGCCGTGCTTGCGTGTCAAGGTCGAGAGCACCGTGATGCAACTGCATGGCGCGATAAGTCAAGGCAAGTCCGATTCCACTGCCGGTTTTTTTCGTTGTGAAGTACAGATTAAAAATCTTATCGCGAATCTCGGGTGAAATCCCAGCGCCGGTGTCTTGCACCTCAAGCACTGCGGCCTCGTCTGAGGCGAATGCACGGAGGGTGAGGGTGCCTCCTTCGGGCATGGCCTGCACGCCGTTGAGGATGACGTTGAGCACGGCCTGCTTGATCAGGTCGGTATCGACGTGGATGGGGAGCGGTTGCTGGCCGAGATCCTGAACGATTTCCACATTCTGGGCGCTGGCTTCGGGCGAGGCGAGGGCGGCGACATCGGCGATGAGGGAGCGCAGGTCAAGCAGGCAGAGCTTGAGTTCGCCCGGGCGGGAGAAGTCGACGAGGGTTTTTACGACGCGGTCCAGGCGATGGATTTCCGAATTGATGATATCCATGTGGCGGCGCGTCGAGGGATCGAGTTCGAGAAGGCGCTCGCGCAGAATCTCAAGGTGGATGACGATGGCATTGATGGGATTCTTGACCTCGTGGGCGACGCCGGAGGTGAGGCGTCCGATGGCGGCGAGGCGGCGCGA